>Ga0209521_10000773_pt1 | contig 25267 bp, 21 predicted proteins | sample Rifsed19ft4_FD_184016 | JGI IMG/M metagenome (GOLD analysis project Ga0209521, IMG submission 184016) | Soil microbial communities from Rifle, Colorado, USA - sediment 19ft 4 (version 2) | ecosystem: Environmental > Terrestrial > Deep subsurface > Rock core/Sediment | place: Rifle, Colorado...
ACGCGCGCGAGGAGGCGTCGCAGCGCGCCGCGCTCGCGGCGCTCGCCCCTCCCCCCGAATACGCCCAGATCGTCACGCGCGAGGAAGCCTCCGCGCACGCCGGGGTGCCGGTGGCCGCCGGCGGGCTGTGGTTTCCGCAAGCCGGCTGGATCCGGCCGCAAAGCCTCGCGCGCGCGCTGCTCGAAGCGTGCGGAGATCGCTTGCGCACCGAGTTCGGCAGGGAGATCCGCGCGCTCGACGAGCTGCGCTTCGCCCCGGTGGTGATCCTCGCCAATGCGGCCGACGCGGTGAAGCTCGCGCCGCTGCCGCAGCTGCGGCTGCGCAGCGTGCGCGGCCAGATCACCCATATCGCGCAGGAGCGCATCGAGCCGCCGCACGTGGCGGTGCTGCGCGGCGGGCTGGTGCTTCCGCCGGTGGACGGGATGTGCGTGATCGGGGCGACCTACGACTTCGACGACAAGGACCCTTCGCTGCGCGCCGAAGGGCACGCGGCGAACCTCGAGCGGCTCTCGCGCATCCTTCCCGGCGCGGGGGCAGGCATCGACGCGAGCTCGCTCGAAGGACGGGTCGGGTTCAGGTCGGTTGCGCCGGACCGGCTGCCGCTCGCCGGCGCGCTCGCGCCCGGCCTGTACGGGGCTTTCGCCTACGGCTCGCGCGGGCTGATATGGGCTTCGCTCGCCGCCGAGATGATCGCGGCCATGCTCGAAGGAGAGCCGCTGCCGCTCGAAGGCGCGCTGGTCGATGCCCTCGATCCGGCGCGTTTCGCGCTGCGCGCGGCGCGCCGCCGCCGGGCCTGAACGCGCCTAGCCGGCGGCGAGCGCCAGCTTGCCGGCGACCGAGGCGCGCGCGACCGCGCCAAGGCTCTTCACGAGCGCCGGGACCTCCTCGGCCGGAACCGGACGGCTGAAAAGGAATCCCTGCATCACGTTGCATCCCATCTCGTGCAGCCGCGCCGCCTGCTGCCGCGTCTCCACGCCCTCGGCGAGCACCCCCAGCCCCAGGCTCTCGCCCATGGCGATGATCGCGCTGACGATGGCGCCGTCGCGCTCGGCGGCGGCGTCCAGGTCGCGCACGAACGAGCCGTCGATCTTGAGCGTGTCGAGCGGAAAGCGCTTGAGGTACGCGAGCGAGGAGTAGCCGGTGCCGAAATCGTCGACGGCGACGCCGATGCCGAGCGCTTTCAGCTCGCGCAGGATGGCGAGCGTCGCCTCGCGGTCTTCCATCATGATGCTCTCGGTCACCTCGATCACCAGCCGCTTCGGATCGAGGCCGCTTCTCGCGAGCGCGGTCTTCACCGCGCCCACCAGCCTGCGGTCGCGGAACTGGATGCCGGAGACGTTGACCCACATCTTGAGCGCTCCCGCCCCCGCCGCGCTCCAGGCCGTCGCCTGGCGGCAGGCTTGGCCGAGCACCCATTCGCCGATCGGCAGGATGAGGCCCGTCTGCTCGGCGAGCGGGATGAACGCCGCGGGAGGCACCAGCCCGCGCTGCGGATGGCTCCAGCGCAGCAGCGCCTCGACCCCGGCGACGCTGCCGCTCGCGACATCCACCTGCGGCTGGTAATGAAGAAACAGCTCGCCCCGCTCGAGCGCGCGGTGCAGGTCGCGCTCCAGCGCGAGCCGCTCCACGGCGCGCTCGTTCAGCTCGCGGCTGTAGAACTTGTAGTTGTTGCGGCCGAGATCCTTGGCGTTATACATCGCTGCGTCGGCGTTCTTGAGCAGCGTGTCGACGTCCCTGCCGTCGGCCGGGTAGGTCGCGATGCCGAGGCTCGCGGTCACGAACAGCTCGTGGCCCTCGATCGAATAGGTGCGTGCCAGCTCCGCGACGACTCGCTGCGCGACCTTGGCGGCATCCTCGGCATGGGCGAGCCCGGTGAGCAGCACGGTGAACTCGTCGCCGCCGAGCCGCGCCATCGAGACGCCGTCATCGCTGTTGCGCCCGACCTCGTCGCCGCCGCGCAGGCAGGAGTTGATGCGCACCGCCACCGCCTTGAGCAGCTGGTCGCCGACTTGGTGGCCGAGCGAGTCGTTGATCTGCTTGAAGCGGTCGAGATCGAGGAACATGACCGCGAGCTGGCTGTGCTCGCGCTCGGCGCGGCGGATCGCGCGGCCGAGGTGCTCCTTGAACTGCAGCCGGTTCGGCAGCCCGGTCAGGTTGTCGAAGTAGGCGAGCGTGCGGATCCGGGTCTCGATCTGCTTGCGCTCGGTCACGTCCTGCAGCGTGCCGTGGATCAGGACCGTCCTGCCGTGCTCGTCCTTGAACACTTCGGCGCGCTGGTAGATCGCCCGAAGGGAGCCGTCGGGGCTCACGACGTGATGCTCGAGCTCGTACTTGCCGCCCTTCTCCTGGAGCTCGGCGTATGCGGAAATCAGCCACGCCCGCTCCTCCTCGGGAATGCGCTGCAGGAACTTCTCGAACGAGGGCTGGTCGCGCTTCGGGTCCAGGCCGAGGATGCGGTAGATTTCGCCCGACCAGTAGAGCTCGCCCGTCTCGGGGCGGCGCTCCCAGCTGCCGACGTGCGCCAGCTCCTGCGCGACGGCGAGGCTCGCCTCGCTGCGCGCCAGGTCCTCGATCGAGCGGCTCGTGCGCAGCAGGTAGCGCACGCGATGCGCGAGGATCTTCCAGTGCAGCGGCTTGGGCATGAAGTCGGTCGCCCCGGCCTCGTAGGCGCGCTCGATCGAGCCGTCGTCGTCCTGGCCGGTGAGGATCAGCACCGGCACGCGCTCGCCGCCGGGCGCCGCGCGCAGCTTGCCGCAGCACTCGAAGCCGTCCATGACCGGCATGTTGACGTCGAGCAGCACGATGTCGGGCTTTGCGCGCGCGAATACCTCGAGCGCGGCGCGGCCGTCGGCCGCCTCCTCGACCCGCAGCCCCTCGGACTCGAGCGCCTCGCGCACCAGCAGGCGCATCAGCTCGTCGTCGTCCACCACCAGCGCGAGCGCAGCGGGCTTGTTCGGCTCGGTCACGCCGCGCTCCTTTCGCGCGCCAGCGCCGGGAGCACGCGGCCGAGCTCGTCGGTGATCGAGCCGACGAGCGCCGCGCCTGCCGCGACGTCGCCGCCGCGCGCGAGCATTTCGATTTCTCGGCAATGCGCCGAGAGCAGCTTCGCGCCGACGCTCGCGCTGGAGGACTTGAGCGTGTGCGCCGCGCGCCGAAGCTGCTCGGCATCGCGCGCCTCGGCCGCCGCGTGCATTTCGCCGACCAGCTTCGGGGCGTCGCGATGGAACAGCTCGATCACGCGGGCGAGAACGTCCGGCTTGCCCGGGCGCTGCAGGGCGCGCAGCGCCTGCAGCGCCTTCGCGTCCAGGATCTCGGCCGCGGGCGCTTCGGCGTGCGGCTCGTTGGCGGCGGGCTGAGGCAGCTGGCGCGAGCCTCGCACCCAGCGCCCGAGCGCCGCAAGCAGCTGCGCGCGGCCGATCGGCTTGGCGAGGTAATCGTCCATTCCCGCCCCGAGGCATTCCTCGCGGTCGCCCTTGATCGCGTTCGCGGTGATCGCGATCACCGGCGTGCGGCGCCCCCCGTTCTCGCGGCCGCGCAGCCTGCGCGTCGCCTCGAAGCCGTCCATTTCGGGCATCTGGCAGTCCATCAGCACCGCGTCGAACTCGCGCTCGGCGAGCGCATCCAGGGCGCGCCGGCCGTTCTCGACCACGGCGACGCGATAGCCCGTGTCCTCGAGCATCGCGAGGACGATCTCCTGGTTCATGGCGTTGTCCTCGGCGAGCAGCACGCTCGCGTTCGCGCGCGCCTCGGGCGGCGCCGCCGGCTCCTGCGGTTGCGCGGTGCCGCGCGCGGCCGCGCCCACGAGCAGTGCCTGCAACTCCGCGCGTCGCACGGGCTTGGTCAGGTAGGCGCTCACCCCCGCTTCGCGCGCGTTCTCGATTTCTCCCGTCCCGGCGACCGAGGTGAGCAACACCGTTCTCAGGCCCGCCAGCGCCGGATCGGTGCGCACCGCGCGGGCGAGCTGCAGCCCGTCCATCAACGGCATCTTCACATCGACCAGCGCGACGTCGTAGGGCTCGCCCCGCGCCGCCGCGGCGCGCAGCAGGTCGAGCGCCTGCGCCCCGTCCTCCGCGCTCTCGGTGCGCATGCCCCAGCCGATCGCGTGCTCGACCAGGATGCCGCGGTTGGTGGGATTGTCGTCGACGACCAGGAGCTTCGATCCGCTCAGGCTGCGCGGGGCGACGCCCCGCGCGCGCGGCTCGCCGCGCTCCAGCTGCGCGGTGAACCAGAACGTGGCGCCCATGCCCGGCGCGGTGTGCACGCCCACGGACCCGCCCATCAGCTCGGCGAGCCGCCTGACGATCGCCAGGCCGAGACCGGTGCCGCCGTACTTGCGCGAGGTCGATCTGTCGGCCTGGTGGAACGGCTGGAACAGCCGCGCGGCGACCTCGGGGGTGACGCCGATGCCGGTGTCGGAAACCTCGAAGCGCACCAGGGCGCCGACCTCGCGCCGCGCCGTGACGATGATCTCGCCGCGCGCGGTGAACTTGATCGCGTTGCTCACCAGGTTGGTGAGGACCTGGCGCAGCCTGCCCGGATCGCCGCGCACCGCCTCGGGAATGTCCTCGGAAAACCGGCACGCGATCTCCAGGCCCTTGCGGTGCGCCAGGTCGGCGAGCAGGCCGACGGCGTCCTCGACCGTCTCGCGCAGGTCGAACTCGACGCTCTCGAGCTCGAGCTTCCCGGCCTCGACTTTCGAAAAATCGAGGATGTCGTCGATGATCGAGAGCAGCGCTTCGCCCGAGCGGTGCGCCGTCTCGGCGAAGCGGCGCTGCTTGGCCGGGAGGTCGGCGCTCAGTAGGAGCTCGGTCATGCCGAGCACGCCGTTCATCGGCGTGCGGATCTCGTGGCTCATGGTGGCGAGGAACTGCGATTTCGCGCGGCTCGCCGCGTCGGCCTCGTCCTTGGCGAGCCTGAGCTGCTCGCCGCGCAGCTCGATCTGGTCCATCATGCGGTTGAAGCCGTCGATCAGCACGCCGATCTCGCCCGGGCCGCCGCCCTTCACGCGCACCGAGCTGACGGCTGCACCTTTGCGGATGCGGTCGACCGCGGCGGTGAGGCGGCCGAGCGGCCGCGTGACGAATTTCGACAGCGCGGCGAGGAGCAGCGCGATCCCCGCGGCGAGCACCGCCAGGCCTATCGCGCCGCTGCTCGCCATGAGGTGCCTCATCTGCGAGTCGACGACACTGGCGGGAAGGCCCACCGCGACGACCGCAACCGCAGTCCCCGAGCGATCGAGGACCGGGGTTACGACCATTTGGTAGTCGATCCCCTGGAACGTGCTCGCGATCACGAGATCCTCTCCGCTCGTCGCCGGGATCAGGATTTTCGGGTTCTGCACCCGGTCCAGGCCGCCATCGGCGCGGGTGGTGAAAAGCACCCGGCCGTCGGCCGCGGCGACGAAGGCGTGGCTGACGCCCTCGTAGTTGCGAACGGCCTCCTGCAGCTGCTCCTCGAACCCGCTCAGGTCGTCGAGCCGGATGCCGAATTGCATCACGCGCTCGAGCTGGATCCTGAGGCTCTTCGCGACGGCGAGCGAGCGCGATTCCAGGACGCGCGCGAAGTCGTCGCGCATGTCGATGGCGCTCGCCGCGGTGATCGCCGCCACCGCCAGCGCGACGATCGCGCCGGCGATGAGGACGATCCTGGCGCGCAGGCCGAAGCTCATTGCTTGTCCCACTCGAACTTGTCGATCACCTCGGCCGAGAGCAGCACGCCGCTCTTCACCTTGAGCCCGAGCTTGTTGGCGCGCGCGAGGTTGATCACCGGGATTCCCTTGACGGTGGGCTTCATCTCGAAGCTCGACGGGCTCCTGCCCTCGACCAGGATCTGGCGCGCGATGCGGCCGGCGGCGAGACCCTGCTCGCGCTCGGATACGGTGACCGCGGCGAGCGTGCCGAAGTAGACGCGGTCCACCCAGAAGCCGAGATCGGGGAGCGTGCTGTTCTCGGCGGTCCACTTGAGGACCTCCTGGTACGGCACGTTCTTCCCTTTCGCGTCCTTGAAGTTGAAGATGCCGATGAGCGCGATCGCGTCCGCCTTCGACGGGTAATCCTTCATCTTCTTCTGGAACTCGTCCCAGGTTCGAATCGTGTCCAGGGCGACGATCTCGACGCCGGGGAGCTGGCTCACGCGCTCGCGCATGCGCCCGATCACCGGCTCCCACATCTGCGCGTCGTCGAACACGGCCACGATTCGCTTGGCGCCGGGCGCGACCGCCTGCAGCAGCCGCACGGATTCCACGAAGTGCTCCTGCTCGAGCACCCCGGTGATGTTCTTGCTGCCGACGAAGCCGTACGCCGACGGGTCCTTGTTGACCCCGCTGAAGACGAACGGCAGGTCGCTTCCGACATAGGGCCTGACGACGTACTCCTGCACGTCGTCGTCCGAGGTATAGACGAGGTCCGGCTTCCAGGAATCGATCAGCGCGCGAGCCTCGCGGCCTTTCCTTTCCTTTGCCTCGGGCGTGCTGTTCTGCTTGGTGTCCATCTGGAACACCTTGTATTCGGCGGCGGCATTGCCCATGCCCTCCTTGAAGCCCTCCAGCTGGCCGTCGGTCCAGCGCCACGGCGAGTGGTAGCTCATGACGTAAAGGATCTTGTAGGGCGGCTTCTTGGCCGATTGCGCGGCGGCCGTGCCATGGCCGAGCAGCGCGGCCGCGAGCGCGGCCAGCATCCAGGAAACGATCTTCATGACGGGTCCTTTCGGGTTGAACTGCATGGTCGCAAGGCTACGCAGCGCCCTTGCGCCGCACCATCGGGACATTCCTGAGACCCGCTCAGGGAATCCCCTAGGGCTTGTCAGGAACTGTTCTGGCTGTTGGGCAGGCGCGGGCGCCTGTGCTACTGCGCGCGCCGCGCGGCGTAGAGCTCGCGAAAGGTCTTCCCCTCGGGCGCGGGAAAATCGCGCCCGAGCGTCCAGCCGCGGCGATCGAACGGCAGGCGCCGGATCGCGCCGCGCCTGCCGCCCATCATCTTGAGGATCCGTGCCGCCACCCGCGTGAGCCGCGCGTACAGCCGCGGCCGCGTCGCTGCGAACGCCCAGGCGCGAAGCGCCGTGCGCTCGCCCCACGGGCGCAGGCGCCGCTCCATCTGCCTCTCGCGCAGCCTCCTCAGCAACTCGGGAAGCGGGATTTTCACCGGGCACGCCACTTCGCACGCGCCGCACAGCGTCGCCGCCTGCGGCAGGTCGAGCGCGTTCTCCAGCCCGTTGAACACCGGCGTCAGCACCGAGCCCATCGGCCCCGGGTACACCCAGCCGTAGGCGTGCCCGCCCACGGTCTGGAACACCGGGCAGTGGTTCATGCACGCGCCGCAGCGGATGCAGCGAAGCATCTCGGCGAGGTCGCCGCCGACGAGCTCGGTACGGCCGGCGTCCACCAGGATCACGACCATGTGCTCGGGGCCGTCGGCGTCGCCCGCGCGCCGCGGCCCGGTGAGGATCGAAAAGTAGTTCTCGATCTCCTGCCCGGTCGCCGAGCGCGGCAGCACGCGATTCAGCGTCGAGAGGTCCTCGAGCGTCGGGACCACCTTCTCGATCCCGGTGATCGCGACGTGCACGCGCGGCAGCGTCGTCACCATGCGCCCGTTGCCCTCGTTGGTGACGATCGCGACCGAGCCGGTCTCGGCGACGAGGAAGTTCCCGCCCGTGATTCCCAGGTCGGCCGACAGGAAATGCGCGCGCAGCATCTGGCGCGCCTCGCGCGTCAAGCTCTCGGGATCCGAGAGCCGCGGCCTGCGGTGATGGAGCTCGAAGAGCTCCGCGACCTGCGCGAGGTCCTTGTGGATCGCGGGCGCGATGATGTGCGAGGGCGGCTCCTTGGCGAGCTGGATGATGTATTCGCCAAGGTCGGTCTCGACCGGCGTGACGCCGCCCGCCTCGAGCGCCTCGTTCAGCCCCGATTCCTCGGACACCATGGACTTCGACTTGATGGCCTTGGCGAGGCCGTGCCGGCGGCAGATGTCCAGTACCAGCTCGCGCACCTCGCCGGCGGTTTCCGCCCACAGCACCTGCGTGCCGCGCCGCGCGGCCTCGGCCTCGAAGCGAAGCAGCCACGCGTCGAGGCTCGCCAGCGCGCGGTCGCGGATCGCCGCGCTCGCCGCGCGCAACTCTTCGAACGCCTCGACGCCGTAGGCGGCGCGCGCCTCGGCGCGCTTTTCGGCGAAACCGGCGCCGAAGCGTCTGAGTACGAGCTGCAGCCGCTCATCGGCCAGAGCACCCGAGGCGCGCGACTTGAAGTGCATCGCCTGCGACCGCATCAGGCTTCGCCCGCCAGGATCTCCGCGATGTGCAGAACTCGGGTACGAGCGTCGCCGCGGCGGCGCAGGCGCCCCTCGATGTTGAGCATGCATCCGAGGTCGCCGAGCGCCACCGCGTTCGCGCCGGTCGCGACGATGCGGTCGCACTTCGCGTCCGCCATCGCGGCAGAAATCTCGCCGAACTTCACCGAGAAGGCGCCGCCGAAGCCGCAGCAGGTCTCGCAGTCCTGCATCTCGCGCAGCGTCGCGCCGGGCGTCATGGCGAGCAGGTGCCGCGGCTGATGCTTCACGCCGAGCTCGCGCAGCCCCGAGCACGAGTCGTGGTAGGTGACGCTGCCGTTGAAATGGCCCGGGACGCGCTGCAGCTTCGCCACGTTGACCAGGAAATCGGTGAGCTCCCGGGTCTTCGCCGCCAGCGCTTCGGCGCGCGCGAGCCAAGCCGCCTCGCCGGCGAAGAGGTCGCGGTAGTGCGTCTTGATCATGCCGGCGCAGGAGCCCGAGGGCACCACCACCTGCTCGCAGTCCTCGAACTCGGCGATCAGCTTCTCGGCGAGCGAGCGAGCCGAGGAGCGCTCGCCCGAGTTCCAGCCCGGCTGGCCGCAGCAGGTCTGGGCGCCGGGCACCACCACCTCGCATCCCGCGGCCTCGAGCAGCTTCAGCGCGGCGAAGCCGATGCGCGGCCGCATGAGATCGACCAGGCAGGTGACGAACAGTCCGACGCGCATGCGGCGAATGATAGCCGGCATTTCACATCGCGGAATCGACAAAGTAGAATGCGCGCTCCCGATGCCGCCGAACGACGCACGGAAAAGCCCGATACAGGTGATCGGCCGCATGATGCGGCTGCTCGACGTGCTCGCGCAGCACCCCGAGCCGCTCGGCCTGAAGCAGATCTCGCAGGTCACGGGGCTGCACCCGTCCACCGCGCACCGCATTCTCTCGGCGATGGCCGCCGACCGCATCGTCGACCGCGTCCAGCCCGGCGCCTACCGCCTCGGCATGCGGCTGCTCGAGCTCGGCAACGTGGTGAAATCGCGCATCGGCGTGAGGGAGCTGGCGCTCCCGGCGATGCGCGAGCTGCACGCGCAGACCGGAGAGACCGCGAACCTCTCGGTGCGCCACGACGACGAGATCGTCTACGTCGAGCGCACCTCGTCGGGCCGCTCGGCGATGCGCGTGGTGCACGTGATCGGCGCGCGGGCGCCGCTGCACGTGACCGCGGCGGGGAAGCTGTTCCTGCTCGAGGACGGCTTCGCGCGGCTGCGCGACTACGCCAGGCGCACCGGGCTCGCGCCGAAAACGAAGAACACCATCACCGGCGTCGCGCTGCTCGAGCGCGACCTGGAGCGCCTCCAGCGCCAGGGCTGGGCGACCGACAACGAGGAGGCGGAGCCCGGCGTGCGCTGCGTCGCGGCCGGCATCCGCGACGATACTGGCGCGCTGGTCGCGGCGCTGTCGCTGTCGACGCCCGGCGACCGCATGAAGGCGCAGTGGGGGCCGCTGGTGAAGGAGACCGCCGAGCGCATTTCGCGGGCGATCGGCCACCGCCCGCAGGCAGCCAGGATCGGCGCGCATTAGGCGGCGGCGAGGCCGTGCAGGGAAAACAGCCCGTGGCGGTCGGTCCAGACTTTCGCGCCCTCGAAACCCGCCCCGGCCGCGAGCGCGCGGAACCCCGCGATCGAGTACTTGTACGAATTCTCGGTGTGGATGGTCTCGCCGCGTTCGAATTCGAAGCGGTGCGGGCCGATCCTCACCGACTGCGCCGCGAGCGACACCAGGTGCATCTCGATGCGACCGAGCGAAGCGTTGTAGAACGCATAGTGGCGAAAGCGCCCCGGGTCGAATTCGCCGTCCAGCTCACGGTTGATGCGCGCGAGCAGATTGAGGTTGAACGCCGCCGTGACGCCTCGCGCGTCGTTATACGCGGCGTGCAGGACGTTGGCGTCCTTCTTCAGGTCCACCCCGACCAGCATCGCGCCGCGAACGCCGACGTGCCCGCGCGTCATGCGCAGAAAGGCCTGGGCTTCCCCGGGCGTCAGGTTGCCGATGGTCGAGCCGGGAAAGTAGGCCACGCGTCTCGCTTTGCGCCGCGGCAGCCGCAGGGGTCGCGAGAAATCGCCGGCGAGCGGCTCGATTCCGAGCCAGGGAAACTCGCGCCCGAGGCGCCGCACGGCGAGCGCCAGCGCCGATTCCGAGATGTCGATCGGCACGTAGCGCGCCGGCCGCAGCCTCCGGATGAGCATCCGGGTCTTGGTGCTCGCGCCGCTGCCGAACTCGACCAGCTCGCAGCGCGCCCCCGCGAAGCGCGCGATGTCGGAGAGGTTCTCGCGCGTGAGCGAGCGCTCGGCGCGCGTCGGGTAGTACTCGGGGAGACGGCAGATCGCCTCGAACAGGCGGCTGCCCGCGGCGTCGTAAAAGTACTTGGGGGGAAGCGCCTTCTGCGGCAGCGACAGTCCGGCGACGACGTCGTCGAGGAAGCGTTCCGTGCCGCGGTTCAGCCGCGCGTCGCGGCGGCGCTGCTCTCGAGCCACTTGCGGATGCGGTTGGCGTCGCCGATCCGGGAGTACTTGCCCCAGGAATCGAGCAGCACCACGATCAGGTCCTTGGACGCCATGCGCACCCGCATCACCAGGCCGCGCCCCGCCTCGCTGATGTAGCCGGTCTTGGAAAGCCCGATGTCCCAGTCGCGGCTGCGCACCAGACCGTTGGTGTTGCGGTAGGAAAGCGTACGGCCGAAAGCGCGCACCTGCGCGCTGCTGCGCGTCGAATACTCGCGGATGAGCGGATATCGGTGCGCCGCGGCGACCAGCTTCGCCAGGTCGCGCGCGCTCGAAACGTTGCCGGGCGAAAGGCCGGTGGGATCGACAAAGCGCGTGTCCTCGATGCCGAGCGCCGCCGCTTTGGCGTTCATGGCCGCGACGAACGCTTGCGTGCCCCCGGGATAGGTGCGCGCCAGCGACGCCGCGGCGCGGTTCTCGGATGCCATCAGCGCGATCAGCAGCAGCTCGTTGCGGGTGAGCACCGAGCCGGGACGCAGGCGCGATCCAGTGCCCTTCACCAAGTCGCTGTCCTCGCCGCTCACCACGATGCGCTGCTCCAGATCGAGGCCGCGATCGAGAATCACCATCGCCGTCATCAGCTTGGTGATCGAGGCGATCGGCAGCACCGCCTCGGAATTCTTCTCGTACAGCGTCTCGCCGCTCGCGGCGTCCTGCACCAGCGCGACCGACGAGCGCAGGTGCACCTCGCCCGGATGCTCGCGCTGCAGGCGCTCGAGCTCGCGCGGGGAGAGCTTGCGCTTCGGCTCTGCCGCCTGCGCAAAGCCTATGGCGAGCGCGAGCACGGCGAACAGCGCGAACAGCGCGACGATTTTCTCGAGCGAATGAAGCCTGCGTTGCGGCTGCGACATACCCTGAGCGAGTCCCTGTATAGGGCGTGGTTTTGCCGCAGTCTAACCCAGGGTATTCTGAAAACGCAAGCAAATCAGTCGCTAGGACGGGCTTCCTCGAAATCCGGTGAAATATGCCCGGCAACCGGATGAAGCGTCGGGCTGCGGCTACGCCGCCTTGGCCTGCTCCAGCACTGCCTCGGCCTCGCGCTCCTGCTGCTGCAGCGCCCACATGCGCGCGTATTCGCCCCCCAGGGCGAGCAGCTCCTGGTGCGTGCCGCGCTCGGCGATGCGCCCGTGCGAGAGCACGAGGATCTGGTCGGCGTCCATGACCGTCGAGAGCCGGTGCGCGATGACCAGCGTGGTGCGCCCTTCGGCGATCCTCTCCAGCTCGGCCTGGATCGCCTTCTCCGACTTCGAGTCGAGCGCCGAGGTCGCCTCGTCGAAAATCAGGATTCTCGGGTTCTTCAGGAGCGCGCGCGCGATCGCCACGCGCTGCTTCTCGCCCCCGGAAAGCTTGAGGCCGCGCTCGCCCACCGTGGTGTCGTACCCGGCCGGCAGGCTGTCGATGAACTCGTGGATGTGCGCGGCGCGCGCCGCCTCGATCACCTCGGCGTCGCTCGCGTCCGGGCGGCCGTAGCGGATGTTGTAGAGGATGCTGTCGTTGAACAGCACCGTGTCCTGCGGCACGATGCCGATCGCCGCGCGCAGGCTCGCCTGCCTCGCCTGCCGGAGGTCCGCGCCGTTCACCAGGATCGCGCCGCTCGTGACGTCGTAGAAGCGGTACAGCAGCCGCGCCAGCGTGGACTTGCCCGAGCCCGAATGGCCGACCACCGCGACGCGGTTACCGGCCGGGATCGTGAAGCTCACCCCGTGCAGGATCTGGCGCGCGCGCTCGTAGTGGAAGTCCACGCCGCGGAATTCCACGGTCGCCGGGCCCGCGGACAGCTCGGGCGCCCCCGGCCGGTCCTCGACCTCGCGGTTCTCCGAGAGCAGGCGGAACATCTTGTCCATGTCGAGCAGCGACTGCTTGATCTCGCGGTACACCATGCCGAGGAAGTTGAGCGGAATGTAGAGCTGGATCAGCAGGCCGTTGACGAGCACCAGGTCCCCGAGGGTGAACTTGTCCGCCACCACCCCCTGCGCGGCGAAGTACATGAGCGCGGTCACCGCCGCGGCGATGATCAGGCTCTGGCCGATGTTGAGGAAGCCGAGCGAGGCCTCCTGCTTTACCGCCGCCGACTCGTAGCCCGTCAGGTTCTCGTCGTAGCGGCGCGCCTCGAACTCCTCGTTGCCGAAATACTTGACGGTCTCGTAGTTGAGCAGCGAGTCGATGGCGCGCGTGTTGGCCCGCGAGTCGAGCTCGTTGGCGCGCCGGCGGATCTCCATGCGCCATTCGGTGACCGTCACCGTGAATGCGATGTAGAGCACCACCGCGCCGAAGGTGATGGCGGCGAAGCGCCAGTCGAACTTCCCGATCAGCACCGCGGCGACGAGCGCGAACTCCAGCATCACCGGCAGGATCGAGAAGATCATGTAGTTGAGGAGCGAGCTGATGCCGCGCGAGCCGCGCTCGATGTCGCGCGTCATGCCGCCGGTCTGGCGGTCGAGGTGAAACCTGAGCGACAGGCTGTGCAGGTGGCGGAATACTCCGAGCGCGACGCGCCGGATCGCGCGCTGCACCACGCGCACGAACACGAGGTCCCGCAGCTCGCCGAACAGCGTGGTGGAAAACCTCAGGATCCCGTAGATCGCGAGCAGCGCCGCCGGCACCGCGACCACGGCGAGCTTCGGGTCCAGGCCGTCGACCACCTCCTTCATCACCAGCGGCACGCCGACGTTGGCGAGCTTCGCCGCCACCAGGCAGGCGAGCGCGGCGAGCACGCGCCACCTGTACTCCAGCAGGTAAGGCAGCAGGCTCGCGAACGCGCGCCATTCGTTGCCCCTCAGGCGCTCGGTCGGCGCAGCGCTGTGGTGACGGCGTGCGGCCATGCCCGAGTATAGCGATCAGGATTTCCGGCCCCGCAACGCGTACGGCACCAGCCAGCCCAGGCAATGGAGCCGGCGCCGGTGATGCGCTTCAGCTTGACGCAGCGCGCGCGGCGCCGCTACCATTCAAACGTTCGTTTGAATCCCTTCTCGAGGCCGATCATGTCCCTGCGCGCAGTGAAGCCACCGCACGAGACCCGCACCCGCATCCTCGACGCCGCGGAAGAGCTGTTCATGCAGCACGGCTTCGAGGGCACTTCGATGCGCCTGCTCACCTCGAAAGCGGGCGTCAACCTGGCCGCGGTGAACTACCACTTCGGCTCCAAGGACGCGCTGATCGAGGCGGTGTTCCGCCGCCGGCTCGATCCCATGAACGCGGCGCGCGTCGCCGCGCTCGACCGGCTGGAGCGCGATGCGTCGGGGCAGCCGCTCGCGCCCGACGCGATCATCCGCGCCTTCGTCGGCCCGAGCCTGCACCTGATCGAGGACGCGAAGGGCGGCGGGCGCAACTTCATCCGGCTGCTCGGCCGCACCTATACCGACCCCGCCAAGGCGATCCGCGCGCTGATCGGGCAGCTGTACGTGCCGGCGATGGAGCGCTTCAAGGCGGCGTTCGAGCGCGCGCTGCCGCAGATGCCGCGCGAGGAGCTGGTGTGGCGCATGCATTTCATGTTCGGCACCCTCGCCTACACGCTCGCCGCCACCGACACCGTGCAGCTCATCGCCGGCTGCAAGCCCGAGGACCGCCACGACGCGCGGCTGCTCGAGGATCGCCTCGCCGCCTTCCTCGGCTGCGGGCTCGCCGCGCCCCTGGCGCGGCCACGCAGCGTCAAGAAAGCGGCCTGAGGAGGGAACGCCATGCTCGAATTCATTCTCGGAGCTCTCTCCGTCTTCATCCTGTTCGGCTATTTCGGGCTGCCGATCGCCTGGTGGACGTTGGCTGGCGGGCTGCTCGCCTGGTATCTCTCCGTCGTCGCCGGGTTCGGTGTCGCCGCGAACGCGATCCTCGCCGCCGCGTTCGTCGTGATCGCCGCGGTGCTCAACATCCCGGCGCTGCGGCGCGCGGCGATCAGCAACCGCGTGCTCGCGATCTACCGCCGCATCCTGCCCGACATGTCGCAGACCGAGAAAGAGGCGATCAACGCCGGCACGGTGTGGTGGGACGGAGACCTGTTCTCCGGACGGCCGGATTGGGACAAGCTCCTGGCGACGCCCGCGCCCCGGCTCGGCGCCGAGGAGCAGGCGTTCGTCGACGGCCCGGTCGAGGAGCTGTGCGCGATGTGCGACGACTGGGAGATCACGCACGAGCGCTTCGACCTGCCGCCGCACGCCTGGCAGTTCGTCAAGGACAAGGGCTTCCTCGGCATGATCATCCCGAAGAAGTACGGCGGGCTGGGATTCAGCGCGCTCGCGCATTCGGAGGTGGTGACCAAGCTCGCCTCGCGCTCGAACGCCGCCATGGTCACGGTGATGGTGCCGAATTCGCTCGGGCCGGCGGAGCTGCTGCTGCACTACGGCACCGAGGAGCAGAAGAACCACTACCTGCCGCGCCTCGCCAGGGGCCTCGAAATTCCCTGCTTCGCGCTCACCAGCCCCGAGGCCGGATCGGACGCCGCATCGATCCCCGACCACGGCGTGGTGTGCAAGGGCCTCTGGCAGGGAAAAGAGACGCTCGGCATGCGCGTCACCTGGGACAAGCGCTACATCACGCTCGGGCCGGTGGCGACGCTGCTCGGCTTGGCGTTCCGGCTCTACGACCCCGAGCGGCTGCTCGGCGGCAAGGACGATCTCGGCATCACCTGCGCGCTCGTTCCGACCAATACGCCGGGCGTCAACATCGGCCGGCGGCACCTGCCGCTCAATGCCGTGTTCCAGAACGGACCGAACTCGGGCACGGATGTCTTCATGCCGATCGACTGGATCATCGGCGGCCCCGAGTACGCCGGCAAGGGCTGGATGATGCTCATGAACTGCCTCGCCGCCGGGCGCTCGATCTCGCTGCCCTCCTCCTCGGTCGGCGGCGCCAAGGCGCTCGCGCGCGTCACCGGGGCGTACGCGCGCGTGCGCAGCCAGTTCAAGACCCCGATAGGAAAACTCGAAGGGGTGGAGGAGGCGCTCGGGCGCATCGCAGCCAACGCCTACATGATGGAGGCGACGCGCGTCATGACCGCCGGCGCGGTGGATGCGGGCGAGAAACCCTCGGTGATCTCGGCGATCGCCAAGTACCACATGACCGAGCGCGCGCGCGACTGCGTCAACGACGCCATGGACATCCATGGCGGCAAGGGCATCTGCCTGGGGCCGAACAACTGGGTCGGCCGCGGCTACCAGGTGCTGCCGGTCGGCATCACGGTCGAGGGCGCGAACATCCTCACGCGCACGCTCATCATCTTCGGCCAGGGCGCGATCCGCTGCCATCCCTACGTGCTGCGCGAGATGCGCGCGGCGAAGGAGATGCAGGGCGCGGCGGCCTCGATCGAGTTCGACGACGCGTTCACCTCGCACATCGGCCACACCCTCTCCAACGGCGTGCGCGCCTTCGTGCACGGCGTCACCAGCTCGCGCCTGGGCCAGGTGCCGCGCGCGGGCGCCCCGGAAACGCGCCACTACTACCGCTTCACCTCGCGCATGGCGGCCGCGTTCGCCTTCCTCGCCGACATGTCGATGCTCGCCATGGGCGGCGCGCTCAAGAGGAAGGAGAAGATTTCCGGGCGCCTGGGCGACGTGCTGTCGATGATGTACCTGGTGTCGGCGACGCTCAAGCACTACGAGGACCAGGGCCGCATCAAGGAGGACCTGCCGCTCATCCGCTGGGTGGTGCGCGACGCGCTTTACACCGCACAGCAGGCGATCGACGGCATCATCTCCAACTTTCCGGTCAAGTCGGTCGCGACGCTGCTGCGCTGGACCATCTTCCCGCTGGGCATGTCGTTCCGCCCGCCGCTCGACTCGCGCAACCGCGAATGCGCCAGGATCGCCCTCGAGCCGGGCGCGGCGCGCGACCGCCTCACCGCCGGCGTCTACGTGCCGAAGGACGAGTCCGACCCGGCCGGCCGGCTCGAGGCGGCGTTCCTCGACACCGTGGCCTGCGAGCCGATCGAGAAGAAGCTGCGCGAAGCGGTGCGCAATGGGAATGTCGTGCCGCGTTCCGGCGTGGATACCGCTGCAGTCGCGCGCGACCATGGCGTGATCAGCGCCGAGGAGTACGCGCATTGGCAACGCAAGGAGGCCCTGCGCAAGCAGGCGATCAAGGTGGACGACTTCCCGCAGGATTTCGGCCGCGCCGAGATCCTGCAGAAGCTCGCTTCGGAAAAGCCGGTTTCGGCGAAGGCGGCCTGAGTGGTTGCGAAGCCGATCTACGTCATCGACGGCGCGCGAACGCCGTTCCTGAAATCCAGGAACCGCCCGGGGCCGTTCGCGGCGAGCGACCTCGCCACGCAGGCCGGCCGCGCGCTCCTGGTGCGCCAGAAATTCGCGCCGCAGGACCTCGACGAAGTCATCCTCGGCTGCGCCGCGCCCTCGGTGGACGAAGTGAACATCGGGCGCGTGGTCGCGCTCAGGATGGGCTGCGGGCACAAGGTGCCCGGCTGGACGGTGATGCGCAACTGCGCCTCGGGGATGCAGGCGCTCGACTCGGGCATCAACAACATCCTCGCCGGGCGCTCGAACCTGGTGCTCGCGGGCGGCGTGGACGCGCTCTCGCGCGCGCCGCTGCTGTATGCCGACAAAATGGTACTGTGGTTCTCCGACATGGCGGCGGCGAGGACCGCCGGGCAGCGCGCGGCGCTGTTCGCGCGGCTGCCGTTCAAGGCGCTGCTCGCGCCGGTGATCGGCATCATGAAGGGCCTCACCGACCCGATGGTGGGGCTGCTCATGGGTCAGACGGCCGAGAACCTCGCGCACTGGTTCGGCATCACAAGGGAACAAATGGACGCGTTTTCTGTGCGCAGCCACCAGCGGGTCGTCGCCGCCCAGGACGGCGGCTGGCTCGCGCCGGGCGGCGGCGAAGTGGAGGCGCTCTACGACGCGAAAGGCCAGACCTACGGCGTCGACGACGGCGTGCGGCGCGATTCTTCGATGGAGAACCTCGCCAAGCTGCGGCCTTTTTTCGACCGCAAGTACGGCAACGTGACGCCGGGCAACAGCTCGCAAATCACCGACGGCGCGGCGTGGCTGGTGCTCGCCTCGGAGGAGGCGGTGAGGCGCCATGACCTCGCGCCGTTCGGCCGCATCGTCGATTCGCAATGGGCGGGGCTCGATCCGGCACAGATGGGCCTCGGGCCGGTGCACTCCGCGACCCCGATCCTCAAGCGCCACGGGCTGGGCCTGAACGACCTCGATTACTGGGAGATCAACGAGGCCTTCGCCGCGCAGGTGCTCGGCTGCCTCGCCGCGTGGAAGGACGAGAAATACTGCAGGGAGCAGCTCGATCTCGACCGCCCGCTCGGCGCGCTCGACGACTCGAAGCTGAACGTGGACGGCGGCGCGGTCGCGCTTGGCCATCCCGTTGGCGCCTCCGGCGCGAGGATCGTGCTGCACCTCCTGAAGACGCTCGCGCGCAAGAAAGCGAAGCGCGGCATCGCCACGATCTGCATCGGCGGCGGCCTGGGCGGCGCGATGCTGGTCGAAGCCCTCTAGGGGACGCCCGATGGAGCGCGCAGACGCGAAAACGATGCTCAAGCACTGGCGCTGGGACAAAGACCGCCAGGGCCTCGCCTGGCTCACGTTCGACAAGCAGGGCGAATCGACCAACACCTTCTCGCGCGAGGCGCTGGAGGAGCTCGGCGCGGCGCTCGACGCGATCGCCGCGGCGGGCCCCAGGGGCCTCGTCGTGCGCTCGGCGAAAGAGAATTTCATCGCGGGCGCGGACATCAACGAGTTCACGCGCTTCGCCACAGTCGAGGAAGCCGTCGCGTTCACCAGGCTCGGCTGGGACACGATGCAGAAGCTGCGCGATCTGCCTTTTCCGACGACCGCGATGGTGAACGGCTTTTGCATGGGTGGCGGGCTGGAGCTCGCGCTCGCTTGCAGCTACCGCGTGGCGCTGGAAGACCCCAAGGTCCGGTTCGCGTTTCCCGAAGTGATGCTGGGAATATGGCCTTTCTGGCACGGGCTGCAGTGGCTGCCGAAGCTGGTCGGTCCGGCGGCCGCGCTCGACATGATCCTCACGGGCCGCGCGGTTGACGCGCGGCGCGCGAAGCGCATCGGTCTCGTGACCGAGGCCGTGCCGCTCCGGATCCTCGAGAACACGGCGCGCATGGTGACCCTCGCGGCCCCCGCGCGTAAAAAGCTGGGGCTTCTCGACCGGCTGATGCTCAGCGCCGGGCGCAGCATCGTCGCCGCGCGGGCGAGAAAGCAGGTGGCGAAGCGTGCGCGCCGCGAGCACTATCCCGCCCCGTATGCGATTCTCGATGCATGGGTGAAGCATGACGGAGATCCGTTCGCGATCGCGCCGCGCGAAGCCTGCTCGATCCAGTCGCTGTCCAGCCATCCGACGACGCGCAACCTGATCCGCATTTTCTTCCTGCAGGAGCGCATGAAGTCGCTCGGCAAGGGCACCGACTTCGAGCCGCGCCACGTGCACGTGGTGGGCGCGGGCGTGATGGGAGGCGACATCGCCGCGATCTGCGCGATGCGCGGGCTCACCGTGACGCTGCAGGACACGGCTCCCGAGCGCATCGCGCCTGCTGTCAAGCGGGCCGCCGACCTCTTCGGTCGGCGGCTCCGCGATCCTCGCCGCGTGCGCGACGCGCTCGACCGCCTGATCCCGGACGTGGCCGGCACGGGCGCGGCGCGCGCCGACGTGCTGATCGAGGCGATCTTCGAGAACCTGGAGGCGAAGCGCAGCCTGTTCGCCAGGCTCGAGGCCCAAGCGAAGCCGGGTGCGATCCTCGCCACCAACACTTCCAGCCTCAAGCTCGCCGACATCGCGACCGCGCTCAAGGACCCCTCGCGCCTCGTCGGCATCCACTTCTTCAACCCGGTGCCGCAATTGCAGCTGGTCGAAGTCGTATCGGGAGCGAACACCGATCCCGAGCTGGCCAAGAAGGCGGCGGCGTTCGTGCGCCACATCGACAAGCTGCCGCTGCCGGTGAAGGACTCGCCGGGGTTCCTGGTCAACCGCGTGCTCGGCCCGTACATGCAAAACGCGTTCCGCATGCTCGACGAGGGCGTCAAGCCGGAAACGGTCGATGCGGCGATGGAGGAGTTCGGCATGCCGATGGGCCCGGCCGAGCTCGCCGACACGGTCGGCCTCGACATCTGCCTCGCGGCAGGCAAGGCGCTCGCCAGGCCCCTGCCGGGCCGCCGCGCCGGCGACCCCGGATCGCGCGCCGAGCAGGACGTCCCGCAGGTGCTCGCCAACCAGGTGGCGCTCGGCCACCTGGGCAGGAAGACCGGCCGGGGCATCTATCGCTACGAGAACGGCCGCGCGGTGAAAGGCCGGCCCGATGCCTACGAGCGCGCGCTCATCGAAGCGCTCATCGAGCCGTACCTCGCCGAGGCGAAAGCGGTGCTCGCCGAGGGAATCGTCGCCGATGCAGACCTGATCGACGCCGGGCTCATCTTCGGCAGCGGCTTCGCGCCGTTCCGCGGCGGACCGCTCCACCACCTCGAATCGAGCCAAAAATAGATGACGAGCCTTCCGCAGGGCAAGCAGCCCGCCCTGCGGGTGATGCCGATGCCCGCCGACGCCAACCAGAACGGCGACATCTTCGGCGGCTGGATCATGGCGCAGGTGGACATCGCCGGGGGCACCGCCGCCGGCCGCGTCGCGCGCGGGCGCGTGGCGACGGTGTCGGTCAAGCAGTTCGTGTTCAAGCAGCCGGTGCAGGTCGGCGACGTGCTCTCGTTCTACGCCGACGTGGTGAGCATCGGGACCACCTCGATCACCATCAACGTCGAGGTCTATGCCGAGCGCCGGCCCGCCGATCCCGAGGTCGTCAAGGTCACCGAGGCGACGCTCACCTACGTCGCGATCGACCGCGACGGGCGCCCGCGGCCGGTGCCGCGCTGAGCTTGTCGTGCCGCAGGAACTCCGGAATCCTTCTTCCGACACGTCTCCTGAACTGGAGGCGAAGCAGGCGATGCTCAGGAAAGCCGTGACGTCCGGGAAGATCTCGGCCGACGAGGTGGCGCGCTCGGTGGTCGCGGCGGTGAAGGAGAACCGCTTCTACGTCCTCACGCGCCCGCGCATCAAGGGCGCGATCCGCGCGCGCATGGAGGACATTCTGGAGGAGCGAGCGCCGCGCAATCCCCTGGCGCTTTGACGCGAACGCTCGTCCTGCTGCACGGCGTGGCGAGCAACTCGACTCGCTGGTCGGAGTTCGCGGCGCAAACCTCGCTGCGCGGCACCTGGAAGCTGCTCACCCCGGATTTGCGCGGCAACGGCGCCGCCGTCCTTCCCCGCAGGCGCGTCGGGATGGGCGAATGGTGCTCGGACATCGCTGCCATGCTCGATGCCGAGCGATGCGAGCAGGCGGTGGTCGGCGGGCATTGCCTCGGGGCGAACATCGCGCTGCATTTCGCGGCGAGGTTTCCGGGGCGCGTCGCGGGCCTCGTTCTCGTCGAGCCGATGCCGCGCGAGGCGCTTGCCGGAAGGATGCGGTACCTCGCGCTGCTGCGGCCGCTCGTCCTCGCGGCCGCGGGCGTGATCGGCGCCCTCAATGGCGCCGGCTTCCATCGACGCAGGCTCCTGACGCTCGATCTCGAGGCGCTCGACCGGGCGATGCGCAAGGGGGAAGCGCGGCTTTCCAGCTACGCCTCGCCGCTTTTCGATCTCAAGACCACCCCGAGCGCGGCCTTCCTGCGCATGCTCGCCGCCATGGTCGAGCCGTGGCCCGACCTCTCCTCGATTCGGGTGCCGGCGCTGGCGTTCGTGTCGGCGCGAACGACGTTCGCCGATCCGGCCCTCACTCGCCGCAAGCTCGCGGCGCTCGCCGATTGCGAGGTCGTCGAACTGGACGCCGAGCACTGGATCCCGACCGAGCAGCCCGAGGCGATGCGGGAGGCGATCGACGGCTGGGTCGTAAAGCGTTTTTCCTAGGCGAGCCCGGGAAAGAGCTGCTTCAGGCCTTCGGCCATGGTCTGGATCGCGATGGCGATGAGCAGCAGCCCGAGCAGCCGCGTCGCGATGTTGAGCCGGGTCGTGCCCATGCGCGGCTCCACCACGTGCGCGATCCTCAACATCGTCCATAGCAGCGCGCATACGAGCGCGATCAACGCCACGAGCACGCCGAGGTGCACGATGCCGCCCGCCTGCGCGGCGATGATCGTGGTCGAGATTGCCCCTGGCCCTGCGAGGAGCGGCACCGCGAGCGGCACGACGCCCGAGAGCTCGCCCGACTGGAGCTCCTCGGCCTCGGCGCGCGACTGGCGCACCGCGCCGGGCTGCGCGTTCAGCATCGCGAGCGCCATCAAGAGCAGCACCAGCCCACCGCCGACGCGGAAGGCCGGCAGCCCGGTCCCCGTCCAGCGCAGCAGCTCCTCGCCGAAGAGCGCCGAGCCGGCGAGCACCGCGAACACGGTGAGCGTCACCGCGCGCGCGAGCCGCAGGCGCGCCGCGGCATCGAGCGCCGCGCTCGCGGCGAGAAAGATCGGGACCGCCAGGAACGGGTCGAGGACCGCCGTCAGCGTGACGACGAAACGGACGTATTCGGAGACGCCGCTCACGCTTTGGCGCGCGCCACCATCTCGGCCTGCGCGGCCTTGCGGTCGTCGTTCACGCGCCGGAACGCGGGGCGCTCGCCGAGCATCTTCAGGTACGGCTTGAGCTGAGGCAGCTCCTCGAGCGCATCGCGCCCGAGGCCGTGTTTGGACGCGAGCGACACGAGCGGCAGGTGCACGAACGCCGCGCAGTCGGCGAGCGTGAGCTCGGCGCCGGCGAGGAACGGCTCGAATGTCGCGAGCGCTTTCAGCGCGCGCACGCCTTTGGAGAGGTCTTTTTCCACCTCCTGGCGCGTCTCATCCGAGACCGTGGGACCGCGCCAGAACACCTGGTTGTAGAGGCGCCGCGCCACCAGCTCCAGGTTCAGCTCGATCATCGCGATCAGCTCCCGCACTTTCGCGCGCGCGACCGGGTCCCTCGGCAGGAGCGGCTTCTCCGGGTGCGTCTCTTCCAGGTATTCGCAGATCACCTGCGACTCGGCGAAGGGCTTGCCGTCCGCCTCCAGGACCGGCACCCTGCCCATCGGCGAGCGCGCGAGCCATGCCTCCTTCTGCGACGGCCAGATGCCCGCGTCCTCCTCGAATGGCACGCCTTTCTCGAGCAGCGCGAGCCGCACCTTGTTGTAGTAGTTGCTGACGCGGTTGCCGCGGAGCTTGAGCACGGACGATCTCGCCTCACTCATCCGACGTCCTCCAGCTTGATGCCGCGGCCGGCGCGAATGCTTTGACGCGCCCGTTCGATCCTTTGCAGGAACCGCGGATCGTTCTCCAGCCGATAGTCGAACCAGTCATCCTCCGACTCGAAGCCGATCAACACCCCGGCCGGCTTGCCGTGGCGAGTAATGACGATTTCGCCCTTTGTCGCCTCGCGCAGGTACCGCGACAGGTCGTCCTTGACCTCCGCCAGCGGGACTTCCTTCACTTTTCCTCTGACTTTGCGTGCTTGGCCAGCCATGTTGCTGCCTCCGATTTCGGCACTATTGAGAGTATCTCCACCCGTTGCTCCGTGACGTCGTAGAAGACCCTCACTTCTCCGATCCGGAGCCGGTACTGCGGCTGAGAAAGCTTGCGCAGCCGCTTGATGCGGCTGCGACTGGCCTTTCCGGGCTCGTGCCGCAGATGCGTTTCGAGCCCTTCGCGCACCTCGGTGCGAAGAGCGGCCTTCAATTCGTCGAGATCCCCTTTCGCCTCCGGAGCCAGGATGATCTCGTACGGCATTCTGGCCAGATTATAGCCAGTTTCGTCAGCTGCGGATCAGCTCCTCGGCGGAGACATACGGCAACCCCATCGCCGCCGCCACCTCGCGGTGCGTGATCCTCCCGCGCGCGACGTTGAGGCCATTCCCGAGATGCGGGTCGTCCGCGAGCGCGCGCTTCCAGCCCTTGTCGGCAAGCGCGAGCACGAACGGCAGCGTCGCGTTGTTGAGCGCGTAGGTCGAGGTGCGCGGCACCGCGCCGGGCATGTTGGCGACGCAGTAGTGCACCACGCCGTCCACGATGTAGGTCGGATCGGCGTGCGTGGTCGGGCGCGAGGTCTCGAAGCAGCCGCCCTGGTCGATCGCGATGTCCACCGCTACCGATCCGGGCTTCATCGCCTTCACCATCTCGCGCGAGACGAGCTTCGGCGTCGCCGCCCCGGGCACCAGCGCCGCCCCGATCACGAGGTCGGCCGAGAGCACGTGGCTCTCCACCGCGTCGCGGCTCGAGTACACGGTGACGACGCGCGCGCCGAACTCCTTCTCGATGCTCCTCAGCACTTCGAGCGAACGGTCGAGCGCGTAGACGCGCGCGCCCGAGCCGACCGCGAGGCGCGCCGCGTTCGTCCCGGCGACGCCTGCCCCGAGGATGGTGATCTTCGCAGGCGCCACGCCCGGCACCCCGCCGAGCAGGATGCCCATGCCGCCGCGCTCCTTTTCCAGGCAGCTCGCGCCCACCTGGATCGCCATGCGGCCCGCGACTTCCGACATCGGCGCGAGCAGCGGCAGCCCGCCCGCGGGCCGCGTCACCGTCTCGTAGGCGATGCACACCGCTCCCGAGGCGACGAGGTCCTTCGCCTGCGCCGGGTCCGGCGCGAGATGGAGATAGGTGAACAGGATCTGCGATTCCCCGAGCCGCCTGCGCTCCGTCGCCTGCGGCTCCTTCACCTTCACGATCAGCCCCGGTTTCTCCCAGATCTCTGCGGCCTCGGCGATGCGCGCACCGGCCTTCTCGTAGGCCGCGTCGGTTGCGCCGATGCCGGCGCCGGCGCCGCGCTCGACCAGCACCTCGTGGCCGTGCGACGCCAGCTCGCGCACCGAGGTCGGCGTCAGGCCGACGCGGTGCTCCTGGGTCTTGATCTCCCTCGGGACCCCGACGATCACGCGCGGCGGATTCCGGCGAGGGCGTCGGCGATCGCGGTCTGCTCGCCGATCTCCAGCTTGCCGATCTGGTTGCGGTGCACTTCGTCCGGGCCGTCGGCGAAGCGCAGCGCGCGCGCGTGCGCGTACGCGTAGGCGAGCCCGAAGTCCTCGGTCACGCCGCCGCCGCCGTGCACCTGCATCGCCCAGTCGATCACCTGGCAGGCGACGTTGGGCGCGAACACCTTGATCATCGCGATCTCCTTGCGCGCCTGCTTGTTGCCGACCGTGTCCATCTTCCACGCGGCGTTGAGCACCATGTAGCGCGCCGCGTCGATGAGAATGCGCGACTCGGCGATGCGCTCGCGCGTCACGCCCTGCTCGGCGACCGTTCGCCCGAACGCGACGCGCTCGGCCGCGCGCCTGCACATCTTCTCCAGCGCGCGCTCGGCCATGCCGATCAGGCGCATGCAGTGGTGGATCCGCCCCGGGCCCAGGCGCCCCTGCGCGATCTCGAAGCCGCGCCCCTCGCCGAGCAGGATGTTGGAAGCGGGCACGCGCACGTCCTTAAGCTCGATCTCCATGTGGCCATGCGGCGCGTCGTCGTAGCCGAACACGGGGAGATGCCTTAGC
>Ga0209521_10000774_pt1 | contig 25228 bp, 20 predicted proteins | sample Rifsed19ft4_FD_184016 | JGI IMG/M metagenome (GOLD analysis project Ga0209521, IMG submission 184016) | Soil microbial communities from Rifle, Colorado, USA - sediment 19ft 4 (version 2) | ecosystem: Environmental > Terrestrial > Deep subsurface > Rock core/Sediment | place: Rifle, Colorado...
CGTTCCTCGGATCTCTATCCCGGCGGTGAGGTAATTGATGATACACATGACACATATTTCCTGTAAACGTATTTCAGGACTTGACACTTGACATCCACGGTACGTGACACCTGACACGTGACACTTGACCCGCGTTAGTACTTCACCTTGTCCCGGCGCACAAAGCGCACCAACACCGCCAGCGACACCAGGGCGAAGGCGATGGCAACGGCAAAGGTATGCTGAAAGCTGAACTGGTCGGCGATCCAGCCGCCCAGCAGCGGTGCCAAAACTGCCGCCGGGGCGATCAGCGTATTCGCCAGGCCGACGTAGGTGGGGCGGTCCTTCTCAGTGCCAAATTCCATGGTCAACACCATGCCGATGGTCCAGAACACCGAATTGGCCACCCCGGCGAAGACCATCACTGCGAAAAACCAGCCGGCGCTCGGCGCAATGAACGCCAATCCGGCTGCTATGACCGCACACACCGCTCCCAGGCGCAGCACCGGCATATGCCCAATCTTATCGCCAAGCCAGCCAAAAACCGTGTTGGAGCCCACCTGGACTATGAACAGCACGCTGGTCATAGCACCGGCGGCAATATCCCCCATCCCCAGGTGTTTCACGGCATACACCGCGTAAAATGCCGAGGCCATTGTGCCAAACTGGAATATGAAACGGCTGATGATGAACCAGCGGAAACTGCGATCCTGCCTGAGGATTTTGCCGACATTTCCCCAAAAAGATACCTGCTGGCTTGGCAGCGGCTCGATGGTGCGATCCGGTTCGCGGGTCTGGGCAATGGCAAAGAATGAAACCGTCATGCTCAGGCCGCAAATCAGAAAAACCAGCCCGAAACCGTCCGGGAAGGACATTTTCTCAAGAATGAAGCCGGCTGCCACCGCGCCAGCGCCGCCCAACAGGTTGGCAGCGCCGGATTGCATGCCAAAAAAGGTGCCGCGGATGTTGGACGGGATGATCTTGGCAATCATGTTCTGCCAGGGGTTGGCGGTCATGCCGGCGCCCAGGCCTTGCAGGATCAGCAGGGCGAAAGTGAGCAGCAGCGCCGCCGGTTTGGTCAGCCAGCCCATCAGCGCCGCGACCAGCGCCAGGCCGAAAAATGGCCAGCGTTCCTGGATGGTCCAAAAAACCACCGCCGGCTTGAAGCGCTTCATCCGTGAGACGGATTTGGCCGTCAACAATTGCGGCAGCATCCAGCCAACGTTGTGCACCGCCGGAATCAAGCCGATCAACGTGGCTGAGTCGGTCAAATTGGACACGAACAACGGTATGACAGTCGCGAAGGATGAAAATCCAAGACCGAGTCCAAAAAAAGTGCCATCCAGTACATTGGCGATAAAGTTGTGCTTCAGGTTTTTGGCGAGCTCAGGAAGGCTTTCCATATCTGCTTTCGGGATTAAAATGCCCCGGTGAAATTTTCCGGGGCACAGGTTCTCAAACCAATGGATGCTGGCCAATCTCGGCCACAGGTCGGAAGGGAATTAGAACTCCTCTTCCTCGTCTCCCCAGTCCTCGTCGTCTTCGTCCGATTCTTCCTCGAGTTCTTCCCATTCTTCTTCTTCGGTATCATCCCAGTCGTCTTCGTGCTCCGCTTCAGCAATGGGATTATAGGTCAGGCAGCCTTTATCGGGGTTGATTTCGACGAGGGCGGCGCTGCAGTAACCTTCATCGAGGAAGGCGCAGTCGTTGTAATGGCAGCGGATCTTTGGCATTGAATCCTCCTGGGAAAATTATTCGTCCCCTGAACCCTGAATAAGCTGAAGCAATGAGACGACAAATAGGATGACAAACAAGATGGCAGAAATGACACAGAACGGACAAATCGCTTTTATAACCGCAATCTCTAGGTACGTCAAGTAGGCAGAATAGATTACCCCAATAAGCGAGAGCATGAAATTGGCAATCGGGATGTTGCGCCGGAAGAAATCAGTGCGCGGCAGCAAAATCCACAACCCCAGTATGACTGCATAGGCTGCAATTCCCAGTGCCGAGGTGGGGATGCCAAACATTTCGGAGTAACGGCTGGTGTTGACGGACCAGCAGTCGCCTACGCCCTGAATACACATGTTTTTATTATTCAAGACTTTGATCAGCAGCAGGTAAATGGAGTCGGCAATGCCAAGGCTGGCGGCGATGATGGCGATGGTACGCAGCGATTTCATAAAATTAAGCTCCTACCTCCGAATAAGAATCAGCCAGTAGCCAGATATCCACCTCTGACCCCGCCGGGAGCGATTTTACCCCAGAGGGAATGATCAGTAAAGCATTGGCCCGCACAATCGAAAGCAGGTTGCCGGACCCCTGATGGGCAACCAGGGCAGCTGAAAGGCCATCTGGACCAGATCGCACCTGCACGCGCAAGTAGCTCTCGCGTCCGTCCGAGTTGACGTCATGCTCCAGCCTGGCCCGTCGCAGATTGCGCGGTTGGGCTGGCAGCCCAGCCATGCGCTGGATAGCAGGGCCGGCGAAAACAACAAACCCGACGTAGGCGGAAACCGGGTTGCCCGGCAGACCCATCAGCGGAGTACCGCGGTATGAGCCGTAAGCCAGGGGTTTACCCGGCCGCATGTTGACCCGCCACAGGTTCAACTGACCATCCTCTTCGATGACCTGACGCACATAGTCGTAAACGCCCACGCTGACGCCGGCCGAGGTCAAAATCAGGTCGACGCCGGCATCAATGGCCTGGTTCAAACGCTGGCGGATGGCGTCCGGCTGGTCAGGCGATACTCCCAGCTGCAAAGGGAGTGCGCCAGCCTGGGCAGCCAGCCCGCTGATCATCCAGCTGTTGGACTCGTAGATATGGCCGGGCGGCAGCGGTTGACCGGGTTTCACCAGTTCATCGCCGGTGGACAGGATCGCCACGCGCGGCAGACGGTGCACCTTGACTTCAGCAAGACCGAGGGTAGCCAGCAAAGCCACCGCGGGCGGAGTCAGCACCTGACCGGAGCGCAGAATCGGCTGGTGAGCCAGGGCGTCCTGCCCATGCGGGCGAACGTTGACCCCGGCGGCTGGAAAACGCGTAATGCGTATAGTCTCAGGTAGAACGCGCGACTCGCGGTAGGGGAAGTCGGTGTCTTCCACTGGCACAACACAATCCGCACCCTCAGGCAGCGCAGCGCCGGTCATAATGCGGGCAGCCTGACCGGGCAGCAGACTCAGCGAGGGCTGCACCCCAGCGGGTATGTCGCCGATCACCTTCACGACCACCGGAGCACCGTCGTCGGAGAGCGGACGGTCCGCGGCATGCACGGCAAACCCGTCCATGCTCGAGTTGTCAAAGGGCGGCAGATCGAACTCTGACACCACGTCCTGTGCCAGCACCCGTCCTGCCGCGTTGAACAGATCAACCGGTTCAGCCGGCAGGGGTGCGAAGTCACTCAATATGCGATTCAGGGCGTCGTTGACAGGCAGCAATGGCGAATCGGTCATCAAATCCTCATCCAGGATGCTGGCGGTGGGCTTCCATGACGTTGGGCAGGTTCTCGATGCGGCTCAACACCCGGCTCAATTGCGAGATGTCACCGACCTCCAGCACCATGATGATGTTGGCCATATTGCTGGTGACGTTGATGTTTATATCGATCAGATTGACATCCTCATTGGCAATGATGAGCGAGATGTCGTTCATCAAACCGGCACGGTCATAGGCTTTGATCGCCACCGAAACAGGATAAACTTGATGGGCTTCGCCCCAGGTGACTTTGATCATGCGCTCGCGGTCTTTTATGCGCAACATGTTGGGGCAGTCCTGGCGGTGGATGGTGGCGCCGCGTCCGCGGGTGATGTAGCCGACGATTTCGTCGCCGGGCGCGGGGTTGCAGCAGCGTGCCATGGTCGTCAACAGGCCTTTCAAGCCGAGGACCGTGACGCCGCCGTCGCCGGGTTTAGGCTCCCGCGGGGTCATGGGGAACAGGGCCGGGTCTTTGGGCGCTGCCACCTCATTCAAGCGGTTGACGATTCGTCCGAGGCCTAGATCACCGTTGCCAATGGCAACGTATAACTCGTCCACCTGGCGGTAGTCGAACACTTTGGCCAACATGTCGGCGGAATAATCAGTCAGACCCAGGCGGCGCAGCTCCTTTTCCAGCATGACCTTGCCCTGAACCAGGTTCTGATCGCGATCTTGACGCTTGAACCAGGCGCGGATTTTGGAGCGGGCACGCTGGGTCTTCACCAGCCCGAGCGAGGGATTGAGCCAGTCGCGGCTGGGGCCGCCCTGTTTGGCTGCCAGAACCTCGACCTGATCGCCGGTTTTGAGTTCGTAATCCAGAGTTACCAGCTTGCCGTTCACCTTGGCGCCGCGGCAGCGGTTGCCAATCTCGGTGTGCACGTGGTAGGCGAAGTCGATGGGTGTCGAGCCAGCCGGCATGTCGATGATGTCGCCGCGCGGGGTGAAAACGTAAACCCGGTCCTGGAAGACATCGCTTTTCATGGAATCGACGAATTCGTTGGCGTCCTCGATCTCCTGACGCCATTCCATAATGCGGCGGAACCAGTTCACGCGCTGCTCGTAAAGCTCGTCGCGATGACCGCGTTCCTTGTAGCGCCAGTGCGAGGCAATACCGAATTCCGCGTTTTGGTGCATCTCCACCGTACGGATCTGCACTTCCAGCGGCTTGCCGTCGTCGTAAATCACCGCGGTGTGCAGCGACTGATAGAAGTTGTCCTTTGGCGCGGCGATATAATCGTCGAATTCCTGGGGAATAGGACGCCAGCGGGTGTGAATCACGCCGAGGGCGGCATAACACTCTTTGATGTCATTGACGATACAGCGGAACGCGCGCAGGTCGCGCACCATTTCGAAGGGCTTTCCTTTTTCGACCATCTTCTTGTAGATGGAATAGATGTGCTTGGGGCGTCCGGATATTTCCGCCTTAATACCTTCGCGCGCCAGAACGTCTTGCAGGTTATCCATGATCTTGCGGATCATGCCTTCGCGGTCCTGCCGGCGCTCGGCCAGGTTTTCTGCGATCTCGCGGTACTTATCCGGGTTCAGATAGCGGAAAGCCAGATCTTCCAGCTCCCACTTGATCTGCCAGATACCAAGCCGGTTCGCCAGCGGGGCGAAAATGTCCATGGTCTCGTTGGCGATGCGGATGCGCTTGGCTTCCGGCATGTAACCCAGAGTGCGCATATTGTGCAGCCGGTCCGCCAACTTGATGAGCACTACACGGATATCGTCGCCCATTGCCAGGAAGACCTTGCGCAAGGTTTCATTCGCCAGATCTTTGCGCTTCATACGGGCAGCCATGGGCGGCAGTTCCTCGGGCGGATCGTCGATCAGAGCGCCGCTGCCGTTGTGCTGGTCGCCGCGGCTGACGCGTGGTAAATTGGTCAGCTTGGTGACGCCTTCCACAAGTTTGGCGACTTCCTCGCCGAATTCTTTATTGATTTGGGCCGTGGTGGTCGGGGTGTCTTCGACGGTGTCGTGCAATAAAGCGGAGATAATGATGGTCGGGGTGACCTGCATTTCCGCCAAAATACCGGCAACCGCAACGCAATGACTGACATAGGGCTCGCCGGAGACGCGTTTCTGCCCCTCATGCGCTTTTTCGGCAAACTGGTAGGCTCGCATGACCATTTCCCGGTCTACGACGCTAAAATTTTGGGGAAGAATCTCCATCAAATTCGCGATTTGCATACAGCCTACTGTTGCCTGACAGGACTGCGCAGGTCGAGCGTTAACGCAAGCCTTGCTGAATTGACGACAAGTATATCGCCCTTTGGGGTAGATTCAAGGGCGAGTAAAGCAGGTAATAATCCCCCCGAGATGAACGGTAAACGCCTGGTTATACGGTTACCAGTGCTGCTTCTGCGAGAGCGAGCAGCTCAGTCAACGGAACGGCATCTATGCGCTCTAGCGATAGGCTGGCATGCGAGGTGTTCAACTGGCTGCTGATCGCGTTGGGCACACCGACCGTGAAGATTTTAGCGCGGCGGGCGGCGGTGATGCCGTTGGGTGAATCCTCAAATGCGATGGCTTCGTGCGGGTTGAGTCCCAAACCGTACAGCGCGGCCAGGTAGAGATCCGGCGCCGGTTTCACATGCGGCACATCTTCCATGCAGACCACATACTCGAAATAGCCGCTCAGGTCCAGACGTTTCAAATGACCGATCACCCAGGAGCGCGGTGAACTGGATGCCACAGCCATTTTCAAGCCGGCCTGGCGGGCAGCCAGGAGGGTGGGAATCACGCCTGGCAATGGCGGTTGCTGCAGGATTGCCCGGTCAGTGATGATGCGGGCGGACTTACGCAGCATGGCTTCGTCAACCGTGTGGTTGAGCATGCCTTGCAGGTGCGTGACCGGGTTGAAAGCGGCTTCCGAAGCGCCCAGGCCGTTGGCCCAGGCATGAATATCCAGTTTTAGTCCATAATCGGCATAGAGCTGCGACCAGGCAGTATAAGACGGCTCCTCGGTATCAAGGATCAAGCCGTCAAAGTCAAATATCAAACCTTTAATTAAACCCATAAATTATCCCGGGCTGCGAGCATAGGATGTTTAGACGTGCCCGCAGCGACGGGGTATTATACCAAAGATGACGGGAGAATGTTATTTCAGCAATTCCTGGCCGGCAAACTGGCGGTATGGCGACAAGATGTCGAGGATTTCCTGGTCGGTGGGGTAGAGCTGACCGGATACCAGCCGGGCGGTCAGTTCGCCAACACCCGGGCCGAGCATGAAACCTTGCCCGCACATGCCGACGGCGTACAAGTAGCCTTCGATCTCTTTGGCAAAGCCGACAATCGGAGCGCCATCCGGGGTCATGGGGTACAGGCCGCGCCAGGTGCGGCGCACGCGGATGTTCTTCAGGCGCGGCATAAGGTCGACCATACGTTTGGCGACCATTGGCAGGAAGCTGCTGGTTTCCTCGGTGTCGAAGCCCCAGATATTAGGGGATGGTGTGATGCAGAAAATGATCTGGCCGGTCAGATGCTGGTAGAAGTAGTAGTTGGAGGAACCCGGACCAGGTTGAATATCCACGATCATGGGCTTAAGAAACGGCGCGACCGCCTCGGTGATAGCTGCTTCGTGTGAATCAGGCTTTACCGGCACGTTTAGCCCGGCTAATTGGGCGATTTCACTGGCATGGGCACCGGCAGCGTTCAGCACCACATCCGTACCGTATTCGGCGCGGTCCGTCTTGACGCCCACGACCTTGCCGCCGCGGACGATGATTTCCTGCACTTTTTCATTGAATTGGAATACGGCGCCGTATTCGATGGCATGACTGTAAAAAGCGTGCACAGCCAGCAGCGGCGAGGCATTGCCGTCCTGCGGCGAGAAAGTTCCGCCAATAATCTTGGCGGGATTTAAGTCTGGCACGACCTGCAGCAGTTGCTGCTTGTCCAGCCAGTCGATGTTGAGGCCGAAGGATTTCTGGGTCACCAACAGGTTTTTGAGGGTCTTTTCCTCGTGCTCGCCGCGGGCAACGAACACGTAGCCGCCTTCAGACCATTCAATATCGTCGCCGAAGCGTTCCTTCCAGGTGGAAAAGATTTCGATGCTGCGCAGCGACAGGCGGATTTTAGCCGGGTCGGAATGGGTGGCGCGGATGCCGCCGATGGCGCGTTTATTCGAGGTTTGCCCGACGCTGGGAGCAGAATCGAGCACCAATACCTTGTAGCCAGCCTGAGCCAGGTAAAAAGCAGCCGGGGCGCCAATGGAACCAGCGCCAATGACGATCACATCGTAATGGGGCAGGGTGGAATTATTCATGAGTGGTGTTCTCCTGTCCGTTGGCGCCGGCTAAAATTCCGAGGGGCACTTCGATGAATACCGGACGCTTGGAATATTCAGTGATTTCCTCGCGGGTAATGCCCTCCTCGCGGAACAGGCGCAATATAAGGCTGACGCAGGTTTTACCGCCGCAAGCGCCCATGCCGGCGCGGGACACGGTTTTGATCTCGTTCATGTCGCGGTAACCGGCGCGGATCAGCGAACGCACTTCACCGGCGGTCACATGCTCGCAGCGGCAGACGATGGTGTCATCGGCGATGTGAGCGACGTAGTGGTCAAGCGGTTGGGTGACCTCCTCGTCCTGCACGTTGATGCCGGCGATGCGTTGTGCAATCTCGCGCGGCGCATTGACCTCAACGACCAGGGTGCGGTCATTGTTCTCGATGGCATGCACAGAAAGCACGTCCACCTGGCCTAATTCAGCGCCTTCGGTATCCAGCACGCTGACGCGGTCATTGGCCTGGAGGGTCTGGCGTGTGAATTCGTAGGGGATGGATACGACCGGCAGGTCGGGGTTTTCACGGTAGTTCACCAGCGTGATCGCCAAACCCGGGCAGCCTGCCACGCATTTCTCGCAGACCTCGCAGCAGTAGCTGTTGCCCAGGAAAGTGGGCACGCTTCGGATGTCGCGCCGATCGATATAGATCAGACCATGCGAGCATAGGCCGGAGCAGGGATCGCAGGGGATTTCCTGCGTGCAGTGAATCACCGGCACCACGCCGGTTTCGATCTCAGGCAGTTCCTCGGAATAGGTGGTGCCAGGTTTTGACTTGAGTATTTCGCTGGTCCAATACCATTCGACCGGGATTTCAGCCGTTTCTACACCTAATGCGCGGGCGATCTCCATGCCGCGGATTTTGCCGGAGAAAATGGCTGCCGAAGCTTCCGCAATCTCCTCGGCATCGCCGCCGACGAAACAATTGAGCCCGTATTGTTTGGCTTTGAGATAAAACTCGTTGACCGGGTCCAGCCCGACCGCGATCAAAACACTGTCACATTCGAAGGATTTCTCGGTGCCGGGGATCGGTTTATAGTCCGGACCAACCTGGGCAATGGTGACCGATTCGACTTTATCCTCACCGTTGGCGCTCAAAATGGTATGTGAGGTGTAGATCGGCACACCCATGCGCGCCAGTTTATCCCGATGCACTTTGTAGCCGCCGCATTCCGACAGGGCTTCCACCAACCCGACCACCTGAATACCAGCCTGCAAGGCATGGTAGCCGGCGATCAGCCCAACGTTGCCGCCGCCGACGATGAATAACTTTTCCGCCGGGCGTACCAGGTCACGGTTGACCAGGGTCTGGAAGGCTCCGGCGCCGTAAACCCCGGGCAACGCGTTGCCTTTGAAAGCCAGAAACTTCTCACGGGCGCCAGAAGCCACCAGGAGCACCTCAGGCTCAATGACAGCATAATCGTGACCCTGTTTCAGGATGCCGACCTTCTTATCGCTGAAAACAGCCAGGACGGTGCTGTTGAGCCAAATTTCTACCGATGAGTGTTCGGACAGGTCTTTTTCCAGCCGGGTGGCGATGTCGATACCGCGAGTGCCAGCGTAAACGGCTTTAGTCGAGCCGAAAAATCGGTGGGTCTGCAGAACCAGCTTACCGCCCAGGCGGTGTTTGTCATCCACCAAAAGCACTTCCACGCCGCGCTTGCCAAGTTCAATGGCAGCCGACAAACCGGAAGGGCCGCCGCCGATGATCAAAACCTGCACCTTGCGCTCGATGATGGGTTTGAAACTTGGACTGGATGTGACTTTGGGCAGCTCTGGCAGCCCGTCTGCGGGTTCGACATGCTGCCCGGCTGTGACCAGCTCCATGCAGGCTTTGACCGGCATGCCGTCCGCCAGCACCATGCACTGCGAGCATTGACCATTAGCGCAAAAAATACCCAGCGGTGATCCGTCCTTGTGGTGATGGCCAAATACCCGCTCGCCATTGGCAAATAATGCCGAGGCAATGGTTTCACCCGCTAGAGCTGTATATTTTTTGCCGCGCCAGTAAAACTCAACAGGTTCACGTTCCGGGATGGGAAGGATGGGGTGCTGCCTGATGCGATAATCTGACATTGTTAACCTTTGGGAGAGGATGCGGCCCGCCAATACCACTCATAGACCGCGCAGGAGTAAAGAAATAATAAGGATTGCGGCTCCAATCCACATTGAGCCCAATACGGGATTGTACGCGAACCCATTCTATCAAACGGTCAAGGGGTTTCATACTGCAATTAAGCCCGAAGTTGATAGCCTAAGTGTCACAAATATTTCAGGCCATCCACTGGCTTAACCGGGCTGCAGGCTTAGGTCACGGCTGATTGGAGGCCTAAACCATGATAAAATCTGCGGTGAGATCGCAGGGTAAGCCGAAAGGATGGTGGGAGCATGAAGAAGATTGCTGTTTTGACCAGCGGGGGAGATGCACCTGGAATGAATGCCGCCATCCGTGCTGTGGTCCGTACTGGCATCGCCAACGGCTGGGAAGTTTACGGTGTGCGCAACGGTTACGAGGGGTTGATCGATGGAAAAATAATTCCGCTGGGCGCTCGCGAAGTAGGCGGGATCTTGCAGCGCGGCGGTACCGTGTTGGGCAGTGCCCGTTCGGCAGAGTTCAAAACCAAAGCCGGGCAATTGAAAGCCATCCGCAACCTGAATCAAAACGACATCGAAGGCCTGGTGGTAATTGGCGGCAACGGCTCGCAGACCGGCGCTTACGCTCTGCATATGCTGGGATTTCCGGTGGTAGGGGTGGCATCCACCATTGATAACGACCTTTATGGTTCCGACATCACTATTGGCGTGGATACGGCACTCAATATTGCCCTGGAAGCCATTGACCGGCTAAAAATCACCGCATCGTCGCATCAACGCGCTTTCTTGGTAGAGATCATGGGACGGAATTGCGGCTACCTGGCAATGATGGCTGCCATTGCCGGCGGGGCGGAAGAAATGGTGTTGCCAGAAGTGGAAATCGACCCGGAGGACATCGCCACCACACTGACCGAAGCGTATGAACGCGGCAAACAGCATGCGATTGTGGTCGTGGCAGAGGGTGCAAAGTACAATGCCAACGCGCTGGATGATTATTTCAAGGAACACCGCGAACGCCTTGGCTTTGATCTACGGGTCACCATCCTGGGACACGTACAGCGCGGTGGTGCGCCGCAAGCCTACGATCGCATTCTGGCTTCCCGCCTGGGTGCCGGCGCCGTGGACGCACTGGCGCGCGGGGAATACGGTGTGCTGGTTGGGATGGTCAAGAGTGCTGTCACCACCACTCCGCTTGAAGAGGTGGTCAACAACTCTAAAAAACTGGATCCCACGCTGATCGCCCTGGCGAAAAAGTTGGATTAACGCCTGAAGGCAGCAATATTCCTATTTGTGCCAGCGTAAGTAGCTTTCGATAAAGCCATCGATTTCACCGTCGAGCACACTCTGGGTGTTGCCGACTTCGAACTCGGTGCGGTGGTCTTTGACCATCTGGTAGGGATGCAGCACATACGAGCGGATTTGCGAGCCCCACTCGGCTTTCTGATATTCCCCGCGCAGATCGCCTAATTGTTTATCCAATTCCTCCTGCCGAATGGCGGCCAGCCGTCCGCGCAGCACGCGGAAGGCGTTTTCGCGGTTTTGCATCTGCGAGCGCTCATTCTGGCAGGTGACCACAATTCCGGTTGGGAGATGGGTGAGGCGGATGGCGGTGGCGTTTTTCTGTACATTTTGACCGCCAGCTCCGGAGGATTTAAAGATGTCGATGCGCACTTCATCCGGCCCGATAACGATCTCGGCATCGTCTTCGATCTCAGGCAAAACCTCGACCTGGGCGAAAGAGGTGTGGCGGCGGTGAGCTGAATCATAAGGAGAGAGCCGAACCAATCGGTGCACGCCTTTTTCGGCGCGCAAATAACCGTAGGCATAGGGACCGGTGACGGAGATGGTGACCGTTTTAATGCCAGCTTCTTCGCCTTCGGTCAGGTCGATGATGTCGGTGGCGTAGCGGTTGCGTTCCGCCCAGCGCAGGTACAAGCGCTGGAGCATGGCAGCCCAATCCTGCGAATCAGTACCCCCGGCGCCGGCGTTGATGGTCAGCAGGGCGTTGCCGCGGTCATAAGGGCCAGAGAGCAGGGTACTCAACTCGCGCAAGTCCAGCTCTTTTTGGATCGCGGCGGCTTCCTGCTCGATTTCCTGCGCCAGCGATTCATCTTCCAGCTGGGCCAATTCGAACAGGTCGTGGATGCGTTTTTGCAGTTTTTCCCAAGACTCGATCTCGCTGCGGGTAACCGCCAGCTTTTTCATACTCAGCTGAGCGCGCCCGGGATTGTCCCACAGATTGGGGTCTTCGGAAGTCTTCTGAAGTTCGATTAGCTCAGCTTTGAGGGCTTCGAAGTCAAAGATGCACCATTAGTTCATTGATTCTGGCTTTTTCATCTGCCAGCCGTTCGACCATCGCTTGCATATTTCCTCCACCGCAACTTACGAGGCGCTTAATATCCCGTCCACGAAGGATTCGCGGTTAAATTTTTCCAAGTCTTCCGATTTTTCTCCCAATCCGGCATAAAGGATGGGAATACCTAATTCTTTTTGAATAGCAAAAGCCATGCCGCCGCGCGCGGAAGAGTCGAGCTTGGCGATGATAACACCGGTCACCTTGACTGCTTCTTTGAACATGCGGGCTTGCTGCAGGGCATTTTGCCCGGTTGTGGCATCCAACACCAGCCAGACAGCATGCGGCGCACCTTCCAGGGCTTTTCCGCTCACCCGATGAACTTTTTTCAATTCTTCCATCAGGTTGGTGCGGGTGTGAAGCCGCCCGGCGGTGTCTACCAGGACCAGATCCACTTTACGAGAAACACCCGCCTGGATTGCGTCATAGGCTACGGCACCCGGGTCCCCATTGGGCTGCCCGGTGATGATCGGAATGTCGAGCCGGTCGGCCCAAACCTGCAGCTGATCAACTGCCGCGGCGCGGAAGGTGTCAGCGGCAGCCAACAGGACTTTCTGACCCTGTTGGGCGAACTGACGGCCTAATTTGGCGATGGTGGTGGTTTTGCCCGAGCCATTTACCCCGACAATCAGGATCACTGCCGGTTTGGAGCCGTTGAAATCGAGGACAGGCAGGGGATCCAGCCGGGAAAGCAATTCAATGCGCAGAACACCGGTCAGTTCCTGCGCGCTGGTTATGCCATCCTGGTCGACTTGCCTTTTCAACGCGGCAATGATCTCGCCGGTGGTGGCGATGCCGAGGTCCGCCTGGATTAGCAGCGCTTCCAACTCTTCCCAGGTCGAGGAATCGATTTCGGTGGCACCAAAAACGGTTGCCAAACGGCCAAAAGCGGCTTTGCTGCTGCGATTAAGTGCTTGCTTCCATTTGTTGAAGAATTCGGCCATAGCGCACCGATTATATCACAGGGGTCGGGGTTGAATTTTGTTCCGCACGGGTGGCCAACTGCCCGCAGCCCGCCTGAATATCGATGCCGCGACGCATGCGGACGGTGCAGGGAACGCCCATTTTTTCCAACTCCGCTTTGAAAGCGGCAGCGCGGTCGCGGGTGCTGCCGATTCCGGTGAACTTTTTTGTCGGGTTGAGCGGAATAACGTTAACGTGGGCAATCATACCCTTGAGAAGGTTTGCAAGTTCGCGGGCAGTCTCGGATGAGTCGTTTACGCCTTGAATTAGAGCCCACTCAAAGGTCAGGCGGCGCCCGGTTTTTTGAATGTATTCCCGGCAGGCAGCCATCAACTCCGCGATGGGGTACTTGCGGTTGATGGGCAGCATGCTGGAGCGAAGCTCGTCGTTGGTGGCGTGCAGGCTGATCGCCAAATTCACCTGGCTTTTCTCGTCAGCGAAGCGCTTGATCATCGGCACCAGGCCAACCGTAGACAGGGTGAAACGGCGTGCACCCAGGTTCATGCCGTCCGGGTTGTTTAGCCGGTTGATGGCGCTCATGGTGGCGTCATAATTGTGGAACGGTTCGCCCATGCCCATGAAGACCACATTGGTGACCTGTTCGCCTTCCGCGCGCAGCATGCGGGCGTAATACATCACTTCCTCGACAATTTCACCGCTAGTCAGGTGGCGTTTGAAGCCCATTTGACCGGTAGCGCAGAAGACGCAGCCCATGGCACAGCCAGCCTGGGTGGAAATGCACAATGTTTTGCGCTTGTCGTAATGCATCAACACCGCTTCGATGGCGCGGTTATCCGGCAGCAAAAATAGTGTTTTTCGCGTCTCGTGGTCGGTGGAAAGCAATATCTGGTCGGGAATCAGGTTTTGAAATACAAAAGTCTGGCTTAGCCACTCCCGCAGGGATTTAGGCAGGTTGGTGAATTGTTCCGGTTGGTTCCAAAGCTGATGATACAGCCCCTGCCAGACCTGTTTGGCGCGGTAAACCGGCTCGCCGGCAGCCTTGAAGGCTTGCTCCAAATCTGGCAAGTCGAGGTCATAGATCAAAGGACGGGTTGGTTCAGGCATGGAAATTCTTTCCGGAGCTTTCTCCAGTTCAATTCTACCATTTTGGCGCGGTAATGCTTTATGTCGGTTGAACGGGCGAGGATCACCCGAGGAGTTCAGTCAAATCGGCGGCGACCAAATCGGGCGGGGTAGGCCATCTGGTCAAATCCTCGCGTGTGGAGACGCCAGAGAGTACCAAAGCGGTGCGCATTCCGGCGCGTTGACCGCCAAGAATGTCCGTTTCCAGTCGGTCACCGACTGCCAGAGTCTCCTGAGCAGTCGTACCCAGGCGCTCCAGCGCCACCTGGTAAAGATATGGTGAGGGTTTGCCGATCACGGTGGGGGCAAATCCGGAGGCGGCTTCAATAGCAGCCAGAATCGACCCGGCCCCAGGCGTCAGCCCTTCAGGAGTGGGAAAGGTTTTATCGTCATTGGTGCCGATGAAGGAAGCGCCAGAGCGAACCAGACTGGAAGCGATAGAGAGTTTCGTATAGGTGATCTGGCGGTCCATCCCGGCTACCACTGCCAGCACATCCCGATCAGTGTTCCAGAAGCCGTGCGGCTGCATAGCCAATTGCAATCCGATTTCACCTACCAGAAAGACGGGGCCGCCCTCGGGGTGCAGCTTTTTGAGGTAGTAGGCGGCGGCCTGGGCTGAATTGAGAATCTGATCCGGAGAGAGGGTAACGCCCATAGTCTGGAGCTTTGCCGCGAACTGCTCCGGAGTGCTGGTGGAGTTGTTGGTGGCACAAATGACCTTTAGTTCGAGTTCATCGATGCGGTGAAAAATGGCTGCCAAATCGCCAACTGGCTGCGATGAGCGCCAAAGAACGCCGTCCATGTCCAGGACGAGGGCTTTAATTTTAGGTTTCAAAGTGCTCAGCATGGGCGACTCACCATTGGTGTAAGAAATGCCGGACAGCGAAGGCTATCCGGCATCCGAATCATACTCGCGAATAAACCAGCCGTCTTATTTGACCGGTTTATGCAACACCTGGTCGACCAGACCGTAGTCGACCGCTGTCTGGGCGTCCATATAGAAGTCGCGTTCGGTATCGCGCTCGATCACTTCCAGCGGCTGCCCGGTGCTGTCTGCCATGATCTGGTTTAGATTGGCTTTCAGACGCAGGATTTCTTTGGCCTGGATCTCAATGTCCGAAGCCTGTCCCTGCGCGCCTCCAAGCGGCTGGTGCATGTGAATGGTAGCATTGGGCAGCGCGTATCGCTGACCTTTGGTGCCGGCTGCCAGCAGCACTGTGCCAAACGAGGCGGTGACACCCACGGCAAAGGTGCTGATCTTGTTGGGGATCATTTTCATGGTGTCGTAGATCGCCATACCGGCATAGATCATGCCGCCGGGGGAGTTGATGTACATCTGAATATTGCGTTCAGGATCCTCATTACTCAGGTAGAGCAATTGGGCGACGATCAAATTGGCAATCTGGTCATCGATGGGGGTGCCGAGGAAAATAATGCGTTCTTTCAGCAACAGCGAATAGATGTCATAAGCGCGTTCGCCGCGTCCGGTCGATTCGATTACCATCGGGATTACATTTTGAAAATTAGAGATGCTCATTCTTATTCCTTTGGTCTTTCATGAAAAGAGAGCGGTTCTTAATCGGTTTTAGTTTCGGCAGCAGGCTCAGCAGCGGGCTCAACCTTGGCTTTAGGCTTGCGTGGAGCGGCAGGTTTTTTGGTTTTGGCGGGCTTTTTTGCTGCAGCTTCAATATCTTCGACTTCCACTGCCGGTTTGTCGTCACCATGACCGGTGGCGATGGCCTTCATGCGTTCCAGAACCTTGATGTTGAATTTGCGCGATAGCTCGTTCATGGTCAGGTTATTGACCAAATCCGAACTGATTTTTTCCTTGGATTTTTTCGGTTTTGGCTGGGATTGCAGCTGCGAAACAGTGGTGGAAATAGCCTGGTTGTAATCTTCCTGTTCCAGCTTGACTTCTTCGGCTTTGGCCAATTCATCCATCACCAGCGAGCGGGCGATACGCTTGCGGGCTGCTGGACGGACTTCCTCTTCGATATACTTCTCGCGGTCAGTATTGACCATCTTGAAGTAGGCGTCCAATTCCATGCCCTGACGACCAACATCTTCTTTGAGGTGTTCCAGCATGTGTTCCACCTCATGATCGAGCACCTGCGGCGGGTACTTAATGGTCGCGCCGTCGACTACTTTGTCGATCACAGCAGCGAAATAGGCGTCATCTGCCTCTTCTTTTTTGTTGACTTCCAGCTGCTCCTGGACCGCTTTGCGCATATCGGCGACGGTATCGAACTGTCCAACCGTCTGCGCAAATTCATCGGTCAATTCTGGCAGGTGCAGGGCTTTGATGGATTGAACGTTGACTTTAAACTCAACAGTTTTGCCTTTGAGGGTTTCGTCTTTTTCGTCTTTGGAAAATTTATGTTTGGCGATTTTCTCGTCGCCGGCGGACAAGCCTTTCAATGATTCATTGAAGCCGGGATAAGGCCAATCGCGGTTCTGGATAACATCTTTTCCGACGATAAATTGAGCGGGCCGTTCGGGGAAGACGTTTTCATCTTCGCCTTCGGCGGGTTTGACCAATTTGCCGCTGAATTTGACGTAGACCAGATCTCCATCTTCAGCCGGGCGTTCCACCGGCTCGGCGGTGGCGTAATTGGTGCGCAGGCGCTGGATGAATTCATCCACATCCGCGTCTGTGATTGCATCCAGGTTGTAATCCAGACGGACGTCCTTATAGGCACCCAAGTCAACGGTAGGCTCGAGCGGAATTTTGAAAGTGAATTTCGGCGGGTTGGTGCTGACGACCTCTTCCAGTGAACCGATGGCGCCAGGTTTGAGTTGGGCTTCGTCCAGGATCTTGGGGTAGTATTCGTCAATCAGGTCTTCCACCGCCTGCTGCTGCAGGGCTTCTTCGCCAATGTGACGGCGAACCATTTCGTAGGGGGCTTTGCCAGGGCGGAAGCCGGGGATGCGGGTCTCGCGCGAGATTTTACGGGCAGCGCGGCGCATGAACTCTTCCAATACCGCCGGTTCCAGTTCAGCGGTGACTTTTACCTGATGATCTTCAATAGGTTGGACGTCGAGTTTCAACTTGGTTTTCCTTTAAATGTTTATGGTTTGCGTAGAGTGGGGAAGGCGGGACTTGAACCCGCACGCCTTGCGGCACGTGGTCCTAAGCCACGCTCGTCTGCCAATTCCGACACTTCCCCATCGCTAATTTCGCGCGGCAATTATACCATGCCGCATCCTTGAAATTTTGTAAATTATTTATATGCGTTCTATAGGATATAATCGGCCTGTTTTTCTAACAGTGACATTATTTTTGGCGGAGGATTATCCCTTGAGCCGTGTAATCAACCCCGAAAGCGCTGGCAAACAGCGCAACCAGCTGACCCGGGCGATCGTACTGGCAATACGAGAACTGATGAAGCAGCCTGAACCCAACGCGCAGGCGCACGATCTGGCGGCGTTTATGGTGCTGGCATTGGAAGAGATTGCAGCCTCCATCGACGTGTCGGTGCAGGCCTGGGAGAAACGCGATTACTGGGTCAAGGCCGACCGCTTCCGCATGGAATGGGAGTGGGCCGGGGCGTTAGGGCGCAGCATGCGCAGCGCCTTGAAGGCAGAAGACTGGGCGCAGATCGCCATGAACACGGCCAAGATTGCGCAAAAGTTGAATAAGATCACCATCCCGGAGCGCAATCGTATTGGTCAACCGTGGGTAGGGGCGTATAAGAAGTTCCTGGAAGGCTGAGCCTGGCATTCCAAGGACAGCGGCTCATTCTGCTCTGGGCCTGTGAGCCGAATAACACCAATATAGATATTCGTTTAATTAATTCGGATCGCCACGCCGCTTTGCGGCTCGCGATGACACACTGGAGATCCATGCCGTCACGCGGCTCGCAATGACAAAATCGACCTAACTAAAAAGACCTCCTCGATTTCGAGGAGGTCTTTGATTTGTTACAGGTTTACTTTTTCTTCAAAATAATGCGGGCATCGACCACTTTGAGGCCGGCACCCACCTCATAAACCAATACCGGGTTGGCATCCGACTCGGCGATCTCGTCCTTCAGGTCAATGATCATGCTCGAGTACTGGCAAATGACCTCTGACAGCGCCTTGCGGTCACGCGGTTCTTCGCCGCGGACACCGGCCAATATGGGGGCGCCGCGGATTTCATCCAGCATGCGGCGGGCCTGGGTGTCGGCGACTGGCGCCACGCGGAAGGTGACATCCTTGAGGACTTCCACGAAGATGCCGCCTAGGCCGAACATCATGGTCGGGCCAAAGGTCGGGTCGTTGACTGAGCCCAGGATGACCTCTGTGCCCCAGGGAGCCATTTCCTGAACGGCAACACCGTGAATATCAGCGCTGGCTTTGTAGGCTTTGGCATTTTTCATAATGGTTTTGAAGGCGTCGCGCACGCCTGCTTCGTCCTTGAGGTTGACCTTAACCCCGCCGGCATCCGATTTATGCAGGATGTCCGGGGAGACGATCTTCATGACCACCGGGTAACCGATCTTTTTGGCCAATGCGACGGCCTCGTCTTCTGATTTTGAGAGTTCGGTGCTGGTGACCGGCATGCCATAAGCCGAGAAGACTTCTTTGGCTTCGATCTCGGTCAGTGAATCGCGTCCATCAGCGCGGGCTTTGCGGATGACTTCCAGGGCAACGTCGCGGTCAAAGGAGGCGCACGGCTCGGTTGTCTGGGCGGAGAGGGCCTTCATACGGGCAAACTCGCGCAGCGAGGCGATGGCGTCAACAGCCACGTCCGGGGCGCCGTAGGCGGGAATGCCGTTCTCAACCAACCAGCGCATGGCAACCGCCGACCGTTCGCCGCCAACAAAGGAAACGGTGATAGGTTTTTCAGTCACCCCTGAGTCCACCACGGCTTTCTTGATGGCCTGAGCGATTTGCATCGGATCCGTGATGGCGGTTTCGCAATACAACACGACGACGCCTTCGGTCCAGGGGTGGGCATAGGAGTAACGCACTGAGTCGCCGTACCATTCATTCCCTGCCATGCCGGTCAGATCCACGGGGTTCTTGGCGGAACCGAATTCCGGCATGTGCTTTTTGAGCTCAGCCTGCACATCCGCCGGGGCGAATTTTAAGGGCAAACCGTATTTTTCAGCTGCATCGGTAGCCAGAACGCCCACGCCGCCGCCATTGGTAATGATCAGCAGGTTGTCGCCTTTCATGGGGGATTGCAGCGAGAGCGCCAGGGTGCGGTCGAACAGGTTGTCGAGATCAGTAGCCTGGATCACGCCAGCCTGCTGCAAGGCTGCGCCATAGACTTTGGCAGCGCCAGCCAGGGAGCCGGTGTGTGAGGCAGCAGCAGCAGCGCCGTGCGCAGAAACGCCGGCTTTAAGAGCAATGATCGGTTTGGAAGCTTTGCGCGCAGCCTCGATAAAGGCACGTCCATCTTTGAAACCTTCGATGTATAGGGTGATACAGGAGGTGTTGGGATCGCTGTCCAGCCAGCCGACGATATCCGCGAAATCGACATCGGACATGTTGCCGATGGAAATGAGTTTGTCAAAACCGACGCGGCGGGTGTAGGTGGCGGCATCCAGGGCGATCAACAGAGCGCCGGATTGGGAAACCAACGAGGCTTTGCCGGGTAAAGGCAGGAAGGGAGCGAACGAGCCGTTGAATTTATCGGTGTTGGAAAGCACACCAACGATATTAGGGCCGAGGACGCGCATGGAGTAGCTTTTAGCTTTTTTGACCAGGTCATTTTCCAGGTCGCGGTTTCCAACTTCGGAGTAACCCGAAGTGATCACGATCAAGCCCTTGACGCCTTTGCGTCCGAGATCATCCAACACGCCATCAACCAATTTGGAGGGGATGGTGATAATGGCAGCATCGATCTCACCTGGGACGTCGGTGACGGAAGGGTAGGCTTTAATCCCGAGAATTTCGTCGGCGGATGGGTTAATCGGGTAAATTGGGCCAGCATAACCGCCGTCGATTAAGTTTTTCATAACCGAATAACCAATTTTGCCCGGGGTGGCAGATGCCCCGATCACAGCAACCGACTTTGGCGTGAGCAGGCTATTTAATGCTTCGTTTTTCACGATACTTCCTCCTGAATTGGGTGTTGTATAGAATGCAAGAATTCAATCGGGGAGGGAAGCCCTCCGCCAGGCCAAGATATCTCAGAAATACAGACACCGCTCACCCGTCGGTGTTATTTCGGGTTGCGGTGGAAATTAATAGGGGAACCAGAGATCCTCAGACATCTTGAATTTAAAGACAAAAATATTGTAAACATTTTAATCGAAACAAAAGTACTTTTTTAGCAGTATTTAATCATCTTTTTCGGCGGTGGCTTCACCGAAGGCAATAATAACGGAAAAAAGAGAGCTGTTTGGCGCCCTTACTGTGACAATTAACAGCTCTCAATCACTAATCTGGTTCTGAAATTAACTCAGAAATGGGTTATGTGCCCCTGGGTTCGTACACCTGCGCGTTGGCGCAATAGGGTATGGGAGCGCCCTGTAAGCCTGCCAAGATGTTCTCAACACACATCAAGGCCATTTTCTGGCGGGTTTCCTTGCCTGCCGAGGCAATATGCGGGGTGATGACCACGTTTTCCAATTGACGCAATGGATGGTCGGAAGGAATCGGTTCGGGGTCGAACACGTCGATCCCGGCAGCGGCAATGCGGTGCGTCTGCAGCGCCCAGGTCAACGCCGCGGGGTCGACTACGGCGCCGCGGGCAGTATTGACCAGCACCGCGTTGGGTTTCATCTGTTCAAAGGCGGCGCGGTTGATCAGGTGGCGCGCTTCAGGTGAAAAATACAGGTGCAGTGAGATAAAATCGGCTTGCGACAATAAGCGTTCGAGTGTAACGAACTCCACGCCGAGCTGCTCTTCAGCCTCCAGGTCGCGCGTCAGACTGTGATACAACACGCGCATGTCAAAACCGCGGGCACGCCGCGCCATAGCCTTCCCAATACGCCCGAGACCGACGATACCGAGTGTTTTGCCATAGATGTCCAGTCCGGTCAGTACATCCGGTCCCCAGGGCTGCCACAGGCCTGAACGCACCTCGCGTTCAGCCTCGCCGACGCGGCGGGCGGCTGTCATCATCAATGCCCATGCAAAATCCGCGGTGGTCTCGGTCAGCACGCCGGGGGTATGCCCAACCGGGATGCCACGGCGGGTAGCTGCGGCAAGATCGATGTTGTCGTAACCAACTGCCAGCTGTGTTATGACCTTGAGATTCTCGCCGGCAGCGATCACCTGAGCGTCAATGGGGTCTGTCAGCATGGTCAGCAGCGCATGAACCCCCGGCACTTTGGCTAACAGGAACTCTTTGGTGGGGGGATAAGCTTCCTGCCAAATTTCGACATCGGCAGCGGTTTTCAGTTGATCTACCGCCTCAGGATAAATGGCGCGGGTAACATAGACATGCGGTTTATTCGTCATGTTTGGCCTCCAACGCCGCTGCCATCAAATTTTGAATGCGGGCGATCATTTTTGCCGGGTCGCTGAGGCTGCCTTCCAGCAGCAGTGCATTTTCATATAGTTGTTCGATCACCAGAGTCGAAACCGCGTTGTCTTGTGGGGATTGGGCCAACTGGATGATGAGCGGGTGGCGCAGGTTGACTTCCAGTTGTTTCTGCGGCGCGTCAAAGGTCTGGTTCAGCAGCCGGTAGACCCGCTGCATTTCCGGTTTGAGACTGCCGTCGGCGTCCACCAGCCGCGCCGGCGATTCAACTAGCCGGTCGGTGGCGCGTACGCCGGTAACCCGGTCACCCAGGACGGTGCGAATACGCTCAAGCACATGCTCGCGCTGATCATCGCTCATAGTGTTCTCAGGTTCCGGCTGGGATTCCGGGGCTGGGGTGGCTTCCTGAGCAGCATTGACCAGCTCTTTCCCCTCAAATTTGTCCAGCTTGAGCAGGACGAATGAATCCAGCGGATCTGCCAGCAGCAGCACATCAGTCCCCTGGGCTTTGAAACCTTCCAGATGGGGGCTAGATGCCAATAAGCGTTCATCTTCACCCAGCAGGTAATAAATCTTTTCCTGGTGGGAAGGGCTGGCAGCCACATATTCCGCCAGGGACCTCCATCCTTGCGGGCTTTTGGCGGTTGGGAAACGCAGCAGCGGCGTCAGCGGGGTTAATGCCTCGGGGTCAGTGGCGATGCCTTCTTTGATGTACCGGCTATATACTTTCCAAAATTCGACATACTTTTCGGGTTGGTCCTTGCCAAGGGTGGTCAAAGCATCGACCAATTTGTTGGTAATCACACGCCTCAACTGCGCCATGACGCGGTTGGATTGAATCGACTCGCGGGCAACGTTGAGCGGTAAGTCTTCGGAATCCACCACGCCGTCCACGAAACGCAGGTAAGGCGGCAGCAAATCTTTGGAATACTCCTGAATCAAGACTTTTCGGGCGTACAACTTAATCCCTTCGTCCTTACGCGGGGAAAAGATGGTTTTTTCCGGGGAGGCAGGTACGTACAGCAAGGCATACATTTGCACCGGAGCGTCCACTGACAGATGCACTTTGAGCAGCGGTTCGCGGTGGTCGAGGGTGAATTGGTGATAAAAGTTGAGGTAATCTTCATCCTTCAAGGTCGATGGCTGCTTGCGCCAGACCGCGGATTGCTGGTTGACCGGTTCGGTGCCGCTGCCAAGATAGATGGGATGGGGGATGAAATCGCTGTGTTTGTTTATGATCTCGCGCAGCCGGTCTTCCGCGGCAAATTCCTGGGCGTCATCTTTGAGGTGGATCACGATGGTAGTGCCGCGGTCAGCTTTTTCTGCCGGCTGAATGGTGAAGGTTTCCTCATCGAGCGCCTCCCAACGCGCGGCGGAGCCGTCCAGTTTGTGGGTGCGTGAGAGCACATCGATCGAATCAGCGACCATGAAAGCTGAATAAAAGCCAACGCCAAATTGACCGATGATGTCGCTCAGGTGGTTGGACTGCGTCTGTGCTGCTTCAATAAAAGCCCGAGCGCCTGAGTGGGCGATTGTGCCCAGATTTTCGGCCAATTCCTGAGCGGTCATGCCGATACCATTGTCGCGGATAGTCAGAGTTTTGGCTTCCGGGTCGCCGCTGACCCAAATACCGACCTCAGCATCCGCATCAAGAACGTCGCGGTTAGTCAACAGCTCAAATTGGAGGCGGGTGAGCGCGTCTGAGGCATTGGAAATCAACTCGCGCAGGAAAACTTCGCGCTCGGAATAAAGTGAATGAATCAGGATGTTAAGAATTTGTTTGGTTTCGGTCTTGAAGGGAACTTTTTCCCAAGATTCAGTAGGCTTTGGTTTAGACATGGTTTACCTCGAAAAATAGGCTTCAAAAATGGATGATACCGCAAAAATATTAATATTCCATCAAAAATCAAATGGGTTGGGGCGATAATAATCGGGGCAGATTGCAATCTGCCCCGATATATTGTTACGTAAACGAATAAAGTTAACTTTTTACCGCGTAGCGCTCGCGAATCGCAGGCAGCAAATATTCCTCGAAGGAGCGGTTTTGATCGTAATCCGGCTGCCAGCCCCAATCGCGCCGGGCAGCCGAGTCATCGACGTCTGCCGGCCAGGTGTCAACGATGCCCTGGCGGGCTCCATGCGGTTTAAAGTCGACCACCGCGCCGGGGAAGGCTCTCTGTACAATTTCGAAAAATTCCATGGCGGTGGGGCTGAAGCTGGTCACGTTATATGTTAGTTGTTTGAGGGTCTCTTTGGGAGCAGCTTCGAGTTGCAGCAGCGATTTAATCGCGTCCGGCATCACCATGAAGGGCAGGCGGGTATCCGGCCGCACGAAACAGTCATAGGGTTTGCCCTGAGCGGCGTGGTGCAGCATTTCCGGGCCGTAATCGCTGGTACCGCCGGTAGGCACGGTCATGGCGCTGATCAGACCGGGGAAACGGATGCAGCGGAAGTCGACATGGGTCGGGCTCTGATCGGCAGCCAGCTGGCGGTAGTGTCGGGTATAGTAGCGGCCGAGGTGTTCGCAGTATAGTTTGTTGATGCCGTACATGGTGGTCGGTTCGAGCCAGTTGTGTTCTTTAATCTTGCCGCTGGCATTCTTGGTTTCCAAATTGGGCAGACCGTAGGCGGCGATCGAACTGGGATAGAGGAATTTGACTGCCCGACCCTGCCATTGCGATTGTTCCACCGAAAGGCGTAGCAGGTTGAGCGTTCCTTCTACATTCACGCGGTGTGCTGTTTCGGGATTATATTCTGCTTTGGTCGAGAGGATGGAGGCCAGGTGATAGACCGCTCGGATCTCGTATTCCGAGACCAGCCGGCCTAAAAGCATGGTGTCCAGGATATCTCCCTGCACGAACTTCTCGACAGCTGGTTTGAGCTCATCGTCCAACGGCTGAACATCCAGGGCGATCACGCCGCAATTGCCATGTGCGGCCAGGTGAGAGATCAATCCGTGGCCAATTTCACCGTTCGCGCCAGTGATCAGAACAACTTCTTTACGCATAGGGTTCCTCTTTTAGGATTTGGTTTGGGGAAAATAGGGTGAATTCAGCGGGAGGTGACAGGCAGGGTGATCCTATCCTCTCCATTTTACCGGATTCGAAAATAATAAAAAGTGAAACCTGTTCAGAAATTCACGATACTATTCTGACAAAAAAACAGGGTCATGGCAAATGACCATTGACCCTGTTTTCTCGTCTTTTTACAGTTAATTCAGGCGTTTACGCTTTGTCGGCGGAACCAGGTTTTCCATTCCTGATTTTCCCACACCACCAGCAACGGTGCGGCGATGAAAATCGAGGAATATGTACCGCTCAACAGGCCGACCAGCAGGATTACCGCGAATTCGCGCAGGGTCACGCCGCCGAACAGGGCGAGCGAGAGCAGCATGAATTCAACGGTCATAAGCTGGGTGTTGATCGAGCGCTGCAGCGTTTGGACGATGGAATGGTTGGCGAGTTTTTCAAAGGGCAGTTTGCGCAGGATGCCGCTGTTCTCGCGAATGCGGTCGAACACCACGATCTTGTCCTGGGTCGAGAAACCTATCACGGTGAGCAGGGCGGTCAGGAACATTG
>Ga0209521_10000776_pt1 | contig 25206 bp, 32 predicted proteins | sample Rifsed19ft4_FD_184016 | JGI IMG/M metagenome (GOLD analysis project Ga0209521, IMG submission 184016) | Soil microbial communities from Rifle, Colorado, USA - sediment 19ft 4 (version 2) | ecosystem: Environmental > Terrestrial > Deep subsurface > Rock core/Sediment | place: Rifle, Colorado...
CACATAACTAATTGAAATTATTAAAAAAAGTTTTCTATAGGGGGGTGCTCAATTAACTATATGTAATCATTGAATAAAGTTGAATATTGGTTGTTTTCTTAATAATTTCAATGACTTACAAATCCTTTCCCTTTCCGCGACGCGTTGGGCATCTGCTCTCTACTCCATAGGCGCGCGTATAACGTACGTACGGGAAACAATTTTTTTTTTTTTTTAAGAGTACGTGCGCCCGACCGACTAACAACTTCACAAACAGTTGATTCCATTGAATCTTATTAGAACAAGCTTCAACCAATATTCAACCAATATTTATAACTCATTGAAATTATTATCTTTTTAAGCCAAATATTAGAACTATTAGAATTATTAGATGAAACCAAAAATAAAATAAAAAAAAAAATCCTTCCCGCGTATACGTTATACGCGCGCCCGCTACCCTACAGAGGGCAGTCTCCAACGCGCGGAAAGGGAAAGGATTTGTAAGTCATTGAAATCATTAAGAAAACAACCAATATTTGGGATTTTGCTCTCTGTACTCTATGGAGTAGAGGGTATGGGGTGATATTTTGGAAATGCTACATAGGGTTGAATTTATAATTTAAAACCTTAAACAAAGCCCTTAAACTTGACTTTGTTTAAGGGGTATATAAAGCCCTGGGTTAAAGTATAAAGTACAAAATTCACCCTATCCTTGGCCCTTGAATCAGGGTTTATAAACTAACTCTATTGCCCCTTTTCCTTCTTTTGGGTTTATCTCTCCGTATACGCCAAGATGGATGGAACCTACCCTTACAAACTGCCATCTTGCAAAGACATCTATTTGCTGATTTGACCCAACCCTCACCCCTATCTCTTGTTTGTTTTCAAAGGCAAAAAGGCTTGGTTTGGTTGGCTTAGTCAATATAGTAGTGGCACCAGTGTTAGTATCTATTATTGAAATTGCCTCTATACTTGTGCCTTCAGGGCAAGGAGTAACTGCTGTGGCTGTGATTTCCTTAGTATCATCTTGCTTTATCTCTTCAGGAATGGCCTTTATGACTTTGATTACATCTTTCTTTTTCAGAGTAACCACTTTCTTTATAGGAATATCAACCCTTTCTATGGTATCAGTTTTCTTAATTGGTGGTTGAATTGTGAAATGAGTGGGGTCTGGGATTGGCTCTGGGATATACCATTGCCATATAGCTGAACATATAGCAAGAATGATTAGAACTATGACTATAAAAGCAAATGCATCATATCTTTTTGGTGTCATCAACTGCCTCTTTGCCTTTGAATGCTCCAACTATGATATCCCCTCGGTTCACACCATATAAAGCAATCAAAAGGCCAACCACTTGTATAGGTATATCAGGGATGACTTCTGTTTTCCATGTTATATATGAACCCCACATAATATAAAATCCAATCAATGCTAATGTTACCAACCTTGTCATTGATAGATTGTGACGCTCATCCTCCAAAAACTCAATTATACGCTTCATCAGTAACCTCCACAATACTGGAAGTGCATGGGGTCACCAAAATCTCCACCCCAAATGAATCCAAAATCTCTGAATATAGCAACTATCTCTGGATTCATGTCACCTTTGGTGCCCATCTGATTAGTATCTATATTCAAATCAATGGCTATGCCCCAAGCATGAGTACTGAGTTTACTGGATGACCGCTTCACCCTAAAATTATAGCAGCCACCAAAAGTCTTGATTAGATGGGCAAAGCCTCTTGCCTCTATAGTTTTAAATACCCCTATAAATGTGTCAGCCAAGGCTTTATGGCATCTCATTTTGGTGGTATGCATAGGCATCCAACTTAGTTGTATGGGGAAAGGCAATTGTATAGTAGTTACGAATGTGGCCTCTTCAGCAGGGGTGAGGATTCCATCTATGGCCATGAATGGTATATTGCCAAAGGTCTTGATTATTTCTGGGAGTCCAGTTGGTCTTTTAACCATATTATCACCCCTTTATTTTGATAATGGAATGCAAAGACTGTATAAACTCAACTATTTTCCATATTGATAGAATAAATGCCACAATCAAGGCAATGCTAACTCCTGTGACTATCCTATCAAAGCGTTTAGAATATGTATTTAATCTGTCTAATAAAGGGTGGTGTTCTTCTATGATGGCAATCTTTTCCAGGATAGGTGCTACTTCAGCATGGCAAATTTCAGCACGTCTTTCACGAAGGTGCTCAAGCTTTTCCTTTGTCTCTGATATGTCCACTTTGACAGAATCAACAGTGGCCTTCATTTCCCCTATTGTCTGCATGAGATTAGCAAATTGTTCTGAAGACATTTCCATTTAGACCATGTCTCCTTGAATTTTACCAATAAGTATTAGCTTGGCATATAGTAATTTCCCAATATTATCATATATACTCAATGCAGGGTCAATCATAGCAGTAGCAAGCTCAATAAAATCAGCTCCTGAAAAAGTATGGGTTGCTTCCCCAACAATAATATTTAAAGTTCCGTCCCAAAAACTCTCATTCCACCTAACAGCAATGCTTTGTGTGAATCTATTTATATGAACATCAAAAATTTCATATCTCATATTAGCAGTCTTTAGTGATTGAATTGGCATTTAATCCTCCTTTGTAAACCCATAAGCAACAGCATCAAACCTATCCAATCCCACGCTTAGATTATCTTTGATGATAAACTCAACCCTATCCTGAGTGCCTTTCCCCAACTTTAACCCATAAGGCATTATATTTGTGAAGTCAAATACAGGGCAATAAGCCTCACTTGTTCCAACTACATTCACCCCTCTAAAGGCATCAGCACCAGTACCAAATGATGGATTGAATAGACAAACTTGTACTAAATCAAAATTAGACTTAATTGCTGGGTGTAATGCCACTTCTCTTGTTGGAGTTACCCATCTAAATAAGCATCCATTAGTCAAACTGGTTAAATTCCCAAATGTATTAAAGTTGGCTGCTGCATCAGCCAAAGTAAACATAATGCCTTTTACATAAATGTCTTCATCACTATTTGCTTTGATTGAGAATGTCTGGTTTGTTGTTGCACCGTTCACTCTCATATCAGTTGTTATTCCAAGCCCATCCATAGATAGGTGTGACCTGAATGGGAATATTTGTGAATTCTCCTCTGGAGGAGCAGATGACAAGGTTATATGCAAAGCTCCCAGTTTACTAACCTTGGCCAGATAATCATTGACCCCTTTCAATAAAAACTTAATCATTTGTTAATCCTCATGTTCCCAAGGCTCTTCCCCATGAATCATCATAGTAAGGGCTATTTGCGGAGTTCCTGAATCAGCATCAAATCTGATGGCCATTTTTGTCTGAGGTGCAAGAATCATCACACCCTCTTCCCCCATCATGTCAAGTAAATTGTCTGCTGGAACTCTCTTCCATATTACCTCAGTTGCTGTACCTGTCAATGTTATTCCATTTGACATATAGGCTAATACAGATTGAATCTTGCCTGAGTCTGTTCTAAATTGATTAATGGATTTGGCTACACCACCTGAAGCATAGATACGGCCAGTTTCAATCACCATAAGTCCAGCTATAGCTGAAGATAGGAATATCCCATGTATTTCCAAATCTACATCTGATGTATTTTCAAGATAAAAAATGACATGGTCAGCTGCATCTGCTGCTGTTATCACTCCCCCAAGTGACCACCCTATTCCACCCTTCACACATGCATGGAATAAGGGTTCGTTGATGGCCACGACATTCGCAAAGCCTCCAGGCTTCACTTTCATGGCTCTTCCGTTTGCATCATTTACTACCATAATTAAACCTCCTCATCTGTAATTACGGCCAAGTGTATATTAACACTTTTCAACTCAAAAAGTATCTCTTCCAAAATGTTTTCAATCTTGCTAAGCGGATATGTAGTATCAAATATAGTATCTACAAAGATTTGAAGCCTATCTGTATCATTCATTCCTGTTAAATCAAGGGCTGCTAAATCAAGAATATTCCCATGAATAGTTACCAAAGGTGCAGAATTAAATACATACATCTGCTGGCCTTTGGTAACATTGGTTATAAGTAAAATCTGTTCCAACTTTAAAGGCTTTACATCAAGGATTGATAAGGTTTTGGCTGTAACATCAAAATCATAACTACCTATGTTTGTCCCTATCAATTGCTTCAAAACTAACCTCCCAAGGCTATGGCCATGGCTATAGCATTACCAGAGGGTGGTGTTGCCCAAACCTTATCCCCTCTCAAAAACTTATTAACATCAGCAGCACCAGCACCAAGGGTTGCTGGGTCAACAAAATCTCCTGATGGAACTTCTTGGACAACACCAGCTATAATACACAATGGCTTTTCAATGGCCATAAATCACCTATGCAAGCACTATTGGTTGTGCTGCCTCAAAACTTACCTCTGTAGCAGAGATAGAACGGCCAACCCTTTGAACTATATTCCCAGCAGCTGAAGGTGCTGTTGCAGTACCAGCCCCAGGAGTTACTGCTGACAAGAAGTAAGTTGCCCCAGGAGTCAAGCCAGACAACTGGTTATTCTTGCCTTCAAAGTACACAGCAGCATTAGCAGGTGAGGTTACAGCAGCAAGCACAAAGCCATGTGCCTCTTTACCTATAGAAGAGCCATCAGCTTTTCTTACCTTGGCAGTGCCAGTATCATCCCAGATATTGACATAGTCACCAGCCGCAAGATTTTCAGATGTGGGAATATCCTTTGTATCTGGGCCTATGCCTGTTGGCATCATAGACTGGGCCAATAAGCCTGCTGCGTCCAATGCCACAAGCTTTCCAGCATCTCCAGCACCAGCACTTGATTGAATTGCTGCCTGTTCTGTGAGTGTACCACCTGAATTCTTAATATACTTGTCTCCAGCCATTTTACTACCTCCTATGAGTTTTAATACCTATAAAATTATAGGTTTGTCAATATCAATCATCATGCTTGTTGTAGATAAAGGCCAGCCAACTACCAAGGCAAACCCTGATGCTGGCATATCTTGAACTAAGGTTCCATTTGGCCCGATAAATATCATTTTGGCCAAATCCCAATTCCAAGATGGTTCCACCATAACCCCATAGGTTTGAATATCTACATTAGCATCCAATATAGCTGAGCCTTTAGTTACTCCCAAAACCTTATTAGCATGAGCAACTATTGTATTATCAGCATAGTATGCTTTCCCATTTGAACCTATTGTCACCCCTCTGTTGCCACCAAGAATTTCACCAGCAACTTTAGTCACTGAGTCAGACACAGTAGTTTCTCCAGCAACTCCTTGTGGGCCTTGAACTCCAACTACTACAGGCACTTGAATAGCATCATCCACAGATATATTGACCCCTGTGGTATTCACCACTACAGGGATAGGTTCAGGGGTAGTCACCACTACAGGGATAGTGGGAACCATCACAGTAACAATTTGGTTTACTAAGGGTTCAACTACCACATTAACTATATTATCAACATTAATAACTACAATTTCATCCATTTACTTTGTAACCTCTGGGTCAACAAATAATTTGCCTTCAAGAATTCTTGTTACCACTTCTGGGGCACTTCCTGTATATATCTCTATATCATAAACATATGTACTTGCTGCATCCTTGCCTGATTTACCTGTTACTATGGCAGCAGAATCAACTGAAGATAACCCTATGCTGACTATACCATTAGTTGGTGGGCTTAATATTGTGCAAACAAATGTTTTTGTTATTTCTGTGGATGCATGTAATTTGCGGATTTGACCCCTTGCTGAATATCCTGTCAAATCCATAGGAGTTATATTATCAGATTGTTTGATGGATATGGTAAAGCTCCAAGTTGAGCCTTGCTTCCCTGTTAAATCCACAGTCCCATCAGTATTGCTTACAGCAGAGATATTCATAATTTCAACTCCCCAATTGGCCATAACATAGTCTATATCAACATAATCAGCATCACAATATAATGTAATCATAATTACACCCAAAAATCTGGTGCTTTTTGCTTTGTAGGGATATTTGTGCTTTGGTAGTGAATATCTACAAAATGCAAGAATGGTGCCACTCCAGTGGTATTAGCAGAAAGAAAAATGCGAGTCAACAGCAAGCCATCCACTTCTATGTTATCAGTATCTATCTGCACGCCACTTGGAGTTGATGCTGAGAATTGTACTTCTGCTATCATATGTTGCAATGCAATATTTGGGGATGCTTGTAATATTGTAGTTGTAATAGGAGCACTAAAGGCTGCTTGATTATGACCTTTTGCATAAGATACTTCAAAGCCCCAAGTTACATTTCCAACAACAGGAACTTTGTGAGACCAATGAGTGTGAATATAAATATCTGTTCCTGGAGCATAGTCATGGGGCAAATGGAACTCAACAAAAACTTCATCACTAATATCAAATGCATATTGCTTAATATTGCCTATGTAAGCATTAAGATTTGGGGTATTTGGGCCACCTTCTTCTTTCCCAATGGCACCAAGCAAATCTTGCCAGCCAAAAGAGGGAGTGCCAAGAGAATCAACTTTTAACCCCTTGCCTTTGGTTTTTGGAACCTTTAAGTCAACACCATCTCGCAAGTCTGTAAAATTAATATCCATCTCACTATGGGTGAGAGCAGCACCTTTGATTGACCGTATAGTTATTGACATAAATCACACTCCTTCAAGGATTATATTCATATATGAATATATGTGAAAAGTAAAGATAAATATTATATCAGAATGCTGCACTTGAACGCACCCTACATTTCTTTTTCAAAAGATTTTTGTCCCCAATACCCCATAATCACTATCAGCAAATGGGTTTATCCAACCTATATGTGTAATCTCCTCAGCCCCAGCATCAAATATATATGTGCCCCCCATCTCATCCACTTGGCCATTTTGTTCAATTATTTTCTTATCCATAGATAACCACCAACCCCATTTACTTGCAGATAACCCCTTAACACCCATTTCTGAATGATAATAATAATAATACCCATCCAGTGGGCCTTCATACCCTGAAACAGTGCCCTCAAGAGGCAAAGGTTTCATAAATAATGGGAACCCTTGTTTCACCAAAACAATCCCAGCTGTGATATCAAATATAAAAACACGGTCATATGTTCTTCCAGCATAAGGGTGTTGGAGTGATGCCCCAACATAAAGTTTGTTTTTATACATGTCCAGCTTAGCTGGAGAGTAGACTGTTGGATATTCTCCCATGTGATACCCTGTAAATATATTATTTTCCACTGGGAGTGTATATGTGCCAACAATATACCCAGTGGATATATCCAAAAGATATATTTTACCACCAACATTAGCATCACCTAATACCCCAATAATAACATGCTGACCATTTGATGATACTGATAAAAGCTCTTTGCCACCCAGAGATGTAGACCACAATGGGTTCATATTAGCATCAAAGCCTGCCACCCAGTAAAGCCGGACATTATTGTTGTAAATATCTGGCATATCATACCCACATACAATCACTTTTTCTTTTGCCCACCCAGTAATCAGCACCCCTTTGAAATTGATTGTTGTTGTTTTTTGGTATGCCCAATCATGGTTAAATTCAATCACCTCATAAATTGTTGACCAGCCACCACCAACCAATTCTGGGCCAGGCACAACATATATCTTTTCACTTGACCAATATGCATCAAGAAAAGCAAATCCATAAGGCCAAGTAATATTCACAGTGTTGATAAGCACCATATCCAAATCATATGACATTATTCTTGCCTTGGCCCCTCCACTTAATTGCTGATATTTGCCACCACTAATGAGCTTAACATATTTATAATCATGGATATATATCACATCACTCTTCACCTCCAAGCGTTTCACATCATATTCTTGCCCATTGGGTGGAAGCTCTTCAATAGGGGCCAAAAGATATTCAACAAGAGGTTCACTTGGCTTTTGAATCACAAGTTTAGGGGCTGCTGGGTTGGTGTAAAGTGTGTATGTAACCCCTTTGTATATTTTAATTATTTGGTATGGAGTGACAAATGGGTCTTTCATTGATGTTTCTCTTTCAGGCCACAATTCATCAATAAGGTTATAAGGCCGGCATGTAGGGAATGACGGCTCAAAATACATAATTCGTTTCCACTTACATTCTTGTGGGTTGCTCTCAAACCCAATAACTGTTGGTGTGATACCATCAAACTCTACAACTACTTTGTTGCCAACACCAAAAGCATAGCTATTACAACGCATATAAATTATTGGTACATCCTCATATATGCTGGATTGATTCACATTGAAGGCTATGCCAGATTCATCCTTCTGGCTGCTGAATGCAGGGTCAAGAACAATCTCGCAGGTGTCTCTGTCATTATCAATTGCTGTAATAGTGGCAAGCCGATATTTTGATTTCCATTTTTGCCATCCTGGCATCATAGCCTCATTATAAAAACACTCAGCTGTAGATAACCCAAGTACAGGGGTGATTTGGCCATCTGTAACTGGAGTATTAGCAGCAGCAACCCCAAAGTTCCCTCCAGGTTTGATTATAATGGGTGCTAATCGTTCCCCAGGAACTTCAATGGTGCCAACATCACCTACAATCTCTTCATTAAAGTCAGCACACCAAACCCTCTCCATCACAATATCTTCAGGTAAATTATTTTCAAGATAAGTCTTTTCAGCCTTTAATGAGGTAATCTCTATTTTTTTGCCTGATACTTCTGATTTTTCACTATCCCTTTGCATTCTGGAGGTGTTGATATATGATGTTAATTTTCTTATCTCATCCATATTCTTATCTGATATGGCAGCATTTAATTGGATTTGCAAATCTAATATAGTTGCCTCTACAGAGGCTAATGATGCTTCCAATACTGGAAGCTCCACAGATTCAGCTATTGTAATATTTTCAGCCAATTTTGTAATTTTGGCTTCCATGCGTATCTTGCTAATCTTGTATAAAATATTATACTTGCCATCAAGACCACCTGATTGTATGGTTGCTTTCCCCATTATGCCTCTGAAACTTCCATAACAGTAGTATCTTTGCCCACTTGATAAGATATTTCACCAACTGTTAGTTCTTCTAATGTGGCTTTGATTTGTGCTATATCTGAGGGTCTTAGTTCTTGGTCAAATCTACACCGGAAACGCCTTTTACCACTGTATTCAGCCCTATAATTAACCCCTTCAAGTGCTATGCGTTTTTGGCCCTCTGTATATGCTATAGTTTTATGACCACTTAAAGTCAAGGAAGAGTGCTGTGAGCCTCGGTCTTGTCTTATATCTTCCAATATAGTGCTAACAATTTCATCAGATTTGAAAACACCATTCTCTTGAATGCCTTGCCTTGTGATAATTATAAGACCATCCAACCTTAATAATATATCATCTGCATATGCTTTACCATTTGGAATCACTAAACTCAACCATGTAGGGTCACTATCTTTCAATCTGCCTTGAAATGACTTCATAGGAATAACTAAATCATCATATCCTGCTTTAGTTATTGTGCAAATATATTTGACTTTGACTAATAATACTGAATCCCTTGGCCCTGCTTGCAGCCACCATTTCTGATTCAAGAATTGATATCTTTTAGCAGGTGCATTAAGCATCCATGATTGAGTTAATTGAGCCCCTGAATTAGCATCTGAGAAGAAAAGCACTACTGCCTTATAATATGACATCTCATCCTCTCTTCTTGATGACTTTCCTGAATTGTATAGCTTTTTGATATGTCCTATTGATGATATATATTGATTTCACATAACCATATTGCAAAAGGGCCAAGAATGGTGATGGGTCAACAATAAATCCATTGAAATGTCCCATTACATCCCCTCTCTATACACCATAGCTTTGTTAATACTGAAATATCTATATCCTTCATTGCAAATAACATACTGGCTGGTATTATCAGGAATTGTGACCCAGACTTCTCCAGCTGCAAGGGTAAGGATTGTGCCAGTGTTACTGCCTATCTTCTTTATTTGCCCTGCACCAACACCAAAAGTTATGATGACTACTTTACCTGCCTGGACATCTGTCCCCCAAGCCTTTGTATTATCCTTGAGAGTGGTGGATGTATTTGGGTCTGAAGTAGATGTCCCTGTATCTATCTCACCAACTCCTACAGTGTCTTCAGCACTCAATCCTGTTGTTGGAATTGCATAAAAATATTTATCATTATAGGCAAATGCTGCTACACCCCCTTCTGCCCAAATTATAGGTGTTAAAATATATCTGGATTCACACCTTGAGTCTGGGTCAACAGCACCATCAGTAATTAATGATGTAGCTATCCCCCCAGACGTTGATGTATCTGTAAGCCCTGCCACACTGGCAGAACAAGTCATATACAAAATATAACCACTCCCTAACATGCCAAATGTTGAAGGGCATTGGCCTATGAATGAACCACTGGCATAGTTCCTGGGCAGGCTTGCTATAGTTAATGTATTTGATGTCTTGGCTGTTACTTGAACTCTATCCCTACCCTCATTATTGATTCCAACTATTTGGTAATAGTTGTTTATTATGAAGTCTGTAGCATTAGCCACATTTATTACCACACTTGTTCCTGATGTAGCTGGTGAAGTCAATGATGTGATAGTGGACCAAAACCGTTTGGGAATGTGACCAAAACCTATTGAATAATATGTGGCTGATACTTTATTAAGAATAAATATCAGATTTTTATCACCATACATCCACATATAACTTCCAGTTTCTGATGTAGTGATAGCTGCAACGGCGGTGTTGCCACCACTCCCAGCATGTGTCGTGGCATTCCAAGTATACCAAGGTTGAAGGGTGATGGCATTTGCTGGACTCCAATATATGCAAATATATTCATATATTCTATCAGCATTCTCTCCATTAGATTTATACACCCTTTGGCCTTCCCCAATGGTATGAGTCCCTGTTCCCTGTGAAGTGAAGTTTATAGCAACCCCACCTTGAGTGGCTGCTAATTGGAAAGTATCTGCTGTGGCTGCTATTACAAAATACATAGTATTTACAGTCAATCCACCAATGGCAGTTCCAGTGCCTTGGTACAATACTTTGTCCCCAGTAGTAAGCCCATGGGCAATAGCATTAATTTTGTCAAGAGTGATGTCCACCCCAGCAGGTAAGATATCCACATTTACACGCTCAAAAGTATGAGTCCCACCACCTTGTGAAGTAAAGTTTATAGCAGCCCCACCTTGTGTCAGGGATAGTTGGAAAGTATTTAATGCAACTCCAACTATAAAATAGTTTGTACCATGAGATAATCCACCAATAACATCAGCAGTTTGGGTGGCTGTGTAAAATATTCTATTGCCATTAACAAATCCATGAGAAGTAGCATTAACTAAATCTGTACCAGTATCAATAGATGCTGGTAATGCTTCAACAGTTTTACTTGCTGAATCGTGAAGAGTCCACCCTGTATTTCTCAAAAACTTCCAAATCTCTGTGAGTGCAATTGCTCTATTCCCTGTTGGCCTGTTTACTATTGATTTATATCCCATGTGCTCTCCTTATAAATATGCTAATACTGAGACTATGCTGGAGTCATTCAACTCAGCTATGCTGGTTAGTGCTGGAACTACACGCTTTTGCCAAAATGCAGCAAACTCTCCTGGTGCCAAACTGCCTATTGATAAAGGTATATCTTCAGATGGTTGGCTAAATGTTACCCCTGCTGGGGCTGTATTTTCATTGGCTATAGTTGTTGGAGTGCCTCCAATTCCTGCTGGGTCTTTGCCAAGGTAAAGAGTGTCACCTCCAATAGTATTGGTATCTATAATTAATGAAGCACCATAAGCAGTTTCAGATGGGTGAGTATTTTTAGCATAAAAACACCTATAATCAGTCATCCCTGAAAATGATTCTTGCTTAGTTACATCATCATAAGTTTTATTTGGATAGTTTGCTATGGCTATGGTATCTGAAGCATCAATTACAGGCAGACTTCCTGGAGTCACAGTCACACAAAGTTGCTGCTTTTCTGTATAATCACTTATTACAAATCTGCCTCCATCAATTACAGAAATAGCAGCTCCAATAAGACTGCCATAAGGTGTCCATTTTAACTGATTTGTAGCTACTACAAAAGCCAAAGTCCCATTTCCCTGGGCATTGCCACCAGCAAAGTCTATTACAACCCCAGTAACATTAACAGGTGCAGAGGCACTTTGGGCCAAAACTCTGGTGTTAGATATGGCCCCACCTAATGAAGCATTTTGGTTTGAGTTCCCAGCCCCACCAGAAAGTCTTATTTCAAGATATGCAGCATTTATTCCCATTGAAATACCCCTTTAAAATGTTACCCTTGAGGGTTACTACCTTTTTTTATTAAAGTCTTAAATTCACCCTATCCTTGGCCCTTGAATCAAGGTTCAAATTACCTTTTCCTTGACCAAAAAGTTAAAAGTAATGATATTGTTGTTCTGGTTTAAAAAATCTATCACCCCTTTGAATATTCCCTCGGAAGTGGTGATGCAAATGCTTGGATAGAGTTCTATCATCTGAGCCAAAATGCCTATTTTATCATCAGAAAGTGAGCTTGATGAAACTTTAAAAACTCGGTCTGAATGGGAAAGTCCATTGTCTTCTATAGAACACCCACCATCAAGGGTTGCAATCCTTGACACACGCCTTGTCCTGCTTATAATATCTGTGCCTGGGTCATAATCCATTATGACCAAAGCTCCTTCCAAATCATATGTTGGTGTAGAAAGTGCTATCATTATAACCCCAATAAGAACTCTGCCCCATCAGCATTGGCTCTGACCTGAATTCTTTTTAAAATTTGCCACATAAATGCCTCAATCTCTGGTTCTAAACCATCTGCTGATATATTGATTAAAGCCTCTCCTGTTCGTATAGCCTGTGATTTCATGGCCATATACTCAATCTGTGCTTCAATCAACTTTTCCTGCAAATCAAATTCCTTTTGCCTCAACTCTTGCTCTTTTTCTATGGCTTCAAGTAATGCTTGCTGCCCAAAAGGTGTAGTGGATGCTTGACCCATCAACCCAAATAAACCAACTAATGTCTCACCTGTGCTTGATATACCATCATCAATAGAGGTAAACATGGTTTCAAATGCTTTACTTGTAGCTTCAATTTGTGCTAAATCCACTTTTGTTTGCATCTCAAATATTGAAACTCTTTCCTTGCTTTGTATCTCTTCCAGACCAAGCTTAAATTTTATCATTTGGTCAACTTGCTTTGCTAATTCAGCAGCAGCATTCTTATTAGCCTCAGTATTTTTTTTGGTTCCTTCTGTAACCCCAGCAAGTGCCTCAGTTGTTTCCCCCAATGCCACATAATTATCATTAAATACAGCAATCCCATCCTCTGTGACCTCTACAAATGATTTGAGCCCTTCAACACCTTCTTTGGCAGCATTACCTATTTTACCAGTGTTATTTGCTGCTTCTTCAGCATTTATACTGAAATTATCAGCACTATCAGCACAACTATTAAGGGCAAGCTGAAGTGGGTCAAGTGCTAATCCCAACCCTGTCATGGAGTCTTTTGCTTTATCCCCACCATCTTTAACTTTGTTACCAGTCTTTTCCCCATCTTCACCAAGTCTATTGATAGCTTCATCAACAACTATTATTGAATTTGCAACATTATCAGACCAATATTCAAATGGGGCAGTTGCTGTGACATCATCAATTATCACCTTACTCAAATTCTCAGCTGATTGTCCAAGCTTCTCAATTGGCCCAGATAAATCCATACCTGGGATGAGGTTGAGCCCCTCTAAAACAGTTAACAAAGCCAATTCTACCAATAACAATGGGGCATTTAATGCTGTATTAACAATATTCTTTAACCCATTGATGGTATTACCTATCCCAGCAAACCCATCATGCACTAATGCTACTGATAATACAAGCCCTTGAATGATTGTATTTGCTGTGGTTAATACATCCTTGATGGTATCAATATCTCCAGCCCACTTAGCAAAATCCACAGCAGCAGAAGCTCCTTCAATCCCTGAAAGCTCTGAATATATGGTTTGAATATTATCCACAAATACTACTAAGTTGCTGACCCAATTAGCAATGACCTCTCCCAATGCTTCAGCAATTGCTACCCCTTCTTCACTTGTGAGGGCTTTAACTAAGGAGTCAAGGATTGGTTTAACTTCTTCAAGGATAGATGACCCTGCCACAGTTAAAAATGCATCCCATGATGTTTTTAACTGCTGAACTTTAAACTCAGCAGACCCCATCCTGATTTCAACCTCTTTCATGGCAGAGCCAGCAGAGTTCATTCCAACTGCTGTTATCTCTATGGACTTACTAAGCCCATCAAATACCTCTACCATTTTGCCAGCTTGATGTAATCCTACAAGCTCTGTTGCTAAATATAGTTTATCATTCTCATCAACCGTCTTAAATGCTATTGCTACCTCATTTAAAATATCCTTACCTGATTTGAGATGACCATTAGCATCCTTTTGTGATACTCCAATCCCAGCTAATGCTGTTGCTACCTCGTCTGAGTCATCCAATAGTTTTAACAAACCAGTTTTCAATGCTGTGGCTGCCTCATCACCAGACCTGAAAATCTCTATAACTGGGGTTAATAACCCAGCAGTTTCAGCAAATGAAAAGCCCATAGTGCTGGCAATAGGTGATATTGATGCCATACCTATAGCCAATTGTTGGACATCAGTGGCATATCTATTGGATACTTCATTAAGAATATCAACTACTTCAGCAGCATCTGTGGCAGGGGCTTTAAAGCCTTTGAGGATTGAGACCAAATATTCAGATGCTTCAGCAGCAGCAATATCTCCAGCAATGGACAGATTCAAAGCATCTGTCTGGAGTTGTAAAGATTCAGCAACATCAAACCCAGCCTGTTTGAAATTTGCAACACCTTGAACTATCTCTGTTGTTGATTTGCCATAATTTATGGCCATTTGAAGGAATGTCTCAGAGTATTGAGACACACTCCCCTCTGAATCATCCATAACTTTCTGAAGGTCAAGAAGTGCAGATTCATATTCAGCAGCACTTACAACTGCTAAAGTAGCAAAAGTGGTTGCTATAGCTGTGACAGCAAGGCCAAGCAAGGCTATATCTTCAACCAAACCTTTGGCCCTGCCACCAAGCCCACCAAATGATGAGTCCACAGTGCCAATAGACTTGTCAATATCACTCATTACTGATGTAGCATCATCAGTTGCAGTGAATATCAACTCTATAATCTTGGTTATATCACTTGTTGCCATGTTTCTCCTGGAGGTATCTTGACCACAATTCCATCTCTGTGTGGGTTAAAAAGCCCTGTGGGAAGAGGTCTGGCCTGATTTGGAATAAAAACTGACCTTTCAAATCAGCCAAAGCCAAACTTGCCTTTACTCCTTCACTTCCCCAGAGCTTTTCACTTCCCCCAATTGTTGGCCCATCCCTGTCAGAGTCATGATTTCAGTGGCTATCCTAAAAAACTCAATAGGTGCCACATTGGCTATTTTCACTGCTACATCCAAGTCTATGGCTGGAGTCACTGAGCCAATCACAAGATATTCCATCCGCTTGGCCACCTCAGAGTGTACTGAAGGGTTTACTCCCAGCAACTCTTTAATGGCCTCAGATTGGTCTGCCTTTGAACTCAGTGCCTCTACAATGGATGCTATATTTTTATTCTTTGATGAGGCATCATTACACTTTGATACCTCATCAGCAGTCAAGCCTTTAATCACCCATACAGGCTTTTCTCCTGGGTCAAAAAATGGAGCTAACCCAGGAACATCAATATTCTTATTCCTGGGTGAGAACTTAGCATCCATAAATTTCTGCTTATCAAACATTATGCTACTCCTTTCCCTATGGAATCAGCTGAGATGGTACATGCTGCTGAGATGGAATCAGCTGATGGGAATGTTCTTGCTATCCCAAGCTTGCCCTGTACCAACATATATGGTGTCTTGTAACGGTCTGGCAGGAACTTGAACCAAAGTATCTGGCCATTCTGTGCCATCAATGGGTCTGTAATGCCATCAGCAAGATATGCTGTAAACTTGCCTTGACCCAAAGACTCAGCTGTCTTGCTGATTGTGCCACCATATATCTGCGAGGATGATGAACTAAATGACTTTTCAGGTGGAGCAAAGTCAGAAGCCAATGAGACATCAGCAAATATAGGGGTGTAAAACTCGGCATATACCCTCTTTGGCAATGTCCCTGTGTGGATTAGAGGCAAAACTGAGGCAAAGGTCACTTTGCCATCAGCAAAGTTCTCATCCCATACAGGGTAATCATACCTTTCTACATGCTGTCCAGCTACCTGGAAAATCTCAGAGGCAAGAATTACAGCAGCAACATCATTGCTTGTCCTTACCTGCCCAATCTCTATTGACCCTACAGGGATGAGTGGAGGCCCACCAATAGCTGCCCTTGTCTCACTGAAAGCATCTCCATCAGTACCATCTATCACCACAAGAGCACCTGTGCTATCCACTGTAATGCTGCTGATGCTGAATTTATCCCCAACTGCCCCTCTCACAATAGCCTTTGCTGATGCACCAACAGAGGTCAAAACCCCTGCCAAGTAGCATGTAAGAGCAGCCACTTCAACAGAGTCATTGCCTACACTTGGTGTTATCCCTCCACCTGTGATTACTCCATTAGGGATAACCTTTGGCACAAACCCTGTTTTGTTACTCCATGGGGAAGATGCCCCTGAGAAGATAGCATGGTCACCACTATCAGTCATAGTGGCCATTGCCACCAATGTCTGACCTGCTTCATATTGAAGTTTAGCATTTTCTGCTGTTTTACTTTTTGCCATTTCAACCTCCTGTTTATGGTATGCCTATCAAATGTGAATACCTTACTGTATACCCAAGCTTTAAAACTACTATTGCCCTATCAACATCAATGGCTATTATATCTGAATCACTTCTGTAAGATGTCTCTGCATTTGACTCAGATAGATATGTGCCTCTACCCCTATCAACTGCCATAGCAGTGTGTATAAGGCCAATCATCTCTTCTGAATCTATCCCTTGACACCAAACCTCCAACAATACATCCCAATCCCAAACCTCATAGCCATCAGCTTGACGCACCTTTCTGTCTGAACCTGGGCATATAAAAATAGCAGACAAAGGGATAACATCAGTATCAACTGGAGTTGGCTTTACCACATCTACAAACTTGATGGAGGGCATAGCCTTTAGAGTATCATTGATATTTGATATTATCCTTTGCCTGGTTGTCATTTATACTGGCCCTGTCTTGGCCTGACCAAGACTAATACTTGCTGCTACCATAACATCTGGGGATGTACCACCAACAAAAGTAGTGGTTTCAGTGATTCTTACATACCGCTTGAGGCCTGTTAAGTCCACATTCATCTCACCAATAGCAGTTGCAGTGGTGATAGTGACTGTGGCACCTGTGACATCTGCAACATCACTAAGGTTAGCAGCATCCCCATGCTGAACCTTTCCAACCATGGACATTGATGTTGGGGTGCCTGTGATTGCCCCAGTAATTAAAGAGGCCACAAGACTATCATAGCCAAGTCTGTCTATGATAGTTCCATTCTTTGCTGAACCCCCAGTATCTGCCTGGGGTGAAAGGGCATGCTTGCTCGTTATCTCACTGCCTGTCTGTCTCATAATTACCTCCAATTCAAGTTTTAATTGCTCTGCCTATTGCTTTGCCAAACCCATCTGCTATCCTATCTTTATTGGCATTCAAGATATCAATGGGGTGTATCCTTGCTTTGATACTGACTTCTTTGACCAATACATAATAAGGAATGCCAGACATAATCAATAATGGATTTTTGCCAGCCTTCCGTCTCATAAAACTCAAGCCTGTCCACTCTCTGGGGCCACTCTTTTTAGCTACTCCAGCAGCAGTTAAGGCAGGGCCAATAGGAATGGCCAAATATGGATGGCCTTTGGGTTTGATGGTTGTAATCTTGCCCTTATCCCCAAAGTGTACCACTCCATAATGTACACCAAACCCAACCCCACCCTTAATCTTGCCAAGAGTTTCAGTCACATCCAGTGCCCTTGTTGACTTCTTTAAAAATCCTGACCGTGTACCAAGCACAGTATCTGAAGCACTGCCAGTCATATGATGCTCAATGATGTAATTAGCCAATGTATCATTTTGGTCATACATCTCATCCTTAATTGCTGCTTTGATAGCAGGTGTAAGTTCTTTGATGTAGAATATAATATCTTGGCCTTTCATCTTTACATTGATTGGCATGGCTTCCTGTATAACTTCAGCAAATCCTTGACTTCAGGCAATAACTCAAATGCTGAAAATTTGGTAACACTACCATCAGGGCCATTAACCCCAGTCAAACCAATATCCTTTCTGCGTCTGAACTCAAATACAGTTTGCATCAGGCAAGCCCTTTTGATACCTGAAGGGATATTTGTTAATATTCCTTCAGCATCAGGGCTGTATCCACCAGTGTAAGTAACTTCTGTAACCATAGGTGGCCAAGGTGGTAGCTCCAAATGTAAGGTTATTATGCCATTCCCAGCATCTACATAATAGTCATCATCAATAGTCATAGCACTACCATTGAATTTAACTGTAAATGGCTTTGTTAAATCAACTGGAAAAGCTTGTAATCCCAGATATGTTTGGCCACCTTGAAACTTCTCCACCCTTGACAATGCCTCAAGCTTCCTGTTTAAAGCAGCTTCAATCCTATCTGATAAGCCAAGGATGATTAAATCCAGCAACTCATCATGGGTTGAATCTGTTTTCTCTAAGGCTATCTTGGCATCATCTATGCTTACTAATTTCATCACTTAACCTCTGGTGGTGTCTTAATCATCTTGTCTAATGGTGGCTTTGATATGGCCTTTTTTACATTCTCCAGTTTCCAACCCTGCTGGGCCATCTCTGTGGAGCTTACATCAGGCACTATATCACCACCCTCAAAGACTTGACGCCCTCTCATAAATGTATATCCAACTCTGACTACCTTTGACATGTGCCCTCCTGAAATATCCTGATGATGGTAATATTACCATCATCAGGATTAGTGATTATAACTGGACTGAAGAGGCATCATTGACCAGACAGAAGCTCTCTGGATGCCTGAGGCCACAATCAACCTCCTGAACAACCCTTATCCAGGTCTGATTCTTCTGAAATGCATCTGAGGTCTCATTAGAGGCCATGATTTCCAGACCACCCCACTGGCCAATGAGCAACTCCTGCCAGTTTGCAAAGATTATCTCAGACAGAGCCACACCTGAGGCTTTGGTAAGGTTAGTTGGTATCTGACTGGATGTCCCAAAGTCATACCCCATAACATCCTTGAGCTTTGCATCACTCAAGAATGGGATTCCAAGAATGGGTTCACCATCAGTCTGACCACTGTACTGTGCTACCTTGATATTCTTGAGCAGCCTCTTGACCTTTCCGTGCCAAGCAAACCCAAGCTTTCCTCTCAAGGCATTTACATCCTCAAGCATCCCTTCCATCTCAGATGCTGTGTTGAAGGTGAACATACCACCATTGGTGCCTATCTCCACATTCTGGATGCCTGGAGTATTCACTATCCCCAATGGCTGATTGGAAGTCCCAGAGCCACGCAGGGCAGCAAGGTCAAGGGCAAGGCTCAATGACTGAGCTATATCCCTTCTAATCATGGCTTCTGCAGCAGGGCTGGAAAACTTCAGCAGCCTGTTGGATACCTTTACCAAAGCAGCAACCTGATGAGGGGACATGGTTAGCTGACCAAGAGTCTGCTGAGATGGTGTTATATCAGTGTTCTCACCAACCCAAAATGCAGTTGCTCCACCTACCTGCTTTGGAAACTCCACAGGGTTGCCCTTGAGGTCATTGATAACTGTGGCCCCAAGTTTCACAACTATAGCCTCTGCCACCAGCATCTCAATAAGCTCTGCTACATATTCTGTTGGAACTATGTAGCCACCATCTGCTGGTGTACCTGCCCCAAGTGCCTTCTTGCGGGTCTCATCAAACACTTCTTTCTCAAACCCAGCATTGCCCCACTGACCTGTCCTTATGGCCTCTGCTGCCTTGAGGAATGAGAACTTGGTCTGTTCAACTCCAGGCAAAGACACCTTCCTTGGAGTCATCCTCTGCTCCAAGTCTTTCAACTTGGCTTCTGCATCAGCAAACTTGCCATCAATACCAGCAAACTTGCCTTCTAACATTTCCTTTTGGTCATTTAAAGCCTTTAACACTGCATCCATACTTACCTCCTGTTTAAGTTATTTGTTTTTATTGCCCTTTACTCTTCATGCATATTGCTTTCGCTATGCAAGAGTTTGGGAAATGTCTTTTACTCCTTGAAGAATCAATGCTATATGGTTTTCTTCTTGTTTCTGTCCTTGATGGCCTAATTCACCCTGAATTAAGGTCTTAACCTCTTTTACAATACTTTCCCTGTCCTCAGTAGTTAAGACATAAATTTCAGGGTGCTCCTTTTGTGCTATGAGATATATTCCGGTTAACATATCCTTGTTTCCGGTTAAAATATCCTCATCTGAGATATAGGTTTTGAATTCTGGAGCATCCTTTTTGAACTCTGCATAGTGTTTGCTGAGGTGATTGTATACCTTTTTCCTGTCTGCCTCAGGAATATCTGTGCCCCCTCTGGCTCCAAGTAGTGCAGCCATAGCAGAGGCCACACCTTTCCAATTAGTCTGAATGGCTTCCCCTACAACATCATGATGAGGCAACTTATATGCTGCCTGAGTTCCTTTGTTATCATCATCAAACCAAGCAAAGCCCTTGGCATATTTGTTGAAATCCTCACCTGAAAGGGCAAATAAACGCTTTCTTGCACCAGCCCCATCCCATTTAGCATCTTCAGGCATGAGGTCATAAGCCTTAAAGGGCACAACCCCTTTCTCTTCAGCCCAATTTATAGTACCAGCTGCATCAAGCATCCTTTGAATAATGGGGTTTGACCCTTCATCCCCTGAATCTACACTCTTGCCAAGGGCTGAAGGGTTACATGGAACCAAAACTTGGCTTATCTCCAGCAATTCAACATCTGTGTATGTCCTTCTTACTCCTGATTCCCTATCACCATCAACCCAAGCCTTTGGGTAAAATCCAACACTGAAGGCCACAATGCCCTTCTTAGCAAGGTTAAATGCCCAATCAGCTTCAGGGTTGCCCTCTCCCACAAAATATTTGAACTCTACATCAAAGGAGTCACCAATCATGAGTTCCTTTGCCATCCCTATCTGGTTGAGCAATCCATAATAGTTATGGGAACTCAACAAAATAGGGTGTTTCTTGTAGTTCTCAAGTCTGTTGACCCAAGCTGATACTTGAATAACCTCACCTGAACGGTCAATAGTCTCATCAGAGACAGTGGCCAGTACAGTAAAATCCTTTTCATTCACACTTTTAACCTTCCCAGCAAACATCCTTACCTGTTTATCCATGTTATGTCTCCTTCACTGATATAGTTGTACACCTGCAATTTATGACCTCTTTGGCTGGGGCTGATGAGTCCCCTGGATATTTTAATGAGCTGCCTGGGAATTTATCACCTATCAAAGCCACCTTACCATGTAAACTACTGTGTGAATCACGCACCTCTTCATCCAAAGCAGTTATCCATTTGTGTTTCTTAACCCCATTTTTCTTCATAGTTAAGAATTTACCATGGGATATTGCTGACCCAGCTTCTGTCCTTGCTATAGTTAATGCTCTGGAATGAGCCATGTTATATACATGACGCACTCTATCTGATATTTCAACAACACTCTCTCCTGCTGCTATCCCTGCTGTAATGGCTTCATCCAATTGCTTCTTGATTGTTCCCACTATCTGAGCAGGAATATTAGTCAACTTCATACTCATAGCACCAAGATAATCAGGGTCAAGTGGGACAAATTGAACTCCAGATAACCCAAGTTCATCAATGGCTATTAAGAATCCAGTCTTGATAGAAAGTTCATATATGGGCTTCATAATATTTTCCAACATCTTGGCCTCTTCAGCAGGGTCAAATATCCCATCCGACACACCTTTGCTAAATTGAAGGTTTACTTTCCCCAATACCCTCTTGCGCTGGTCAAAAAAATATTTTTCAATCTTGGCTTTGAATAACCTTTCTACTGGGCCTTGTGATGTTAAATAACTTTTCCAAACTCTTTCACGCTCAGCATCTTCAGCAATCTTCACCAAATTTTCCAGGTCATCAAAACTCTTTGTCAAAGAGTCTATTGATTTTGCTGGTTCCTTTGGTGTTGCTTCAACAGAGGCAATAGGCACAAGATTGATAGGAGCATACCATACATCACCCCAAGACACATCTTCCATACCAAGCTCAAGCCTTTTATTGATGGCATTTATTGGCCAGCCCATCTTCTGGAGCTTCTCACCAATGTCTACCTTCTTTTCAAAATCTTCTTGAAGGGCAGAGACTGTTGATAAATCAAACTTTACCCAAACTTTGCCCCCATTAATGCTTGAAAATAGCCTTGACCAAATCTGTTCTTCCAAATAAGTTGTTTTTGGCACAAGGCACTCAGTCCAGAAGGTCTTGTGTGCTGTCTTTATGCCTTCAAATGACTTGATATCCTCATATAAGCCCATAACTACTGAATTCACTTTGTATACTGCAAAAATCTCTTCCCTGGACAACTTCTTCATCTGAACAAAATCCATGTCCCGCTGGGTGAGTTTAGCTTCTTTGTAATCTGCTCCACCCTCTATGATGCCTACTCTATGAGCCTTGTTATATCCTTTATGTCTATTATCAAATTGTTTCTGGAGTCTATTGTATTGAGTATCTGATAACTCACCTGGAACAGTGATATACCCACCAACTGCCGCACCCTCTTGAAAGAATGTCTTGTTAAATTGGCCTGAATAATAGTCTTGGTCTATGCTTGTCTTTGCTGCTTGTAAAGGGGCAAGCCCTCTTACATCATTATAGGGGTTAAAATATTTGAAATGTATGATTTCATGAAGGCCAAAGTCAATAGCACCAACCTTCCCTGTGTATCTCCAACCTATAACCATCCCACTGATTTGGTCTAATATGGGCATAAACCTGATAGGGTCAAAGCACCATATCCTTGTGGGAAGTTTTGTTACATCCTCTCGGTCTTCCAATATCCAAAAGGCTTCACCCCTCAACCCCATATATATCATGGTGGCTTCAATGAGTTGTTTACCATTCATCAAAGGGTTTGGTTGGTTAAACAACTCATATTCTGGGCCTGACTCAATAGTGATTGGCTCTTTATCCTTGACTTCAGTGGTAATTTTGAGAGGGACATTAGAGATATTTTGGGATATTGCTGATATAGAAGCATAAACCCAAACACTTTGGGCATATGCCTGAGATACTTCACCAGAAATTTGGGACATCACTGAGGATAATGACTTGAAAGTAGCATCAGCCAGTACCATATTTGGGCCAGCTATCTTTTCCACAGGTATATACCCAAGCTTTGACATTATACTTTGGATTATAGCCATCTGACTTTGAACTCCTGTCTTTGTTTGAAGTGGGTATATAAGGCATACCGTTCTGCATCTAACAAATGGTCATTATACTCCACAGGTTCATCATACACAGTCCCATCTTTATCAGTCTTCCAACTATATGACCTTTTTTCTTTTATCAGATTTTCTGATGTTTTAACTATGCATATCTTTGGGAATGATTGGACAAAATCTATCCCTTTATTCACTGCTTTATTTGCTGGGTGTATATTAAACCCTGCTTGCTTAATCTCTTGAATTCTTTGAGGCTCAGCACAATCAGCATACAAATACTTTTTACGGTCTGGTATAAGTATTTTTAATCTGTCTATCAATTGAGAATTTGTTAATCCAGTCCTGTATAAGAGTTCTTGCTCATAAGGCACCCCATCAACCATTGATATTCTCATAAGAGCAGTGGGGTTGTTGAACCCAAAATCCAGGCCATATATGGTTTCGTCTTTCCCAAAAGGGATTGTGTCTACAGACACCCAATTTGGGTATATCAAATTATCAAGCTTTCCCCACTCACCAAGGGCATATATCCTGTGAAGATTTGGGTCTTGCTCTTCCAACCTATTCAAGATTGATATATAATCAGCATCTAAATATGGATTATCTTTGTATGTTGACTGTATCTCAATAACATCTTCAGATGAAGCATCTACAACCTTTGTTTTCACCCAACTGAACATATCAGCAGGGTTCAAGCTCATTGTTAATTGGTTCCTGCCATCCTTATTAGCAGCACTCAACCTGAGTTTTAACTGAATAAAGTCTTCATAAGTAAACTCATTGGCCTCTTCCATCCATATCTGAGTCCATTCTGTAGACTTTATCTTTTCAGGGTCATCCACAGAACCAAAGTGAAGCCAATTATCCTTGAAGGTGTAATCTAAACTGACCTTGGCCTCTTGTACTCTATTATGTACACCCCACTTATAAAACAAGTGTTTAAAGGTCTTCAGGGTGGATAATTTTAAAGATGGCAGTGCCTTTCTTACAACTAACAACTTTTGCTCTCTCCCCATCAAGAGAGAGTGTGTATATTTCTGGGCTATAGAATATGACTTGGAGCTTCTGGCACCACCCCTGTTGACTATTATCTGGGATTGTGCCTCCATATTCTTGAAGAATATGGAGGTTGCTTCAATCTTCTGTTCCATCTGGAGCCTTTGCTGGAACTATAGAAATGTGGATTGGCTGGTCTGGAACCCCAGCATGCTCTTGCCGCTCGACATAACCTCTCTGCTTCCCTATGCACTTCAAAAAGAAACATATGGCACCAAGGTTGCCTTCTTTGACCTTAGTGATTAATTTATCTTCAGCCATATCCAAATAGCTTTCATCTATGGCCTTTTTGGCTTCCGCTATCACTGGATGCTTACTGATATAGCCAGCAACTGTGCTATAGTTGCAGCACAAGAGTTGTGCAGCACCAGACAACCTGCCACCTGCCCTGTCTAAAGCATCTATGATTTGTTCTGGTGTAAAGTGTGGATTATCACCCATGTTAAGTTGACCTCGACTTTTTATTCAGGAAAGATAAGAAGATTATAGGCCTGACAATGGGAAAGTAAAGAAGAAAATTACATCAAGGGTTACATACTCCCTACCCCATAGAGTACACAGAGCAAAAGTCAAAAAATATCAACCTGGAGCAAACCCAACCCCCTCCAGCATCTATCACATAACTAATTGAAATTATTAAAAAAAGTTTTCTATAGGGGGGTGCTCAATTAACTATATGTAATCATTGAATAAAGTTGAATATTGGTTGTTTTCT
>Ga0209521_10000777_pt1 | contig 25166 bp, 25 predicted proteins | sample Rifsed19ft4_FD_184016 | JGI IMG/M metagenome (GOLD analysis project Ga0209521, IMG submission 184016) | Soil microbial communities from Rifle, Colorado, USA - sediment 19ft 4 (version 2) | ecosystem: Environmental > Terrestrial > Deep subsurface > Rock core/Sediment | place: Rifle, Colorado...
CGCCGCCGAACGGGTGCAAATGATTCATTTGCACCCCGGCGGGAAAAACCAGGGAGAGGGGGCTTGCGGAAGAATAGAACAACGACTAACCGCAGAACCGTAGCCAAGGTATTGCGTCGTCGCATGACCGATACGGAGCAACACCTATGGACCCATTTACGTGCTCACCGGTTGGCCCGAGGAAAATTCAAACGCCAGCAACCGATTGGGCCATACATTGTGGATTTCGTGTGCTTCCATGCTCGGTTGGTAATCGAGGTGGATGGTGGGCAACACCTCAACAGCGTTGACGACAGGACGCGTGACGCATGGCTGAAAGAACAAGGCTTTCGTGTGTTGCGCTTTTGGGATAACGAGGTTTTGACCAACCTTCCATCAGTCTTGGAAAAAATTACCAGTTATATCTCCCCCTCTCCCCCACCCCTCTCCCACAAGGGGAGAGGGGTGTAACACACCAAATCAAATTCCCTCTAACGAATTTGACGACTCAATACATAACGGGGCTTGATTGTTCAGGCAATCCCGCCATAATGCCGCCCTGCTGAAGCCCTTATCTCAAATTAGACACCCCTGACATGAAAAGAGTCGAACACGCTCTCGAAGTGCTGATGTTCAACAGCCGCTGGCTGTTGGCGCCGTTTTATCTGGGCCTGGTGATCTCCATCGCCCTGCTCCTGATCAAATTCGGCCAGGAGTTCATCCACATGCTGCCGACCATCTTCACCATGAGCGAAAGCGAGGTCATCCTCGCCATCCTGACGCTGGTGGACATGTCCCTGGTCGCCAACCTGCTGATCATCATCATCTTCAGCGGTTACGAGAATTTTGTCTCCAAGATCGATACCGCCGGCCACGAAGACCGTCCGAGTTGGATGGGCAAGGTCGATTTCTCCGGTCTCAAGATCAAGCTCATCGCCTCGATTGTCGCCATCTCCGCCATCGAACTCCTGAAGGCGTTCGTCAACGTCACCAGCGTCGGCATCGCCAGCGACGTGGGTATCTGGACGGTGGCGGATAAGCAGCTGGCTTGGAAGGTCGGCATCCATTTCGTGCTGATCGTATCCGGCGTGCTGTTCGCGGTGATGGACCGGGTCGCCGAGGGCACCAAGAGCCATCACGGCGGCAAGCAGCGCGACAACTAGAACCGATCTCGAAAATATTTGCGGGAATGCCGATCACGGCATAATGCCCTGGGTATTCAGCAAGAGTGTCCCGTAAAAAGGTGTTTTTGAGATCGGCAACCTGCTAGAAAAGTCCGCGACTACGCGACGGGCAAGGCTATCCGATGTTCGGTGCTGTACAGGTAATCCCGGAAAACATGTTCGGCGGTCAGCAGCTGATAAGTGCCGTCCGGCAGCCGGCGCGACGTGTCCTTGAGCCGGTAGGTGTAGTGCCCGCAGGTCCAGCAGTCGAAGTTGCGCATGTGCGTGCACAGGCAGGTTTTGTCCTTGACCGAAATGTTCTCCTCGTCCGGATGTTTCTCCAGCTCGCGGTTGTAGGCCTCGATGTAGGCGCAGTTGCCTGAGCCGTCGAGCAGGTAGCCGTAGGCCTCGCAGTTTGGCCGGATGCCGGCGCCGATTGCCGGGCTGTTCTTCAGCATGCGCATGGGATAGCCGGTGGGCGAGATCAGGTTGACCTCGATGTCGTCCTCTTTCGCCTTGAAATACTCCTGCTTGACCTTGTCCGGCAGGCCGCATTCCTTCGTCACCGTGAAGCGCGTCGCCACCTGCACCGCCGCCGCGCCCGCTTCCAGAAATTCCACCGCATCGCTGCCGGTGAAAATGCCGCCCGCGGGAATGACGGGAATGTTCAGTCCTTCCTGCTTGAGGTACCGATGAATCTCGTTGACGATGGTCTTAAGGTCGTACTGCGCCCAGTCCATGCCGAAGCCGAGGTGTCCGCCGGCCAGCGGACCCTCCACGACGATGTAATCCGGCAGGCGGTTGAGCCGCGCGTTCTTGCGCAGGAACAGCAGTAGCGCGCGCAGCGAGGAAACGATGATGCCGAACTTCACGTCACGGAAGCGCGGATGGTCCTGCACCAGCGCCAGCGAACCCAGATGCAGCCCGGCGCTCAACGTGATGCCGTCAATGCCGCCGTCCATCGCAGAGGCCAGGCGCACGCGCAGGGTTTCGCGCGGGCTATTCATGGTGAGCTTTTCCATGGTGTTGATGAAGATCAGGCCGTCGCCTTTCCTGGCCTCCATGGTGCGGCCCACGTGCAGCTTCGTCGCCTCGGCCAGGCGTCCAAGATCGAACTGCACCACCGACTTGTCCACATTGGCGACGTTGTATTTGTATTTCTTCTGCTTCTCCTTGACGAAACGCGTCTTGAAACGCCGGTCCGAAATGGTCGGCACCATCGCGTCCGAGATGTGCCCGATGCCGCCCAGGCGCGCCGAGACCAGCGAAAGCTCCGCGGTCGAGATGTCGACACCCATGCCGCCGGTCATGATCGGCACCAATTCCTTCTTGCCGAGTTTCAGCCGGAAGTCGTCAACTCTTTTCATCAAGGCAGGCCTGAATAATTTTTGAAGAAACATTTTCACCGCAAAGGCGGTCGCTCCCGCGCATCCCTGCGCTCGCGACATTCGTACTTCCTGTACAGCACAACGAGCGCAAAGATTTCTGGTGTTTGATTCTCATGAGCTTTTCTTTGCGTCCTTCGCGTCTTTGCGGTGGATTGATTTTTAGTCTTTTGCCACCGGGCGATTGGCGTCCGTGATCCATTCGCTCCAGCTGCCGGCGTACAGTTTCGCGCCCGCCAGGCCGGCGTGTTCCATCGCGAGAATGCCGTGGCACGCCGTTACCCCCGATCCGCACATGTGCACGACCTTGCCCGGCGGCACGTTGTTCAACACCGCCAGGTAATGCTCGCGCAAGGCCTCATCTGACATGAATTCGCCGGTGAAGTCGAGATTGTCCTCATACGGCATGTTATTCGCGCCGGGAATGTGGCCGGCGACTTTATCGAGCAACTCGACTTCACCGCGAAAACGCTCATCCGCGCGCACGTCAATCACAAGACCATCCTTCGCGCGCGTCATTTCCATGACCCGGTCGGCATCCACCCACATCGTATTATTGATGGTAGGGTGAAATTGAGCCGGCTGAATCCGGGGCAATTCATTCGTGATGGGCCGTTTTTCCCGCAGCCACTTTGGGAAACCGGCATCGAGGACCGCCACGGCCTCATGCCCGAGCCAGCGCAGCAGCCACCACAGGCGCGCCGCCATGGCGCCGAACGAGTCGTCGTACACGACGACCTGACTGGTTTTATCGATGCCCCAGCGGCCGAGTTTTTCCGCCAACATATTTGGATACGGAAGCGGATGCCGGCCGCTGCCGGGCGTAACGGGAGACGACAGGTCTTCGTTGAGATGCGCGTAGCGCGCGCCGCGAATGTGTCCGGCGGCATAGGCGCGCCGCCCCGCTTCCGGGTTGGTCAGGATAAAACGGCAGTCCACGACGACCCAGCGCGGGTCGTCCAGATGCCGTGACAGCGTTTCCGTATCGACGAGGGTGGTTAACACCAGCAGTAGCAAGTTTAAAGTGGCAAGTAAAAAAAGATTCTACCTTGCCACTTGCTACTTGTAACTTGCTGCCGGCTTTTCAATAGCCGCCCTTGCGGCGCGATTCAGGCAGGCCGGAGATGCGTCCGCCCTGTTTGCTTGGATCCTTTGGAAACAGATCGTAGACATCCTTCTGGCTGACATTGGTGCCCCACTTGTCCGACATCGCCTTCACAATGTGACGGGTGTTGGGCTGTTCGCCGTTTTGATTGAAATAGGCGTCGCGCAGGTACTCGATGATGTCCCAGTGCTTCGGGGTCAGTGGAACACCCTCCCGCTGGGCGATGTGCTCCGCCAGTTCCTTGCTCCAGTCTTCCGTGTTCGCCAGAAAACCGTTGGCGTCGGTGTCAATGGTCTTGCCGTTGAACTCGTAACTCATGTGTCCCCCTCGAATTTCAGGAAAATGTTATTTAGCTGCGATTCGTAAAAACGCGAATAATACAAAGCGCGGACGTTTAATCCAAGACCGGCCGGAGGTCCTTGATGTCCTTGTGCGGGATGAACAGCCCGCAGCCCAGCGTCCGCCCCGGGCCAAGGCCCCGTTGCTGAAGCTTTACCGATTCTTCCACGGTCAGGCCCGCCAGCATCAGGCTGCGCGTATGTATTTCCCGCCCGGGCGTGGCGATGACCCGCGCAATGCCGCAGAGCATCTTTTTTGGCCTGATCCCCATTTCGCCGAGCTGCGCCTGCGCCTCGCGCATAAAGACCGTCTCGTCCATGTCGTCGCGCGCCACGATGTAGCGCGAAAAAACGGCGGTGATCGTGCTGAGCGGTTTCACCACGGCCTTTTCCACCTGCATCGTGTTTCCGCCGACATCCAGTGTCTGCCCGGTCAGCTTGCCGGCGTCCTCGATGCGCTGCTTGGGCAGGCGCAGCATAAGCTTGGTGCGGTGCGACAGATATAGCAGCGAATCCGGTTTGTCCGGCCGCATCCAGCCGTTTCCCGACTCCGCCACGTGTATCGTGTGGACGCCGGCGTTCTCCTCTGCGGCAAGCCAGGGAAGCGCCCGCATGATCTCCCGGGACAGCGCATAGGCGTGGTCCACCGGCAGGCAGCGGCAGCGAATACTGTAGGCAACATCCACTATATCGTCCGGGACGGTATGACGTTCATTCTCTTTGGTTTCTTGCCAGAACATATCAGTAACTCGTGATTCGTAAATCGTGAACCGTAAGTCGTAATTCGTGAATCGTGAACGGTTTACGGATCACGTCTCACGATTCACGGCTTACTGCACCGGGAGTTTCTCGCGTATGGCGTCGCGATCGATCCACCATTCCTCCTGCACCAGCACGTCCACCACGTTGCGCAGGCGCGGCAGGAATTTCGCCGGTTCTTCCAGCTCGAGTTTTTTGAACCACTGGCTGAAGGCTTGCTGGTCATCCACGTTACTGTGGCGCCGCGCCACCGTCGCCAGAAGCTGATTAGTGTAGAACATCAGGTCTTCGCGCTGGCGCCCCTCGGCGCGCAGGTCCACGAGGTAATGCGCCACCGTCGCCGCCACCGCGGCGCCGTCGGAATCCGGCGGGGTTTCGTCCACCACGTGCTGCAACATCGCCACCGACAGCTCGGGGTCCATGGGGAAGGTGACCGTGAGCCAGATGCCCTGCCCGAGCGCCGCGAGCGATTCCGGCTGGTCCGACAGGAACAGGATGTCGCAGGCCTGCACCGCGCCCTCCCAGGCCTCGCGCGCCGTGAAAATGTCGAACGCCTCGCGGCCGGCGTCCCAGGCGTCCTGATTTTTTTCCAGCCTTATCAGCGTGCGGCCGATTTGCAGCAGCAGATCGGCGCGCGCGAGTGGATCGTAGTTGGGCGGCAGCTCCAGCATCTGGCGCTTGAACTCCGCCAACTGGGCTTCCAGCAGGACGGAGGACTCCTGGACATCTTCCGCGCTGTCCATGTCCGTCCTGAAACTTTCGTCTTTGAGATATTTCATAAGTTAGCTAAGAATCCGGAACCGCCGATGAACGCGGATTAATGCAGATAAAAGCAACCCATCTCGTTTTTTCATCGGCGTTCATCTGCGTTTATCTGCGGTTTCAAAAATATAATTAAGATAACTTCCTAAACTATTTGGTCACCGAATGAATACCGACGAAGGCGCCTTCGAGCCGGTCTTCCCAATTCGACGGCGTGTCCGGATACGGCGGCTTGATGTCGATGCGGAAAAACATTTCCGTCTGCGCGCGCTGCCGCACCACTTCGAGCAGTTGCTCGAATGTTGCGATGTCGTGATGTTGCAGAAGTATTTCGCTCAGATGCAGCATAGTCAGACCTTATCAGGATTCATTTCCGACTCCCCCTCTCCCTCGACGGGAGAGGGATGGGGAGAGGGTGAAAACTTCATTCAAATTCGTACCGCGCACGCGGTCCAATCTTAACAATGACTTTCCACCAACCCCCCCTCTCCCCTTGAGGGAGAGGGATGGGGAGAGGGGTAATGTCATCGTTGGAACGCCTAGCCAAATACATCGCGCAAGCTCGTTCCTGCAATCCGGTCATAATAGCGCGCCCGGTATACCAGTCTGGCGATTCCCCTGTCCACATCATCCGCAAATGCCGTGCGGTTATGCAGCACGTTGTTGCATATCAGGCCCTGCCCCGCCGTCATCGTGTGACGGAACATGTAAGGTGATTCGCCGGCCAGCAGGTTTTCCAGAAATTGCACGGCCTTCCGCGTGGCCGCGTCCTGCTTCCATTCGATGGAGCGTGTGCGCGCGGTGTAGCGCATGTGCAGGTTTCCGCCCACGGAATCCATGGAAAACACCGGCCCGGTCACCGCCAGGCGCGTTTCCACGCCTGCTTCCGTGTTGGCCGGAATGGTCATGGCGTCCGGCGCCATCAGCGCCTGGATGTAATCCGGATTCGCATCGCGCATCAAAATGTAAGCGATCTCATGATCCAGCAGACTGTTCTCGCCGCCTTCCGCCGCCGGCGAAACGCAATGCAGCACAAAGGCGTGGATGCGCGCCTCGGAAGTGTTGTAATAGCCGTCCGTGTGCCACAGCAGGCGCTTGTTGGAATACGGAATGTAACCGCGCTGTGATTTTCCCGGCACCACTTGCAGCGACGTGATGCCGTCATCGTCCGCGAGCATGTTGCTGTCGAGGCGGCGCAGATCGAAGCGCTCGCCCACGGCGCGCGGAATTTCCTTGTCTTCCCGTCTTGCCCGGCTCGCGTAAATGACCATGTTGGTTTTGCGGCAGACATTCAACATGGCCTCGGCCTCGGCATCCGTGAGCAACAGGGGATTATCGACCGGCACCACCAGCTCTTCCGCCGTCGTGGGATAACACCCCAGCTTGGCGGCGCGCCAACGCTGGTAAGCCGCTTCGTTTTCGACATAAAATGGGCTGCTTTCCATGATTCGACTGGCCTGTGCCGCCTTTGCCGGATTATTCAATGTTTAAAATCCTGGAATGCTGGATGCCGTACTAGATGCAGTTAAATGGTCGCGCGAACCGGATTTCCAAGAGGCAACCGCTTTCGAAATGTCAGCAACGGCGTGGTTTTGACGAGACGATAATATTTTACAAATCAGATAGTTGTATAATAAACGCTTTCTGGCGGCGGTCGCACGCTTCTATTTATATCCCTTTCGGGAGGGATAAACCCGGACGGGCTCTCTCTAACGTGTGATTTTTTTATTAAGGGTCCCGTTTAGACTGACCCTCCGCAAGCATTCAGTTGAACTGGTTTCAAATGGCAGAAATTTGGACCTTTCGGCGAAGAACAAACGCCGGAAGGCGGAATATACATCCTTCGACGCGCAGGAGGTAGTTTAAATGGCCCAGAATCAACCGAAGAACCCGGAAAAACATTCCACGTTTATTCCGAAAGAAAAGAAATCCACCAAGCCGTTCCACAAGACACCCATGCTGGATCAGCTGGAGAGCGGCCCGTGGCCCAGCTTCGTGACCGGCCTCAAGCGTCTGGCCCATGACAACAACATGATGGTCGACCTGCTGGGCCAGCTGGAACACTCCTACACGACCCGCAAGGGCTACTGGAAAGGCGGCACGGTTTCCGTGTTCGGTTACGGCGGCGGTATCATTCCCCGCTTCACCGAGCTGATGGGCAGCGATGGCAAAGCCATGTTCCCCGAAGCGAAAGAATTTCACACCCTGCGCGTTCAGCCGCCCGCCGGCAACCACTACACCACCAAGATGCTGCGTCAATTGTCCGACTCCTGGAAGAAATGGGGTTCGGGCCTGATCGCGTTCCACGGCCAGACCGGCAACATCATGTTCATCGGTTCGACCAGCGAGAACACGCAGCACTTCTTCGATGAAATCAACGAATACGGCTTCGACCTCGGCGGCGCCGGTCCGTGCGTGCGCACCGCCATGTCGTGCGTGGGCGCGGCGCGTTGCGAACAGTCCTGCGCCAACGAGCAGAAGATTCACCGCACCCTGGTGAACAACTTCATCGACGACATGCATCGTCCGGCCCTGCCCTACAAGTTCAAGTTCAAGGTATCGGGCTGCCCGAATGACTGCATGAACTCGATCCAGCGCGCCGACTTCGCCGTCATCGGCACTTGGCGCGACGACATGAAGGTCGACCAGAAGGAAATCAAGGCCTTCATCAAGGCCAAGAGCCGCAAGTATGTTATCGACAACGTCGTGAACCGCTGCCCGACCAAGGCGCTGTCGCTGAACGACGACGACACCCTGGACGTGGATAACCGCAACTGCGTGCGCTGCATGCACTGCATCAACGTCATGACCAAGGCGCTCAAGCCGGGCAACGACAAGGGCATCACCCTGCTCATGGGCGGCAAGCGTACGCTCAAGATCGGCGACACCTTCGGCACCGTGATCGTGCCGTTCATGAAGCTCGAGACCGACGCGGACTACGAGCGCATCCGCGAGATCGCGGCCAACAGCATCGACTTCTGGGCCGAGAACGGCCTGGAGCACGAGCGCTGCGGCGAGATGATCGAGCGCATCGGCCTCGCGAACTTCCTCGAAGGCATCGGCCTCGAAGTGGATCCGAACATGATCAACCACCCGCGCACCAGCTCCTACGTGCGTCTGGACGAGTGGGATCAGGAAGCCGAGAAGTGGAATCAGCGGAAGCACCAGGCGGCGGCCGGTTAACCGACCTTGCCGCCAAATCGGGCCCGGAGACAGCAGGCGGGCCCCGGTTCAACCGAGACAGATAACGCGGATTTTTGGAGATTACTTTTTTATGGCTCAACAGCAAGTCGTGGAAAAAAAGGCGATGCGGACGCCCATTGAGAGCGGATGCCCCGATGGCTTCCAGTACATGCATCCGTTGATGATCAAGAACTACGGCAACTGGAAATACCATGACCGTCCGCGTCCGGGCGTGCTGCATCACGTCGCCTATTCGGGCGACGAGATCTGGACCGTGCGGGTCGGCACCCAGCGCCAGCTCGGCCCCTACGAGATCAATCTGCTGTGCGACATCATCGACAAGTATGGCGAAGGCTATGTGCGCTTTACCATCCGTTCGAATATGGAGATCTCGCTGTCCAGCGCCGACAAGATCGAGCCGTTGATTCAGGCTTTTAACGACGCCGGCTACCCCGTGGGCGGCACCGGCAACTCGGTGACCATGATCTCCCACACCCAGGGCTGGCTGCACTGCGATATCCCCGGCACCGACGCCGCTGGCGTGGTCAAGGCCTTGATGGACGATCTGCATGAAGAGTTCATCAAGGAAGACATGCCCAACCGCGTGCACATAACCACCTCCTGCTGCCAGATCAACTGCGGCGGCCAGGGCGACATCGCGATCAACGTGCAGCACACCAAGCCGCCGAAGATCAATCACGATCTCGTCGCCAACGTGTGCGAGCGTCCTTCGGTCGTGGCGCGCTGCCCGGTGGCGGCAATCCGTCCGGCCATGGTCAACGGCAAGCCGTCGCTGGAAGTAGACGAGAAGAAGTGCATCTGCTGCGGCGCGTGCTTCCCGCCCTGCCCCCCGATGCAGATCAACGATCCGGAGCATTCCAAACTCGCCATCTGGGTCGGCGGCAAGAATTCGAATGCGCGCTCGAAACCGATGTTCCACAAGCTGGTGGCCGCGGGTATCCCGAACAATCCGCCGCGCTGGCCGGAAGCCGGCGCCATCGTCAAGAAAATTCTCAAGGTCTACAAGCAAGACGCCAAGGACTGGGAACGCGTCGGCGACTGGGTGGAACGCATCGGCTGGCCGCGGTTCTTCGAACTGACGGAACTGCCGTTCACCAAGTTCCATATCGACAACTGGCGCGGCTCGCGTCACATGCTGAATCAGTCGGCACACATCCGTTTCTAGCACGTAGCGCAAACGCTGTTGCAACAATCGACGCCGGGTTTCCCGGCGTCGGACCGTAAATCGTCGGGGTTGTTGCTAAATATCAAGGGGAGCGATGATGAAGTTGGGTATTTTGATCAATGAAGGGCCGTATACGCATCAGGCGTCGGACACGGCTTACCTGTTCGCCAAGGCCGCGATCGAGAAAGGACACAAGATTCACCGCGTGTTCTTCTATCATGACGGCGTATACAACTCGAACCGGCTCATCGAGCCGCCGACGGATGACCGTCATATCGTCAACCGCTGGCAGAAACTGGGCAAAGATCATCACATCGACCTGGTGGTGTGCGTGGCCGCGGCACTGCGCCGGGGCATCAAGGATGAGAATCTGCAGGAAGGGTTTCGTATTTCCGGTCTGGGTCAGCTGATCGAATCGGGCATCCAGTCGGACCGGCTGGTGACGTTTGGCGATTAATCCGGAACTATCGAGGAGAGTAGAATGAGCGAAGCAACCGGCGGTATTGATACGGAAGAAAATACGGGCGGCAAAGTAAAGAAATTCCTGTACGTGAACCGCAAGGCGCCCTACGGCACGATTTACGCCCTGGAGTCCCTGGAAGTGGTGTTGATCGCGGCGGCGTTCGATCAGGACGTGAGCCTGGCGTTCCTGGATGACGGCGTGTATCAGGTCGTCAAGGGCCAGCACACCAAACCGATCGACGTCAAAAACTTTTCGCCCACCTATCGCGCGCTCGAGGGCTATGACATCGAGAAGCTTTACGTGGAAAAGGAATCCATGGAGGCCCGCGGCCTGAAAGAGGACGATCTCATCGTCCCTGTGAAGGTGGTGAATGCCCAGGAAATGGCGGACATCATGCAATCGCAAGACGTTATTATGAGCTTTTAGAGGGAATGACCGATGTTGCATACCGTAAACAAGTCACCCACGGAACGTAACACCCTGGAGAGCTGCCTGAAGCATCTCAAAAAGGGATGCGCCGTCCTGCTGATCGAAGACGGCGTCTATGGCGCCCTGAAGGGCACCGTGAGCACCAAGATGGTCGAGCAGGCGCTCAAGAATCATCCGATCTATGCGCTTTATCCCGATATCGAGGCACGCGGGATGCAGGATCGGGTCATCGACGGCATCAAACTGGTCGATTACAGCGGGTTTGTGGATCTGGCGGTGGAATACCCCAGCGTGCAAGCCTGGCTTTGATATTTATCAATGACTTCAACCGACGAGGAGTAATACATGCCTATCACCGTAGCGGGTAAGACCTTCGAAACCGATGAGGAAGGTTATCTTGCCAACCGTACCGACTGGAGCGAGGAAGTCGCCAAGGAAATGGCCAAGGCTGACAACTGCGATCTGTCGCAGAACCACTGGGAAGTGCTCAACTTCCTGCGTGAATACTACGAGGAATACCAGATCGCGCCGGCCGTGCGCGTGTTGACCAAGGCCATCGGCAAGAAACTCGGCCCGGACAAGGGCAACAGCAAGTACCTGTACGAACTGTTTCCGTACGGTCCGGCCAAGCAGGCGTGTAAATACGCCGGCCTGCCGAAGCCGACCGGTTGCGTCTAATCATTCGGCCAAGCTTGGCGGACTTTATTCCCGCCTAGCGGAAACCAGTGGGGTCATTCATGTCGGCTGTGACAGTGATGTATACGCTGCTGTTTTATGTGGCGACGGCTATCCTCGTCATCGGCGTGACGCGCAAGATTTTCATCTACGCGCGCACGCCGCAGCCGTTGAAAATCCCGACCACACCGGCACCGACCACCCGCGCCGGTGTCTGGATGCGCATGCTGCGCGAAGTCACCGTGTTTGAAAGCCTGTTCAAGGCCAGCAAGTGGACCTGGCTGTTCGGCTGGATCTTCCATTTCTGCCTGTTGGTGGAGCTGATCTGGCACCTGCGCTATTTCACCGAGCCGGTGCTGGTTTTCCTGCCGTGGCTCCAGTGGTTCATCAACTTCACGGGCTACGGCATGGTACTCGGCCTGTTCGGGCTGTGGGGACGCCGCTTCCTGGTGGACCGGGTGCGCTACATCAGCAGCCTCTCGGACCACCTGATGCTCGCCCTGCTCGTCGGCATCGCCGCGAGCGGGCTGTCCATGAAATACCTGTTCCACACCGACATCATCTCGCTCAAGGCCTTCTTCCTCGGCCTGATGACCTTTAACTGGCAACCGCTGCCGTCCGACCTGCCGCTGCTGGTGCACCTGACGCTGGTGGCCACGCTCATGATCGTCTTCCCGGTCAGCAAGCTGCTGCACGCGCCGGGCGTGTTCTTCAGCCCCACTCGCAACCAGGTGGACAACCCGCGCGAGAAGCGCTGGGTCGCCGGCTGGAGCGCCAAGATCGACAACACCAAGGCGGGGGGGTAATACACCATGGCCGATTTTGAAACCCCCGTCCTCGGCGAATACCAGGTCATTCCCCATCTCAAGCGGGACACGATGGCCGGCTCCAAGCCATACGTCGCGAAGCCCGATCATCAGAAGGCGCTGGGGTTTCCGGTCGAGCTGGTGCCCGACTGGGAAAACGTCGCCGTCAAGAAACTGGGCGAACTGGTCGCGCAATCGCGCGCGCTCCAGGTATTCCTCGATTCCTGCGTGAAATGCGGCGCCTGCACCGACAAGTGCCACTACTACCTCGGCACCTCCGATCCCAAGAACATGCCGGTGGCGCGCCAGGACCTGTTGCGCTCCGTCTACCGGCGCTATTACACCTTCGCCGGAAAATTCTTCCCCAAGCTCGTCGGCGCGCGCGACATGACCAAGGACGTGCTCGACGAGTGGTACACCTATTTCCATCAATGCTCGCAGTGCCGCCGCTGCTCGGTGTTCTGTCCCTACGGCATCGACACCGCCGAAATCTCCATGGCCGCGCGCGACGTCATGGACGCCGTGGGTCTGGGACAGAAATACTCGAACGAAGTCATCGGCAAGGTTCACAAGATTGGCAACAACCTCGGTCTGCCGGGGCCGGCGCTCGCGAATACGCTGGAAGGCCTCGAAGAAGATGTCAAAGATGAAACCGGCGTGGACGTGAAGTATCCCGTCGACGTGAAAGGCGCTGAGGTGCTGCTCGTGACGCCGTCGGCGGACTTCTTCGCCGAACCGCATGTCGACGGCCTGATCGGCTACGGCAAGGTATTCCACCAGGCCGGCATTTCCTGGACGCTGTCCTCGCACGCCTCCGAAGCCGCCAATTTCTCCATGTTTATCGGTTCGCACTCGAACCTGCATCGTGCCGCCATGCGGATTCGCGAGGCGGCGCTCGACCTGGGCGTCAAGCGCATCGTCGTCGGCGAGTGCGGCCATGCCTGGCGCGTGGCCTACAGTTTCTGGAACACGCTCATCGGCCCGTTCGATTTTCTGGACCAGAAGTACCCGATACCGCAGCACATCTGCGAATTCACCCATGACCTTATCCAGCGCGGCGCGCTCAAGCTGGACAGGTCGGCCAACGATGACAAGGTGGTCACGTTCCACGATTCGTGCAACGTCGCGCGCGCCTCGCGCATGGGCAACATGCCGGGCGGACAGTTCATCATCCCGCGCGAGATCATCAAGGCGACCTGCAATCATTTCTACGACATGGCGCCCGAGACCATCGGCGAGAGCACCTTCTGCTGCGGCGGCGGTGGCGGCATTCTCACCGACGAACTGCTCGACCTGCGCATCAAGGGCGCGCAGCCGCGCATGCAGGCGCTCAAACAGGTCGTCGATGAATACGGCGTCAACCACGTCGCCGCGATCTGCGCCATCTGCAAGAGCCAGTTCACCAAGGTTTTGCCGTATTACAAATTCCCCATGGACATGATCGGCAGCGTGCATGGGCTGGTGAGCAAGGCGATCCGATTGGGCGCCAAGAACTGATATCCATATTATTTTTTGAAACCACAGATAAACACAGATGAACGCAGATGAAGAAAAGAGATGGATTGTTTTATCCGTGTTCATCTGTGGTTCCAAATTCTTACCTAGAGTGTTTTTGACAGGAGATTCGTAATGGCAACTCCCGCAGACAAGGCAAAAGGCGGCAAGGCCGGTTTCACGTTCCGCATGTTCAAGGACGGCGACCAGGAATGGCCGTCCATACAATCACGCATTTTCACCGCCGATGAAACCGACAAGTGCCCGGTCTACGTGCACAAGACGCCGCCCTGCCAAGCGAGCTGTCCCTCGGGCGAGGACATCCGCGGCTGGCTCAATATCGTGCGCGGCATCGAAAAGCCGCCCAAGGACGTCAAGTGGCAGGAGTATGCGTTTCAACGCTCCACCGACGCCAACCCCTTCCCGTCCATGATGGGTCGCGTCTGTCCGGCGCCGTGCCAGACCGGCTGCAATCGCAACGCGGTCGAGGATTATGTCGGCATCAATGCCGTCGAACAATTCATCGGCGACTGGGCGCTCGCCAACAATGTCGCGTTCAAGCCGGCCGAGCAATCCACCGGCAAGAAAGTCGCCATCATCGGCGGCGGACCGGCGGGTCTCGCGGCGGCCTACCAGCTGCGCCGCCAGGGTCACGCCGTCACCTTGTTCGACGACCACGACGAACTCGGCGGCATGGCCAAGTATGGCGTACCGGGCTACCGTCTCCCGCGCGAATCGCTGGACGGCGAGATCAATCGCATCGTCAACATGGGCGTCGAGGTCAAACTCAAGACTCGCGTGGGCGTGGATGTGCCGCTCAAGGACCTGGAAAAGCAGTTTGATGCCGTGTTGTTCGCTATCGGCTGCAAGTCCGGCCGCGCCCTGCCTGTCCCCGGAGCGGACGCCCCGAACTGCATCACCGGTATTGCCTTCCTGGAGGCCTTCAACCAGGGCCGCCTGAAGGCCGTGTCCGGCCGCGTGATCGTCATCGGTGGCGGCGACACTTCCATTGACGTGGTTTCGGTGGCGCGCCGCCTGGGTTACATCAAGGAAATGGCCGAGACCGAACGTCCGGAATATATCGTCATGGGCCAGACCGCCCACGATGTCGCGGTCACCGCCAGGAAAGAAGGCGCCGAGGTCATGCTGATTTCGCGCCAGCCGGTGGAAAAGATGAACGCCGCCAAGCACGAGATCGAAGACGCCCAGCGCGAAGGTGTGGCCATTCGTGGTTCGGTGCAGCCGGTGAAGGTCATCCTCGACGACAAGGGCCGCGCCAAGGCGCTGCGGGTCGTTGAGCTCGACTTCTCGGGCGGCAAGCCGGTGGAGAAACCGGGCACGGAACAAGACCTGAAGGCCGATCTTATCGTCTCCGCCATCGGCCAGATGGGCGACTTTCGCGGCCTGGAAGATTTCAACAACGGCAAGGGCCTGATCAACGCCGACAAGTTCTACCAGGTGCCCGGCAAGCCCGGCTGCTTCGTGTGCGGCGATATCATCCGCCCGCACCTGCTCACCACCGTGATCGGTCAGGGCTCGATCGCGGCCGACAGCATCGATCATTACCTCAAGAAGCAGGAAATGGGCAAGCGCCCCAAGGTGGACGTGCATCACTTCAACCTGCTCGCCAAGTTGCAGGAAGTCGGCCTGACGCCGAAGGAGTTCAAGCCGGCCGGTCCGGAAGGCGAGCGTCCGATCGACCGCGGCCTGCGCGGCACCTATGAACAGGGCAAGGCCGTGGGCGGCTATGCCATTCACAACTACGAGAATCGCGCCGACGCCGAGGTGTGCCAGTCGAACGAACTCTTCCTCGGGCACTTCCAATACACGCCGCGCCTGAAGCGCACCGAGATGGTGCCCGACGCCGATGAAGTACTGGGCCATTTCAAGGAGCGCATGCTCGGACTGGACGAGAAGCAGACCGTGGAAGAAGCCAAGCGCTGCATGAGCTGCGGCCTGTGCTTCGAGTGCGACAACTGCGTGATCTACTGCCCGCAAATAGCGGTCAAGCGCACGCCCAAGTCGGAGGCGACCATGGGGCGCTATGTGTACACCGATTACGACCTGTGCATCGGTTGCCACATCTGCGCCGACGTCTGCCCCGCCGGCTACATCAAGATGGGCATGGGCGATCACTAGAATCCATGAATCGTGAAGAGTGAATCGTGATTCGTAAAAGAAAAAGCTGCCTCGCAATCGTAGTCGCCCTGCTGACCGTGGTGGGCTTCGCTTCCTCCGCGCCGGCGTCGGAGGCGAAGAAGCCCGAGCGCATCGGCCCAACGGTGAAAATCCACCGTGGCGAGAAGTGCGTGGAAGACACCGAGTTCATGCGCCGCAACCACATGAAGGTGATTCTGCACCAACGCGACGAGACCATGCACCAGGGCATCCGCACAACGAAACACAGCCTGAAAAACTGCGTCGACTGCCATGCCGATCCCAAAACCAACAGCGTGCTGGACCAGGAAGGTTTCTGTTCCTCCTGTCACGAATTTGCCTCGGTCAAGATCGACTGCTTCAGCTGTCATACCGACAAGCGCGACAAGAACGCCGTGGCCGTTGCGCCCTTCAAGGGCGTCGCCAAGAGGGTGCAACCATGAGCCTCAGCCGGCGCGAATTCATCGGCATCGGCGGCGCCGCCGTGGCCGGAATGGCGTTGGCCCCCGGACTGCGTCTGGTCGAGCTGGCGCAGGCGCGCTCGCCCGACGAGGCCGTCACCAGCCTGCAACGCTGGGGCCTGCTCGTCGACATCGGCAAGTGCCATGACTGCGACGCCTGCGTCACCGCCTGCCACGAGGAAAACGGTGTTACCGGCCACGGCCGGCCCGCGACCGATCCACAGTGGATCCGCAAGGTCACGCTCAAGGACAAACAGAGCGGCTACGTGCAGACCCTGCCGGTCATGTGCCAGCACTGCGAGGAACCGCCGTGCGTGGACGTCTGCCCCACCGGCGCCTCGTTCAAGCGCGCCGACGGCATCGTGCTGGTGGACAAACACATTTGCATCGGCTGCCGCTACTGCATGATGGCCTGTCCGTACAAGGCGCGCTCGTTCGTGCACGAGGACACCACCGACCAGAAACCGCAAGTTCCGCGCGGCAAGGGCACGGTCGAATCCTGCACCTTGTGCGTGCACCGTGTCGATGTCGGGAAAATTCCGGCCTGCGTCAAGGCCTGCAACAAGGACGGCAACAAGGCGATGGTGTTCGGCGACCTCAAGGACCCGAACAGCGACATTCGCAAACAACTGGCCGCGGGAGTTTCCACTCAACTGCGCCCGGACCTGAACCTCAACACCGGCGTGCGTTACCGGGGGATCTGACGCATGGCACAGGCACACTTTGATACCATCGAAGGCCGCAGCCTGGGCTTCTACGCCCTGCTCGGCATTCTCGGCGCGTTCCTGCTCGCCGCCGGCCTGGCCGCCCTGTACATGGAGCACAACGGTCACTGGGTGACCGGCATGTCCAACCAGATCGTGTGGGGCACGCCGCACGTGTTCGCGGTATTCCTGATCGTGGCCGCCTCGGGCGCGCTCAACGTCGCCTCGATCGCCTCGGTCTTCGGCCGGCAACTCTATAAGCCCCTGGCCCGGCTCTCGGGCCTGCTGGCCATTGCCCTGCTCACCGGCGGCCTGATCGTGCTGGTGCTGGATCTCGGGCGGCCGGACCGGCTGATCGAGGCCATGACTTATTACAACTTCAAGTCCATCTTTGCGTGGAACATTTTTCTTTACATCGGTTTCTTCGCCGTGGTGGCCGTGTACCTGTGGATGATGATGGAACGCCGCATGAACGATTACACCAGGCCGGCCGGAATATTTGCCTTCCTCTGGCGCCTCACGCTTACCACCGGTACCGGTTCCATCTTCGGCTTTCTCGTGGCGCGCGATGCCTACGACACGGCCGTGCTCGCCCCCATGTTCATCATCATGTCGTTTTCCTACGGCCTGGCTATTTTCATGGTCGTGCTGCTGGCCGCCATGCGCTGGTCGGGGCGGGAACTGGGTGACGTGGTGTTCGGACGGCTGCGCAACCTGCTCGGGGTGTTCGTGGCCGCCGTGCTTTATTTCGTCACGGTCTACCATCTGACGAACCTGTACATTACCCAGCGTCACGGCATCGAGGGCTTTATCCTGCTCCACGGCGGCCAGTTCACGCAGATGTTCTGGATCGGCCAGATCATCCTGGGCAGCGTGATTCCCCTCGTCATCCTGTTCTCGCGCCTCGGCCAATCGCGCGCCATGGTGATGCTGGCCTCGCTGCTCGTGATTCTCGGAGGCGTGGCGCAGATGTATGTCACCATCATCGGCGGGCAGGCCTATCCCATGCCGCTCGTTCCGGGCAAGGAGGCCAGCAGCAGTTTCTTCGACGGGGTCGTGGCCAGCTATGCGCCCAGCCTGCCCGAGGCCATCCTGGGCATCGGCGGCATCGCTTTGGCGCTGGCCATGGTAGTCGTGGCCTTGAAGATACTCCCCTTCCTGCCGAACAGTCTGGCGGACGCCGACGCCGATCCTCACTACAAGGCTACTTAATAGCTCTTCGCCGCAAAGACGCAGAGCGCGCAAAGAAAAGAAGAGGAATCGGTTTTAAAACACGGGATTCTTTGCGTTCTTTGCGCCTTTGCGGCAAAAGTTCATACTTGATCGCATGAACAGGCTGCTCATCTCCGCCGCTCATAAATCGTCGGGCAAGACGACGCTGAGCATCGGCCTGTGCGCCGCGCTGCGCCAACGCGGCCTCGCCGTGCAAGCTTTCAAGAAAGGCCCTGATTTCATCGACCCCATGTGGCTGGCGCTGGCGACCGGCCGCGATTGCCACAATCTCGATTTCTTCCTCATGAGCCGCGAGGAAATTCTGCGCATGTTTTCAGCCCGGTCCCAAGGTGCCGACATTTCACTGATCGAAGCCAACAAGGGGCTGTATGACGGCCTGAGCCTCGACGGCAGTAACAGCAATGCGGCACTGGCCACCCTGCTGCAAACCCCCGTGGTACTGGTCATCGATGCGCGCGGCATGACCCGCGGCATCGCCCCGTTGATCCTGGGTTATCAGGCGTTCGACAAGGATATTCGCATCGCCGGCGTCATTCTCAACCAGCTCGGTGGCTCGCGTCACGAAGCCAAACTGCGCGCCGTCATCGAGCATTACACGGACATTCCGGTGCTGGGGGCGGTACATCATGACGACCGTCTCACCATTGTCGAACGGCATCTCGGCCTGATGCCCAGCAATGAGGCCACCGAGGCCAGGGTCAAGATCGATGCCATCGCCTCCGTGATCGCCGGTTCGGTTGACCTCGACCGCCTGCTGGCCATTTCCGCGACGGCACCTTCCCTGCCGGAAGTCAAAGGGAAGGAACCCTCACCCAGACCTCTCCCACTGCGCGGGAGAGGGGATTCGGAAGAAAATCCCATTAAGATTGGGATTGCGCGCGACGCCGCTTTTGCCTTCTATTACCCGGGTGATCTCGAGGCGCTGCGCGCCGCGGGTGCGGAACTCGTGCCGATCAACACACTGCAAGACGAGAAATTGCCGGAAGTGGATGCCCTGCTCATCGGCGGTGGTTTTCCCGAGGTTTTCATGGAGCAACTGGAAGCCAACGTCTCCCTGCGCCGCGATATCCGTCAGGCCATCGAGGCCGGCATGCCGGCCTACGCGGAATGCGGCGGGTTGATGTACCTCTCGCGCAGCCTCTCCTGGCAAGGCCAGCGCTGCGAAATGGCAGGGGTAATCCCGGGTGACGTCGTGATGCATGACCGTCCCATGGGACGCGGCTATGTCGTGCTGCGCGAAACCGGCCGCGGCCTGTGGCCGGCAACCGGGACAGGGCAGCCTTTCGCCGAAATCCACGCGCACGAATTTCATTACTCCAGTCTGGATAATCTCGCGCCGGGTACGGTGTATGCCTACGACGTGCTGCGCGGGACCGGGATTGACGGCAAACACGACGGCATCGTCCACAAGAACCTGTTCGCCTGCTATGTGCATCTGCGTGACCTGGAAAACAATCACTGGGCCGCTCGCTTCGTCGATTTTGTACGACAATGCAATAAACGAGTAGCAAGCAGCAAGTGGCAAGTAACAAGAAAATGAACGATTCATCCGGTCACGAGAGGTTGTCTCAGAAATATATTTTCATGGAACCGCAAATGAATGCAGACTGAGAACATTTTTGCATTTGATTTTATCTGCGTTAATCTGCGTTCATCTGCGGTTACGAATTCTTAACTTATTTTTATGATCAAGATCACCCCGGAAGCCGCCGCGCAGGTGCGCCAATCGGCGGAACATGGCAACGCACAGAACATGCCCCTGCGCGTCGCTGTGCGCAGAGAGGAAGATGGTTCGTTCGTCTACGGCATGGGCTTCGACGAACAGGGTGAGGACGACACGCATTTCGTCTCCGAGGGAATCAACGTGCTCGTCTCCAATGCCAGCAAGGATCTGCTCAAGGGCGCCACACTGGATTTTGTCGAGATCAACCCGGGCGAGCACCAGTTCATCTTCATCAACCCCAACGACCCGGCACATACCTCTTCTCCCCCTGCCGACGGCACGGCATGACGGATCGTACCTGCGCCACCGACAAGCTGTTCCTCCGACAATCTGGCAGCACGCTCCAGTACCGGTCAGCAACGATGCCCACGGAATGTGCGGGATTACTGCCAGCCGGCTGGACGCCATCCGGCGCCACGGCTAATCTATCTTCCTAATGTTCAATGGAATCCCGCCGCGCACGGATGCGGCGAATAAATATATGAGTGCTTCCCCGCAACGCAACGGATCCGGCCCATCCCAACCGGACACCTGGCCGATACCACCCGCCATGGACTGGCGGCGCGAAACTTACAGGCTTTTCCTGAATCGCCTGTCACTGCCGCTGCTCGGCCTGGCATTGGTTTTTGCCGGCGTGGGTGCGGCGGCGTTCGTTATCCTGGCCTTCCCGCAACATGCCACCCGGCTTTACCCCCTGCTGGTATTATTGGTGCTGGCGGGGCTTGCGCTTTTCTGGCTGATCGTCACGCGTGTGCGCCGCGATCTCGTGGAACCCTTGTCGCACCTGCGTAACTGGTCGCGGCGCCTGCGCGGCGGCAATCTCTCGGCCCGCATCCCGGTCCCCGAAAGCGGCGAGTTTCGCGAGCTGGCGCAGGACATCAACCGCCAGAGTGACGAATTGAAATCGCTGACCATGGAAATGGACTCGCATGTGCATGCCCAGACTGTGCGTCTCGCACGCAAAACCCAGTCCCTGGATATCCTTTATGATGTCGCCTCGAGCCTCAGCCAGCCGGGCGATTTCGACAAACTGTTGGAAAGCTTCCTCGACACCTTCATCGAGCTGGTGGATGCCCGCGCCGCGACAGTGCGCATGCTCACGGACAACGGCCACACGCGTCTCGTTGCCAGCCGTGGCCTGTCGGCTGAAGTGGTGGAGAAAGACCGCCTGATGGATACCAGCCTGTGTCAATGCGGCTGGGCCGCCAAGGAAGGCGGTATCCGCACCCAGCGCGGAACCGACCCCTGCGCCAAACTGCTGGGCACGCCGATGCTGAAACGCGACTGCCAGGAGTTTGTTGTCGTCCCGGTCACCTACCAGGACCGCATCGTGGGCGTGTACAACCTGTTTCTCGACCGGCCGATATCGGCGCTGGGCGAGGACATCCACGACCTGCTGAACAGCGTCGGCAAGCACCTCGGCCTGGCGCTCGAAAAATCCCGGCTCGACAACCAGGCACGGCAGATCGCCATCATGGAAGAGCGCAACATTATCGGCAATGAATTGCACGACTCACTGGCCCAGGGGCTGGTCGGCATGCGCCTGCAGGTCAAATTGCTCGGCGAATCCCTGCACAAGAAGGACCTGCGCGCCTCGCAAAGCGAGGTCCGCCGCCTGCGAACCGCCATCGAGGAGGCGCATGTCAGCCTGCGCGAACTGCTGGCCAACTATCGGTTGAGAATTGACGAGCGTGGACTGGTGCCCGCCGTGGCCGGCATGGTGGAGCGCTTCAGCCAGGAAACCGGAATCAATGTTTTTTTCCACAACGAATGCCAAAAACTCAGCCTGACGCCGCTCCAGGAAAGCCAGATTTTCCACATCGTCAAAGAGGCCCTGACGAACATCCGCCAGCACAGCCACGCCAGCAACGCCCGCATTCTGCTCACCAACGACAGTCGCGGGGCCTATACCCTGCTGATCGAGGACGATGGCGAGGGCATCGCGCCCGTTTCCGAGTCGCGGCCCGGCGAACACATCGGACTTTCCGTCATGCGCGAGCGCGCGGAACGTCTTCCGGGCGAACTCACCATTGAAAGCGAACCCGGCGAAGGCACCCGTATTGTGTTGTCGTTTCCGCTCGCGCCGCGCCAGACCGCCGCGGCGAAATAACAGAGCAAGGGGAACCTGGATTGCGCGTTCTGCTGATCGACGACCATGCCCTGGTCCGCAAGGGCCTCGAAGAATTGCTGCGCAGCCGGGGGGTGGAAGTAGTGGCGTCCGTGGGCAGCGGCGAGGAAGGCATCAAGCAGGCCCTGGCGCTTACGCCCGATGTCATTCTGCTGGACATCAAAATGCCGGGAATGGACGGCATCGAGACCCTCGAAAAACTGCGGGCCAGCAACGTCACGGTGCCGATACTCATGCTGACCATGAGCCGGGACGATGCCGATCTGCGCGCCGCCCTGCGCGGCGGCGCCGAGGGTTATCTGCTCAAGGACATGGACCCCGAAGACCTGGTGCCGGCGCTGGAGGCCGCCCTGCGCGGTGACAACGTGGTCGCCAAGGAGATGGTGGGAACCCTGGCGCGCATCGTGCAGGGCCAGACCAATGAACCGCCGCCCCGTTCCGCCGCCCCCCTTTCAGAGCTCACCCCCCGCGAAATGGAAATTTTAAGCCACGTCGCTGAAGGACAAAGCAACAAGATGATAGCGCGCGCGCTCAATATCACGGACGGCACTGTCAAACTCCATGTCAAGGCCATCCTGCGCAAACTGGGGATACATTCACGCGTCGAGGCTGCGGTCATCGCGGTCGAACAGGGCCTCGGTCGCAAAGGCCGTGAGGCGTGAGGAGTAAAGAGTGAGGAGTAAAGTGTAAGGAGTGAGGTGTTAAAACATTTTACGCCTCGCTCCTCACGCCTTACTCCTCACTCTCAGTTCGCGGCGGTCGGCTCGAACCAGTGGAGCCGGTCGTGCAGCTGCACCACGTCTCCCACGATAATCAAGGTCGGCGCCTTCACCTGCGCCTTCTCCACGATGCTGGGCAATGTCGTCAAATCGCCGATGAGCACGCGCTGATTGCGTGTCGTGCCCTGCTGCACCAGCGCCGCCAAGGTGGTCGGCGGCATGCCGTGACGAGTAAGCTCGCGGCAGATGGTCTCGATGCCGTGCAGTCCCATATAGAAAACAATCGTCTGATCCGGCTGCACCAGCGCCTTCCAGTTCAGGTTGACGGTTCCATCCTGCAAGTGCCCGGTCACGAACACGACCGATTGGGCATAATCGCGATGCGTGAGGGGGATACCGGCATACGCGGCACAGCCGGCCGCGGCGGTAATTCCCGGAACCACCTGAAACGGAATACCCTCGGCCGCCAGCGTATCGATTTCCTCTCCGCCGCGACCGAAGATAAAGGGATCGCCGCCCTTGAGCCGCACCACCCGCTTGCCCTCCTTGGCCAGCCGCACCAGCAGATGATTGATGTCTTCCTGCGGGAGCGCGTGATTATCGCGCTCCTTGCCGGCATAAATACGCCCGGCGTCGCGCCGCACCAGCGCCAGCACCGCCGGTGACACCAGCCGGTCGTAGACGACCACGTCCGCCTGCTGCATCAACCGCAACGCGCGAAATGTCAGGAGATCGGGATCGCCCGGACCGCCGCCGACCAGGTACACCTCACCGACCGGGGGTTTGTTCCCGTCAGCGGAATCGATTCTTTCCTGCAGTGCCTTTTCCGCGGCCTTGTCCTGTCCGGAATAAACCAGTTCGGCGATACGACCCTGCAACACTTCTTCCCAGAACTGTCGACGATGCGGAGGATGCTTGAATCGCTGCTTGACCTTGTCGCGAAATGCGGCCACCAGCTTGGCCAGTCTTCCGTAACCGGCGGGGATCATTGTCTCCAGGCGCGCCCGGATCAGGCGCGCCAATACCGGAGAACGCCCGCCAGTGGAAACCGCGATGGTAACGGGTGAGCGGTCGATGATGGAGGGCATGATGAACGTGCACAGGTCCGGCTGATCCACGACATTCACCGGAATGCCGCGCGCCTTGGCGGCCTCGGAAACCCGGCGGTTGACCGCGGCGTCGTCCGTGGCCGCGATCGCGAGCGCGCAGCCCTCCAGCATTTCCAGCCGGAATTCCTGCGCGACGTGTTTTATCTTTCCCTCATCCGCCCAGCGGCGAAGCGATTCGCCCAAGGCCGGGGCATACACGGTGACCTGGGCCCCGGCCTCCAGCAGCAGGGATATCTTGCGGGACGCCACCTCACCGCCACCGATGACAACGCAGGGGCGTTTCTTGAGGTTGAGGAAAATGGGGAGAAAATCCATGCTCGAATTATACCCCGGATCTTCACCCCGATATCTCGCGGTTATATTTCTTCGGTGATATTCACGAAGTGATGGAGAGGAAAATCCACGGCAGGAAATTGGCGGACCATCTTAACCGAGGCTCGAACCTTTTTTGAGCAGCGCGAGCCGGTGATATTTCGAGGCCCCACCCGCCCCGGCTGTCTCAGTCGGGCGGCTTCGCCGATCGGACCGAGGCGAGGGCCGCGGGCCATGGATGGCCCGTTTGCGGTTTCTGCCCCTGCGGGGCTTTCGGCTTCGCCCTTGGGTAGAGCCATCCGTTCACTTCAACGTGGTCGTGGCGTTCCTGCCCAAAGACAACATGCCTGCGCTGCGCTCCGGCAGACTCCCTTTCGGGTTGAAACGCATCGTGGTTCGGTTCTCTTGCTATCATGCAAACAGAATAAACCCTTGTTCAGCGAGGCTTTCCAGAACAGAATGCTACGAAAACCACGAGGTGCGAGGCACGGCGGGCAATAAAAAACCCCGGGATCGTCACCGGCCTGCTTGCGCGCCGCGCGCAGGCAAGCACGGGGGCGGGAGAGGATTGGTCCGGGGGCGGTGTTGATAAAGATAGCTGTTGAAAGAGAAGAATGCCAAGAATCTTCGACAACCTATCTACGCCTATACATCAATATTGATGTTGCGCCGCCATGGATTTCAGCGTAGAGTTTTATGAGACAACAACGGGGACGTGCCCAGTGCGGGAGTTTCTGGATGAGTTGAAGGCCAGCGATCCGGACGACTACGCGGCGGTGGTCGCCGGCCTGGCAAAACTGCGGCACCGGCAGTATCACCGGGAACCGTTATCCAGGGCGCTGGGCGACGGACTGTTCGAGCTGCGCCACGTAGGCAAACTTAACACCCGCGTA
>Ga0209521_10000778_pt1 | contig 25109 bp, 33 predicted proteins | sample Rifsed19ft4_FD_184016 | JGI IMG/M metagenome (GOLD analysis project Ga0209521, IMG submission 184016) | Soil microbial communities from Rifle, Colorado, USA - sediment 19ft 4 (version 2) | ecosystem: Environmental > Terrestrial > Deep subsurface > Rock core/Sediment | place: Rifle, Colorado...
GCGAGATCCTCGTCATCAGCATCATCCATCGCCGCCTCGACACACTCGTGCCAGCAGTCATTTTCGGGTATGCAGCCTCGGGATGCTGCGAGATCCTCGGCTGCCATTTCCTCGGCCTGGTCAAGATCGGATTCTGCCCATTCTGAGATCGGATCGTTTTGGTGAATTCCGATTCTGAATTGAGTGTCGACCCCAGCCTTGCCAATCGACATACCGTCGATGGATTCCTTTTCGAGGGATCGTCGCAGCGCGTCGATGTCAACCAGTGGCGGTCGGTACGTTCCGACCATGTGATGTAGGTCGAGCAGGCCCGACGTCGAGTTATCGATCGGGACGATCACACCGTCCGGGACGGCCGGCGAGACGATGACGTCGATCCCGTAGAGACGGCCGAGGGTCCCGCTGCGCCACGTCGGTTCCGGCTTGACCTGGCCGATGGCCGTCCGGATGGCGAGCTCGGTTTCCGGGTTCATCCGCACGGCACGCAGGTGCCGACATTCCATGACGGCATCCCTGTGCATCCGTTGCAGGGTGTACCACGCCTGCTCGCCGAGCTCACGATGGGCGCGGTCGAGGTTCTCGGCCGCCTGGTCGTCGTCCGGAAGGACGTCGACCAGGATCTCGCAGTCGGTCGCCAGCCACAACACGAACACGACACAGATGAGCAGGATGCCGAGGACGATCAGCCATGGGCTCACAATGAAATCCTCCGTACTATCTTGAACGTGCAGTAGAATGCGCGGAATGTGGTCAGAATGAGCACCAGCGAGAACAATAGGACCATGGTTCCCCATGCGAAAACGGCGTTCATGAGCTCCCCCCCTTCGTGCGCATTGCCGCCGCGACATATGCCACGGCGGTCCGACACGGCCAGAGCGCTCCGCAACTGGTGCAGTACTCGCGCGGGGAGCGCAGGTGCTCCTCATCGTCGTACTCGATCCCGGTGATGCCCTGCATCCTGATCGCCCCACGGGCGGCCGAGAGGGTCTCGTCCGGCGGGGGCGGGTTGAATGCCTCCTCGACCGCATCAAGGGCCCGGCGGAGATATGGAATGTCCTCGACGTGCAACAAAATGTAATCAACAGCATGAAATCTTTCGACGTCAACAACACCGATGGTGAATTCCTCGGCCGCACGTCTGATGACTGATGTCTCAACGGTGAGCTCCGCACCACCCCGCCCGGGGAGCTGCGGCAGGGTGAACTGCGCGATTTTCTGCACTGGTACTGTCCTCCGGTCGATGGAGGGGGACCGGGGTGAGGGGTCCTCGTCACCTCACCCCGGTCCCCGGCTTAGTGCTTAAGCCGAGGATGCCCCTTCGGAACTGCTACGTCAAGGCCTACCGCTACTCGGACACCTGGTCGGCGCCCATCCACGGCCAGGCCACGGTACGGCCAGCCTCGAGCAGGGGAACCACTCGGAACGCGGCATCGGTCAGCCCGCCGAAGGTGTGCCGGTTCCGCCCGGTCCGTCCGCCCGCCCGGTGACCCGCGACGTTCCACGTGTACATCGGCACGTCGGGCGAGAGTGCGATCGACGGATCGGGACCGTGGTACTGCTCATCGGTCACCACGATCACCCGGTCATGCCCGCAGTAGTGCCGCTGCAGCGCCTCGTACGTACGGGTACCGGATCCGATGTGGTACCCGTCGTCCCACCGCTTCACCGAGGTGGACAGGGACTCGCCCTGCAGCAGCGGGAAAGCGAGCGAGGCCGGCTCGCCGATGTACCTCGGCGCGGAGAACGACACGACGTCGACCCGCTGACACCGCTGCGCCACGGCGAGACCGAAGATCACAGCGGCGTCACGCCGGAGCAGACCGGACCGGTCGCTCATCTGCTCACCCATCGACCCCGAGGTGTCGATCATGACCAGGGTCCGACCGTTCAGCTCGGGAATGTTGTCCAGCGAGAGCTGCAGCGCGCGCTCGAGCGGCCACGCCCACCGCAGGGACCGGACCTCGCGCGCTGCCGAGATGAACCGCAGCGGGAACTGCCTCGAGACCCTCACCTCGGCCGGGTCCATCAGCTTGCGCGCCACGGCCTCGGCAGTCTCATTGGATAACCCCGCCTCGTCGAGGTTGCGCAGGTTCCGCAGGATCGCCATGTACCCGAGGCCCGGCAGGATCGCCTCCCATGCCGTCGCGTCGAGGGGGCCCTGCAGCCACGTCGCCAGCGAGCGCCAGTCGTGCCCCGCCTGCTGCAGCTCTCGCCCCGCGGACTCCGGATCGCTGGCCAGCCATGAACGACGAGCTGCCGGGACCATGGCATCGAGCCACTGACGACGGTGTACTGCCGGGAGGCCGTAGTCACCTTCGGCCCGGCCGTACCGGCGGTCGATCAGGTACCGGAACAGCGCGGCCTGCCGGGGGTCCTTCGGGGTCGGGTGCGTCACGGCGAGAACGTCACCCATCCGCCACGCCCGGTCCGTGCCGTCCCACTTCATCGCCGAGCGCTCGGTGTACAGCCGGACCGCGGCATCGGCGACACCGCGCCGCAGTCCGTCCGGCAGCGTCCGGCCGTAGGTCGTGCGCCAGTAGGCCAGCACCTCGGCCGGCTCGTCCGCCCGCTGACACGCGGAGTCGACGATCCTGCGGACGCTGATCGGCGAGGCGGCGGTGACGCGGTTGCGGCGGTGCACGTGCATCGCCCGAGCCGTCTCGGCCGCCAGGACCACAGAACCGGTCCGCACCTGCGCCTCGGAGCGCAGCCACGGGATGAACCCGGCAAGCCACTGCGGATCGGCATCGACGACGGCCGCGACGAGCTCGCGCATCCGCTCGAGCCGCGCATCCCCTGACTCGTAGGCGTTACCCTCGCCGACCATCGTCGACACCGCGGTCAGGTACAGCTCAGATTTTGCGTCGCGCGCCCGGCCGTCGCCCCCCTCGTGAGTTCGCGCCGGCGCGGTGCTGCGTACCGGGGAACTGCCGGTCGCCGGCCGGCGAGCCCCGCTCGAGTAGTTGCCCATTCCATCCTCCGTCGGAAACGACGAGAACCCCCGTCCGGGCCATGTCGGACGGGGGTTCTCGCATCGGGGGGTGCCGTCGCACATGACGGCACTGTGTCTACGGCGCGAGAACCAGGTCGGGTGTGAGCGTTTTCATCGCAAGAAGTATCTCACCCCTACGCAACGCGCCTTTTCAGTTATGAGAGGGCCGAGAACTAGTCGCAGTGGGTGACATAGGCGCTCTACCAACTGAGCTACATCCGAGGTTAATCGGATGGCGGGACTCGAACCCGCGACTTCCCGCTTGACAGGCGAAGTAACCCACTACTACGCAACGGCCCTTATTCTGTTATGAGGTGCGAGAACTATGTCGGGTCGGGGGTTATCGCCATATCGAAGTACCCGGCCCTTGCGCAACGCACCGTCGCCCATATCAACTACATCCTGAACGAGGATGGACAGTCCATTGACACCCGGTAGGGATGAACGGTGGTCCCCGCTCTGGTGCAGCGGGACGAGTCAAGCACGTCGCGGCTTAGCCGTCAAGCCGGTTCACGGCTAGGATCCGTAGCCATGGAGGAGCCAACGATCCCGCAGGTGCGTGCCAGGCTGGCCAGGGCTACACAGCTCGCCCGCATCGCCGACGTCGATCGGTACCGCCGGCACCTGGCGTTCCTGCTGGTGCGCAGGTCGATCCTCGACGTCCTCACCCAGCTTGACGACGAGGCGCGTGCCGAGCTGCGGGCCCTGCTCGCGCCGATCAATGATCCGTGTTGCAACGGGTAGTCGTTCGCGCTAGTGTGTTACACGTAACGATCGACCAACCGGAGGAACACATGAGCGAGAACGAGAAGCTGACGAACCCGGATGGGTCCATCCGACGTGGCGCGTTCTACGGCCGGGTGCGGGATCTAACCCGGCAGGAGGCGAAGCGTCGCGGAGATCTTCCCTTCGTGGTTCGCGAGCGCCGCGGGGGCAGCGAGGCGGACCGGTACACCAACGGCGGCCGTCAGGTGAACGACCAGTGAGGCGGCTCGCCCTCGCGGCCCTGCTGCTACTCGCCCTCTCCGGGTGCAGCGGCGGGGGTGGGGGTGGCGGAGGTGGCAGTGACTACCCCTGGCACAACCCGCCCGGTCCGCGCCGTCACACGCCGAACCTGCCACGGGATCCGTGGTCTGATTTCGCGGCCCTCGGCGCAGCCGGAGTGCTCGTAACGATCACCGTGAGGCGCCTCGCACGCTGACCCACCCGGCACACCTCCCCCGATACGTGTTGCACTATCGGGGGAGGTGTGCTATTGTATTACGCATGACGACGACGACAAGCACCTACGCCAGCAGCAACCGGCGCACGTTCACCACCGACGCCGGCCGTTTCATGATCGAGCAGCGGAACGCCGGGTTCGCCGACAACGACGGTCGCTGGATCATCTCGCAGCTCCCCGAGTACCGCTGGACCTTCGGTGGCGAGCTGCGCAAGTGCCGGCACGGTGCGTTCCTCGGCTCGTTCGACACCGAGGCGGACGCCGTTGCCGCAGCCGAGTCTGCCGAGCAACTGCCCGAGACGAACGAACGGGCGATCATGGGGCGTGTGAGTTGCTGACCCGCCTGACACCGAAGGGCCCCCGGGACGACGACGAACCGGGGGCCCTTCGGTGTGCCGCTGGGGCGCAGTGATGGCGGAGCAGGACAGCTCTGCCGCCCCGCGAGCGCCGGGACACGCTCGACAGCCTAGCCGACTCAAGTGTGTTGCAACGGCTCGGGGGTTGTGCTAGTGTTACACACATGACGACGACATACCTCACCGCCGAGGGGTATTGCTACCGCTGCGCCGAATTCCACGGACCGGAGTGTCTCGAGCAGCCGAAACCGGTCCCACTCGGTCACTTCCTGCGGGTCGTTTCCGCACAGGCCGCCATCTATGCGGGGGGAATCCTTGCCGCCGAGGGATATCACCCTGACGACGAGGACGTCGAGATCATGATGCGTGAATTCCTCCCGCAGTTGCGGATGGCGATCACGTTCAACCGGAGGATCACATGAGTAAGCCACAGAATGTCGAAGGCCTCACGATGTCATGGCGACCGAAGGTCGGACAACGTGAACGCCTCGAGGAGTACGCCCGTGAAGCCGGGTTGATGTGGGGCGACAAGCCGAATACGAACGCAGCGCTTCGCCGGCTCGTCGACCTTGCAATGATCCACTTTCCGCCGAACGTGATCGCCGAGGACTCGAGGGCGATCCCGGACGACGTCGCCCGTTGGCTGCGCTACGTCAACGCCGAGGGTGAGCTGCGAACCTCGACGCTGGCCAGCCTGGCGCAGCTCGAGCAGCGGGTCACGCGGATGCAGGTCGAAACGACCGCGCTGGCAACGGCGCTGCGCTCGGTCCGCGAGTCGCTCGGCCTCGAGGAGAAGTCATGATCCCCGCCGGTCGGACGTTGAGTCTCGGCGAACTGTTCGACGAGGTGACGCCTCGGATCGTCGGTGGTCCGTCGATCCGAGGCCTGCCCGTGTTCGTCCGGCTCCCCGACGGTGACGACGAGCCGATCGTCGGGGTCGAGGTGTATGCGGACCGCGTCGTTGTCGAGGTGGAGCGCGAGTCCCTGGACCATGACGACGTGATCGAGCTCTCCCGCATGCGCGAGTTCATCATCGAGCTCGCCGAGAACAAGCGCACGAAGGCGGGTCGCGCGGCCCTCGAGCTCCTCGACGAGCTCGACGACGGATCGGAGGCCTGAACCGTGAGACGGTGGTTGCGGCTGCACCGCGAGCTGCGGGCAGCGTGGGGAGCGGACACCCGCGGATGGTCGCCGATGAAGCTGATCGGTGCGGCTGCCGCGTGGGAAACCGTCGGCGACGAGGTGGGGTGGCCCATGAGGGCCGGCTGCTACCGACTCGCCGAGTCCTATCGGATGAAGGCGCAGATCACAGGAGCAATACTCCGGGGAGAAAGATCATGACGAACGACGACCAGACAGAGATGATCCCGCAACTACCGATCGGCGACACACAGCCGATGCCGATGCCGCTGCAGTTCGCCACCGTGGCGCCAGCTGGTGCCCACGGGGCGCGTCACGCCCGGACCAGGCCGACCCGGATGGTCGAGCCCAGTACCGTCTCGACGGCTTCCCGTTGGGGCGCACGGACCCTACTCGGCTTCACCCTGGTGACGGCCGCCCTGATCGGGTCCGGCATCGGCCTCGCCCTACCGACACCGGGGGCGCCACGGCTCGACGACGTCCCGACCACCGTCGTCCCGCTTCCGGCTACCGTCGAGAGCATGACCGAGAAGCCGACCACGACCACCGTGGTGCAGCCGCAGCCCGAGCGACGCAACCTGAACCCGGTGCCGGGTGCTACCCCGAGTGGCGCAACGGACCGGGAGCCACCGCAGCCCGCCCCGCAGCCCGAACGCACCAGGACCACCCCCCCGGAGCCGGAGGAACGCGCTACGAGTACCCCGCCGGTCACCGGGTCATCGATCCCAGCAACCACACCGCCGAAGCGCTCCACCCCGACGGACGGCGGAGGCTGAGACAGCAAGACGACCGCAGCTCGGGGGGAGGCTGCGGTCGTCTCTCGCGCTCAACCGGAGTGCGCCCGATCGCGGGTGGGGTGACCGGGAGACTCCGATGCTACCCCCGGACCGACGAGAGGGCCCCCGCGCGGCATGGGGCCCTCTCGCTTGCGAGCGTGTCGACCTACACGCCCGGCTCACCCGGTGAAGGGGAGATCATCGATTGATCATGTGTGCGTAGTCGTTGAGCATCACGGTCACGCCGGCACCGAGAGCCGAGACCAAGGTCCCGGACAGGTTGGTCACCGAGGCTCCGGCCGCGAACCCGCCGGACAGGATGCTCGATACCGCCGAGACGTTGGTCAGGAAGTTCGCATCGCTCGGACTGATCAGCAGAGTCTCGACCCCACCGACACCCTGCGCGCCGCTGACCACCGTGGCCACGTTCGCCGCGGTGACTGACCCGATGGCGATCCGGGCCCCTGCCCACGCCGAACGCACCGAGGTGGCCTCAGCCACCGAGGAGACGAACACGACGATCCTCGAAGCGGCCGCATGCGCCGACAGCAGGGCCGTCAGCGAGCTGATCGTCCCGCCCCCGTAGTCGACCCACAGTTCGCTGAACCCGAACCGGTACGCGGCGTCGAGCCACTCGGTCAGGGTCGGCACCGGTCCGCCCCCGCCGTCGAGGGTGAGGTCGGCGACCTGCGCGGCCGTCATCGCCGACACCGTGCCGGACCCGTCGGTCGTCCGGTCGACCGTGGTGTCGTGCATGACCACCCAGGTCCCATCAGAGGTCTGCCGGGCGTCGCACTCCACGCCGAACACGTCCCCGGGGACGCTGGCCAGCGCGCGGATGCTGTTCTCGGGCATCCCAGCCAGCGTGGACCGGTGTGCCAGGGTAACCGGCATGGTCAGGGTCCGGCTGCGCAGATTCCGCCAATGGAGCCCCTCGAAGCGGGTGAAATTGTCGCGCGAGTTGTGTGCGGTGATTCCGACGTCATACCAGTTGGCATAGTAGGTCTGATTTCCCGCACTCAGCGTGTGTGTCAGGACGAGCGTCCCATCGACATACACCGTGATGACATTGTCGAGATCCTGCACCTCGAAGAAATATCTCTTTCCGAGGTCGAATGCGACGGTCGCCGTTTCGACGGTGGTGTCCGCGGACGGTGTCCTGGCGACCACCTTGACCGTTGACGTCGAGTCGCAGGCGGTGACGAATATCAGGTCATTACTGACATTGTCTTTCGAGCGAATGATGATTCCCGCATCGAAATCACCGCTCGCCGGGGTGTTCAGATGTACCCCGACGCGGATGTTCCGACGGGCCGGATTGTAGTGCGCCGCAGTCCCTCGGGTCCCGATTCCTGCTACACGCTGCGCCATCCCACCGTAGACGCGGAACGAGGAGGAGTCGTGCCACACCTGACCACAGCTCGAAGTTCCGAGCGTCGTCGTCGTGTTGGCTCGGTCGAAACTGTCCCACCCGATCCGGTCCTCGGGTGGAGGGGTTACCGGGGAACGGAATCCGAGCAGCAGGGAGTCGACGTCGAACATGAGTGCAGCTCCAGTGATCGTGCCGGTACGGCCGGCAACCGAGGTGACCGCTGCGATGCTGACCGGCGTGCCGTTAACGATCTCGGTGTCGGCGAGCAGGTCGAGATCGACAACCGGTGTCACCGCGGTCAGGAACACGGTACGGCTGGCCAGCGTGACAGCCGTACCGTCCCGATCGGTCAGCGCGAACGAGAACGTGTAGTAGCGGGTCACGGTGCAGTCGACCGCGTCCGAGGCGAGCAGCTCGACCTCGGCGACCCCGACTCGTACCGGGTAGCTGCGGGGGTGCGCAGGGAAGTGCGACCCGGACGGCGTGTGTGTGGTTGCGGCGCTCGGGGTGACGGTGACGGTCCCCCGGACGTCGTCCCGCCCGTCGGCGCTGAGGATCGGGCCGACGCTGACCGTCACGGTCTCGGCTCCGGTGGGGAACGTCATGGGATTGCCCTCCGTTCGAGCCCGGGGGTCGGCTCGCTGGAAACCGACCCCCGGATGTCTCACTGCTTCTCGAGAAGCTCCTCGCGGTCACGGCTTCCGAGACCGAACCGGGACAGCGACCGGTCGACCGCAGGGATCGTCATCACCCTGGTGATCGTCGCACACAGCGCGACGATTCCAGCGAGCCATCCGCCGGCGGCAGCCTGGTCACCGCCCACCGCCTCATAGACGGCAGGGGCAGCAGCAGCAAGCGCGAGCGCCGAGGCCAGCGCGGTGCGCAGCGTGCGCCTGGTCGAGTCCTTCATCCCATCAACCTCCATAGTTGATCAGTGCGCCCAATCCCATGAGGAACGCGACCGCAGCGAGTATCGCGGTCGCGATGCCGGGGGCACTGCTGCGCAGCAGTGTTCCGTTCCCCTCCATCACTTTCATCCGCGCCGCGAGATCGGTGACAACCTTTTCGAGGTTGCCGACACGATGATCGAACGCTGACAATAGCTCGGCGGTCTGCGCGTCACGGCGGTCGCCCTGCTCCTTGAGATACTGCACCGCCGTTTCGATCCGCCCCACCGATGTGGCGAGTGCGATCATGTCGACCCCCGTGGTCGTCCCCGATCCGTCCGCGCCGGACACGGGTCGCTCCCTTCGTTGGTGGGGGATCATCCCCGGTCGATGTTGAGCCGCACCCGGTCGAGGTCCTCGAGCACCTGCTCACCGGCAGCCCGCACCGCGGCTGCGGCGTCCACACCGGCTGCACCGATGGCCTGTCGCAGCGCAGCGAGGTCGAGGCCCTGCAAGGCCGTCTCAACCGCAGCCAACCGGTCGTTGAGGTGCACCAGGGCCCCGGTGACGGCGGTCAGATCACCGACGATCTCGCCGACCTGCGCCTCGAGCTTGAGCAGGCTGCGCCGGTTCTGCCGGGTGACCCGGTTCGACTCGGTGAGCATGCTCGCCGGACGCCAATTCGGATTGTCGGGGTTGTCCGGCGGGTAGGTATTGGTCACCGGATCCTTGTCGAGCGCCTCGTGTTCGACGAGGTCCGAGTCGGGACTGTCCCACACCTTGACGACGTCCGTCGATTCGAGTGGCATATCACCCTCCGATATCTGCCGCGCCCGGGGAATGATTTCCTCGGACAGTTGCCTTATCCGGGTCGGGCCCGGACATTCCTTGCCGTAGGCGGTCGACCACCGTTGCCCGCCGTCGACTCGCCATGGATCGACACCCTGCCGATGGTAGGCGACTCCGCGACGACCCGGCTTGCTGTCGGGCACCAGGGCGAGGGGGATGCCCTGGCCGTGGCACGTCCAGCTCGTCGGGCAACCGGAGTGCGCCTCGACCGAGCACAGCCACGCGATGAGGCTGGCCAGCGCTACGGCCTGCCGGAGTGTCCAGCGCTGGATGTCCTTCGGTAGGCCAGGTGCGTTGTCAGCCGTCTCGATGCTGATCGCCGTGCGGTTCGCGTCGAGGTTCGCGTCGGCACCGTGGCCGAGATCCTGCCACTGCCACACCGCACCGTCGAGGTCCCGGCTCGCGTCGCTACCCCACGCTCCCCCGACACCGAAGTGCGACTCGGTGCCGTCGTACCCGCCCTGCCGGAACATGCCGTCGGTCGAGTAGAGGTACCCGACCATCGTGTGCACGATGACCAGGTGGTGACCGGTCATCGCCGGTTCGCTCTGTGTACCCAACGGCTTCCATGCCGCTCCAGGGTATTTCTTGAATGTCATTGCCGCGCCTTCCTTAGGTATTCGAGACGTAGTACCCTTCCCACGAGAGAACGTCATCAACTGCCACAGTGAACGGAACGGCACTCTCTATCCGCCGTCTCGGTGAGGTGCCGTTCCACGCCCCCCCGAAGCTCACTTCGGTGCCGGATACGTTCCACACGCCGAGGGAGCCGGCATAGTGATAAACGGCACTATTGTCACGGAATACCCACGAACCGGCGCACCACTGCACCCGGTCGATCAGGTCGAAATCTGATGTATTCGCGTTCGTCGGAAGGGTGACCGTGATGACCGTGGAGAACGATGGTGAAGTACCGAACACGATGTGACCATTGAAGAATACTAGATCGCCACGGCCTGGCCTACAATAGTTGGTCGTAATCGTCCCGCCGGACCCGATGGTGACACCGTCGGTCGTCGCCTTATAAGTTGCGAATGACCACATCGACGCATTGAGAATCGGGGCGGTCAGGATCTCACCATTCGTAAAAGTTTTCACGCCGAGATGTACCACCCTTCCCATGATAGACGGTCACCGACCGCAACGGTCATCGGAACACCAACGCGTACACGGTCCCGCGGCGCGGTCCCATCCCACGCCCCGGCGAAACTGATTTCCGCGCCACCCGTGTCCCATATCCCAAGGGAACCGGCGTAGTGATCGGGCACGCTGTCATCCCGGAAAACCCATGAACCAACACACCATTGAATCGCAGTGACATCGGCAGCAGTCGGCAAGGTGATGTGACATGTCGCAGTGATCGCCGGCGACGTCCCGAACGTGATATAGCCGTTGAAGAATACGAGATCACCAGTACCGATGCGGCAGTAGTTCGTCGTAATGACCCCGCCGGTCCCGAGGGTGATTGCCGTCGTCGTCGCGGTGTAGGCCGCGAACGACCACATCGTGCTGTTCAAGATCGACGAGGTGATCTTGTCACCGGTCGCGAATGTCTTCATCGTGCACTCCTCGCCGCATGCCATACCTCGACTGCTTCACCTGCAGCATGCACCCGGGCGACCGTGCCGTTCGCGGCCCTCGCCGACACCGTGCACGTCTGCGGCGAGGTGGCACCGCCGGGGGCCCCGATGGTGACGCTCTCTCCGTTCCAGTCGAGATCGAGCGGATACATACCGGCATCGGTGGTCAACACCGTCCCTGCGGCCGAGGTGATGGCCACCGTGCCGGTTCCGGTCGCCCCGACGCACGTCCCACCCGAGATCGTTGCCGCTCCGGCCCCGAACCCGACACGCACGTACTCATCAGTGCCTACGGTGGCCTCGGGTGGGTCGTCAGCCGCGTCGATGTCGCAGGTGAGGACGTAGGACGTCCGGCCGTTGTCGACCGCCCCACGTTCGACCAGTGCTCGCACGTAACCGTCGTGACGAGTGAACCCGAACGTCCCCCCGGGCAGGCTGGCCAGCCGAAGGCGGTCCCCGATGTCGACCCCGAAGGCGTCAGACCACAGATTCGTGGCCGAGTTGACCAGGTCTATCGAGACGCTCCCCGGGCGCAGTTTGCCGCCTGCGAGCAGCAGGCCTTTCGCCAGCGCACGGGCGCTGTCGTAGTCGTACAGCGCCGTCGGAATCGTCACGTCACCGGTGCCGGCGACCACCCCCGAAGCGTGCGCGGTGACCTCCCCCTCGGTCCACGTCACCGTGACGTGGCCCACCTGATCGCCAGCGTTGAGCATCCATTCGATGGGCGAGCTCGCGTCGTCGTCCGACTCCGCGGTGACCGTCAGGGCCGGCGTGGTCGGTCGCGCGAGATCTGCCCAACGCCACAACAGTTGCCCATCGTGCCCTGCCGACCACACCGCGCCCGAACTGTTGGCAAGCTCCTGCATCACCTGCACCGACGGGCGGGCTCCGCCACACCAGTTGTTGAGCCGGCGGTTCGCCGAGTCGACCCCGGTGATGCTCGAGCCGTGCACACCGACAACAGAACTGATCGCAGGGTCGGCGAGAAGTGAGGTCAGCAGGACGTCCGGCAGGTATGAGAAGTTTTCACGCAGTAATCCTGCATAGTCGAATGAGTAGTAATCCGTCGCACCGTGGGAAACCCACACCGGACCGATCTCCGTAACCAGGCAGTTAGTCTGCGCCTTCCGGGCGAGCGGGTTCATGTTCCCACCGACCACGATGTACCGGACGTCGCGAGAATCCAGCGCAGTGCCCCAGAAAACGAGCGCATCCTCGTCGGCCAGGTAGGTCAGCGACCCGTCCGTCTCACTGACGACGAGCGCACTGTGCCACCTGCCATCCAGCGAGTTGCCAATGTGAGACGAGGCGATGATGGTGCTCAGTGTCGAGTTGCGCAACTCGAGCCGGCTCTCGCTCGCGGTCACAACTAGACCAAGCCTCCATCGACACGTACCCCGGTCGGTCCATCCGCCGGCAAGATCCCGAAACGACGTTCCCGGGGAATCAGCGGGGTCCACCCGCCAGAAAATCCCAACGGACCGACAGCTGACATCCTGTGTCGGACAGACGATGACCGGCCCGAGCTTCGAGGTGTCCTGCGTGAGCCGTAGCGACGAGCTGAACGACACCGCGCCTTCCGTGGAGCCGGGTTCGGCTGCGCCGTACCGACCGGATGGAACGATCGCCTTCGCGTCATAATCCGGGTCGTCGAGAACTGCCTGTGAGCCGTCCAGTCCGAGGTTCGGCCAACGCTTCGCTGTCGAGGCACCCTCGAAGGTCCACACATCAATAGCGGTCGTCTCGAGCACCCCGCGGTAGCGGCAGCTCGTCACGACGCGCGTCTGTGCCTCGACGTCCTGCAACATACCGATCACGTCGGTGGCTGTCACCTCGACCATACCGTCCTTAGTCTGGCCGTTCGGCCAGAATGGACGCCAGGACGTGACCCATCCCGAGAACCGCGTGTAGGTGATCCCACCAATGGTGACCCGGACCCGGACCCGCCTTCCCTTCGTAATGTTCGGGTAATACGGAGAGACTGGAGAGTCCGGAGTGTACGGAGCGATTCCCGTTGTCGCATCGATCGTGTTGCGCAGCGAGAACGTCAGGCTACCCGGCTCGGTTGGGGACGTCAGTGAATTCGACCCACCGATTCTTTTCGTGAACCCAGTACGCCATTCGACATCACTGGTCACGTCTTTCCACACGCCGGCCGTCTGCAACCCGTAGAGCTCGATGGTCATACTCGTCGGTGCGCTCATGCCACATTCACCGACCCTCTCGGCAGCAGACCGGACCGCTGCGCCTCCCGAGCACCCTCAAGAACCCAGCGGGCCACCTCGGCCCTACTGCCGACCACCTGTGCTTGCAGGACGATCATCACCGACGGGCTACCGCCCGGGCCCCCGCCGGCAAGGGTGCGCTTCGTCTTGTCTGCAGGTGTGACGTGAGCGTTCGTCCCGAAGTGAACGAGCTCGGGGCCCTCCTCACCGACGACCGCCCACTCCCCACGCCGCGCCGGACCACCCTTGCCCATGACTTTCATTCCACGAACACCGGTCGACCATTGAGTGCTCGAAGTAATCGGGCCAGACCCGATCCTACGGATCCGGACGTTCACGTTTACATTCTCATCCCTAATTCCGTCGAGGGTACGGTTGACGGAATCACGGAACGCCTTGAACTGACTAGCGGCCCTCTTGAGCTTCGGTCCGATACCAGGAACCCACCCAAAAGCCTTCGCCGCTCCACTGACAATGACATATACAGTGTTAAGGAACATCTGAGCCATGAGGCGAATAGCAGGAACGACAACACGACCCATGATTGCTGACGCACCGACGAGCTGGGTTCGCAAGTTCTGCCCGACAGCCTTCGCAACGAAACCGATCACCGGCATGAGTAACTGTAGAACACCCTTGACGGTATTCATCGCCTCGCCGGAGTCACCGAATGCCGCACTCATCTCGCTAACGGTCCGACTGAGCCACGGACCGAACTTTCCAGCAAGCTCGCGGATCGGCGGACCGAGGAATCCGAACTCCTGACGAAGGAACTTGACGAATCGCATCGTGCCAGCGATGGCCTTGCCGGCACCCTGCAATGCCGAACCGGTGATTGCTATTGCACCAGGTAGTGCCTGCTTGAGGGTCGGAATCAATGGGGTGATTGCTTCCGCAAGTCCCTGCGAAAGGGTGTCCTTGAATGTCGACCACAGGCCGGTCAGGGTCTTGGCCTGCTTCGCCATCGCCCCACCGTATTCCTTGCCCATCTGCTTCTCGAGGGCGGGAAGAACGTCCTTCGACAGCAGCTTACCTTCGGAACCGAGTTTCTGGATCTCGGCAACCGGCTTGCCGAGCGCCTTCGACAGCAGACCGTAAACGGGAATGCCCGCCTCGGTGATCTGCATCATCTCTTCGGCCTGCAGCTTGCCCTTCGCCATGGCCTGATTGCGGGCAAGCATGGCTCGGCTGAACTGCTCCTCAGACAGGCCGAGCGCGCCCGAGGCGTCACCCCACGCCGTCAGGACCGGGATGACATTCTTCGCCGCAGTGCCCACCCCGAGGAGCTGTTTCGCAGCCATTGTCAAGCCGGGCAGCTCGAAGGGAGTCGAGGCCGCGAACGACTTGAGACTCTCGTAGAACTTGCGCGCCTTCCGGCCGGAACCAAGCAGGGTTTCGAATGAAATCATCGCCTGCTCATTCGCAGCCGCCGTCTTCACCCCGAGGGCGATTCCGGCGGCCGCAACGATCCCGATACCGGCAGCTGTGGCCACCGCAGCACGACCGATGAACGCACCCATCGCCCGGAAGCGCTGGCCAGCTGAAGCGGCACCCCGGCCAGCGGAGTTGAACGCAGCCGAGGCCCGGTCGCGACCGATGACCTCGATGGTCACACTACGGTTCGCCATGCTTGCCTCCGGTCATCCACTGCTGCTTGCCTCTGCTGTACTCGACCGCCCGCCGAACCTCACCGACGCTCATCGCCATGATCTCAGCTCGCCGAAGGCCGAGGATGTCAAGCAGCAGGCACCAGTGCCGCTCGTACAGCTCGCCTAGGCCTCCTGCCGGTCCGGAGCCGGCTCGGTAGGGTCCGGCTCCCCCTGGTCGGTGTGGACGTCGTCACGGGCGAGCTTGCGGCAGTCATCGCACCTCTCCGGCTCGTCCTCGCTGGGGACGAAGGGGTGCGGCTGCCAGACGATCTCGAAGGCGTCCATCGGGAGGTTGCTCATCGCGTCCCACGGAAGGACCGTGTGATCGACACGCCGGACGCTCAGCCACAACACAACCCGTGTCTGCTCGGCGTTGCTCCACTCGTCGATCGGCTTGTGCAGCAGCCTCTCGGCGTGCGCCACTTCGCCGAACGTCGCGCCTACCCCGGTTCCACCACCGAGGTTCACCGGGACCGTCGGGTATTCCTCGCCCCTGAACCTGATCACACTCGTTGCCACGCTGATTCCCTTCCGGTCGGGTGGTCAACCCCGACCTGCCAGTGATTCCGCTATCCGGTCGAGCGCCTGTGTGAACTCCTCGACCGCCTCTCTCGTCACCTTCGACTCCTCGACCCTGCGGACGATGCCTGCCCGCATACCGGCCGCCTGCACCACCCACGGTGACCGACCGAACGTCGGGTGCTTGCCGCGACCGCGGTCGAGCGCCGACAGGTCAGCCTCACCGTCGACCTTCGGCCTCTTGGCGAGAAACCGAACGCCGGCACCCTTGCCGATGGTACGCAGTCGGCGACGGATGACCATGGCGTCGGCAACCCACGAACCGAGCTGACCTGGCAGCTCTCGCCGGAAGGCGTCACGAATCGCCTCGGAGATCGGCCGGGCCATCCGCTGACAGGCCCTGAAGAGTTCCTTCCGTAACTCCTTGTCGCCGGCCGCCTTGAGGTCGGCACCGAGCTGCCCGAGCTTCTCGGCACCGACCACACGGAACGACATCTCGGACATGGCTACAGCGCCGAATCTGCGGTGCGCTGCACCAGGTAGAACGGCTGATTGGTCCCGTCATACAGGATCTGAAACTCCGACTCGCAGGTGACCGTTTCGCCGTTGGTTGGCTTCGGGATCGTCCCACTGTTCACCTTTCCAGCAGGAATTGCGACCTGTAGGGTTGCAACACCGGTCGAGAGTGTCTCAGTGGTCTGCAAGTCGATGAGCAGTGACGTCGAGGCCTGCGAGATGAGCAGGTCACGGAATGTGTTGTCATTGTATTCATACGTCAGCTTGAGTGTGTGTGCACGCTTACCCACGGTCGGCTGATTCCGACCACCCGGGATCCATCGGCCTTCGTCGATATTGCTGTTGCTGTTCAGGGTGAAAGCCTTGAGAGTCAGGTTCGCGGTACCGGTCGAACTCGCCAGCGCCGTAGTGGTCGGGACGGTCAGCGTGCCACCAGGCTTGAACGAGCACGTGCTCGCCGACGAGTAGATCGACGGACTCGCCGCGTAGGAGGCGCTCGCCAGCGCGGTGGCCGTGGCGAGGGAGCGAGCGTTCACGTTGAACGTCCACATCACCTTGCTCGTCGGTCCCTCGCCGAGCTCGAGCTCGAAGGAACCGACGGTGCAGCCGGCGTAGGTGAAGGGGTTCGCTGCGGCACCCGTGTTGTCGACGATCCCAACCTGCATCGTCGAGGACGGCAACAGGACACCGGTCAGGGTCGGGGTGAACACCTGCTGATAGGTGGTCCCGCTGACCAGGGTCGAGGTCGCCGTGCCGGTCGCGTGCGAGATCAACAGGCCGAGGCCCTTCGACAGCCCCTCGAGCTGCAACTTGAGAGTACCGAAACCGACACCAGCGAACCGTCGGTCAGCCCGATTGACACCGCCCGGCGCACCAACCTGCATCCCCTCACCCTGGATTGCAGTGGGGTCGAAGTCGTGCTCGGATGTGGCCATGATCGCCAGGAACCGGTCAACGGTGACCGGGGTCCCGAAAACACTCTCGGCTTTCACCCCGAGCTGGTGATCGGTGAGCATGCTCACTTGACGGCCTCCTTGACGGCCTCATAGTTGTCCGGCTGCTCAAGCAGGGAATCAGCGAGCTCGGGCGTCACCGAGAACGTCTCACCCCGCTTGAGGTTATCGATACCGGCCGAAGGAATGTTCACATGGTCGTGCGGTCCGACGTACCGCACCGAAACGAAACTTGCCACGCGCGTACCTCCTAAACTCTCGTCTCGATAGCGATCTTCACCGTCGCCGTTTCGTTCCTACCCTTCGCGAGCACTTGCGGATTGTCGCTTGGTTCAGAGACATATCTGACGATTCGCGCCCAGGTATTCGCCGACACCCCGAGGGTATAGTTCGACGAGGTGCGAAGGTACTCGAACAACGTGGAGTACATGGCATCGACCCTCGCGGCGACGAACGGCTGCACCTCGGCAGGCCCGTTACGACTCGACGAGAGGATGACCTCGGCCTCAATCAGCTCGTCGGTCGGTCGCGACGACGCGGCCAGGGTCGCCGGGTTAACATCGACACGCAGCGAGGCGACCCACACCGCATCGCTCGGGTTCGTCGGCTCCCCCGGTCCATACATGACCCCGACGGTCTCATCTGCGGCGTACGCGGAAACCAGGGCCGCGCGAAGGGCGACCCGGACGGCACCGATGTTCGATGTCATGTGATCACCCGATCCCAGGAGCACGTAGCTTGTTGTAGGCGGTCAGCTCGAGCGGAGTCAATGTACCGGCAGCTACCGTCACGAAGTTGCCCACGAACGGCTCAATCCCCGGGTGCAATGCCTGCTGCGAGGACTGCCACATCCTTTCGATACCGTTCAACGCAACCTTTCGAGCGATCGGAGGAACAATCCGCTCACCGATGACATAGGTGGCGACAATGTTCTGATACCCATTCGACCACCGCTGCGGCGCCAACGAGGATCCACGCTGGACGTGACCGAGGCGAAGGTTCGTCGTGTAGTCGCCGACCGACAGTGCCGTCCCGTTCTCGGTAATGCTCGTCACCGAGATCACTGGATAACTCAACAGGATCAGGACCGTCTTCCCGCCGTCGAGGGTGTCGACGACTGCCTGCCGGACGAAGGTTCGACCGAGGTCCCCCTGCACCGCATCGGTAGCGACCAGACACAGCCACCGAGCGTGCTCGAGGTCGCCATCGGTCGTGATGGTCCCAGTCGCCCTCATGTGTGCGAGCGCCTCACCGACCGAGACGAGCAGGCCTCCGGTCGCCTCGGCATTGATCACGTCGTCATGCTTGACGACGATAGTACCAAGATCACCACCGGAACCGGTCACGGCGAGCGTGTGCCGCCCAGCTTGCGAGGTGGTGTACAGCACCTCCCACACGCCAGGACCGACCTGTGTCGGGGTCGGCGACGACGTTGTTCCATCAGGGAGGGTGACCGATGCGGTCACCGTCGCGGGATCCGCGAGGGTGCCGTCGACGAGCATCCGGAACGTGTTCCGGTAGGTGTCACCTACGTCGACGATGGCCATCGGCCACCCTCCCTCCGGGTCAGCGTGTCGCGGTGCGCTGGCCAGCCGAGGGCTGGGGAGCCTTCGGCTGCTCGAGCTTGCGGACGTCGAGCCCGCGGCCATCGAGTAACTTGTCGATCTCGCCGATGCGCTCGCGGTCCGGCTTCGGCCACCGCATGAGGCCGTCGCGCTCCCGCTGCAGCGCAGCGATCATCACATCGTCCCGCTCCTCGAGGGGCGGGTTCCGCTTCTCGTCCCTTGCCATGTGCACCTCCGGGTGGTCACGACTCCGTGATCACGTAGTAGGGAAGGGTCGCGACGGTGGTCGGTGTCGCGATGGTGGCCGGCGGGGCGGCCCCGACGGCCGAACCGTGTGTCTGCGCCAGGATCGGCATCCCGGTGACGACGACGCCAGCGATGACGGCGTTCTGCGCCGCAGCTCCGATCAGACTCGGCACGGTGGTTGCCGTGAACGAGATGTCGACCAGGTACAGCCCGGCCGTAGGGACCAGGTACGCGGTCGCCATGGCGATCTTGAACGCCGTGTTCGCCGCCCTCGCCGTGCTGCCGAGGTCTGCCGACTGCGCGAGCACCACGCCGGCCGGCGAGCGCAGCGCCAGGTATCCGGCCGTCGGGGTGCCGGCGGCCGTGGTGCCGGTGACGAAGGTGATCGCCCCGACCAGGTCACCCGCCTGCAGCGGAATCGCCGAGGTGTGCACCACACCGGTTGCCGCGATGGCGATGTTCGCCGTCGCGTGCCACCTCGGCACGGATTCCTGCCGGGTCGTGTTCGTGGGGGACCCCTGCCGCAGGTAGTCGCCTGCGAAGATGTCGCCGTTCTGCCTCATGATCCGATCCTCTCTGCTGCCGGGACCCCGCCCCCCACTGGTGCAAGGGGCGGGGTCAGCGGATCAGCTTGCAGCGATGCCGAAGGTCGGAGTCGTGAGACCGGTACCGGTGATCGCACCGTGGGCACCGGGGTAGCGACCGGCGGTGAACGCCGAGTAGCCGAAGACGACGAGCTTGACCATCAGATTCCCGGAACCCGGCTGCTCGGCCCGGATCAACAGGGGGGAACCCGGCTGCTCCCACAGGAACAGCTCGCGGTCGGTGACCGCGAGGATGGTGTCCTGCGTGCTCGAGATCGTGGTCGGGATGTTCGCGTCCACCACGACCGGCAGGCCGGCGAGGATGCCGCGGACTCCGGCACCGTAGGTCTTGTTCTGCTCCTCGCCGAGCAGGAGTGGGGCGACGCCCGCCTGACCGAGCATCGCCTGATTGGTACCGATGGCCGAGCAGAAGAATGCCCAACGCCGGGGGTGCATGACCAGGTGCGTCGCGGCAGCGTAGACGCCGGACTCGATCTGCTGCTGGAGGTCCCACAGCGGGCCCCACGCCTCGGAAGGGGTCGGGGTCGCGTCGGTGTAGGTGACGGCGATGATGCTGGTCGTCGACCGGATACCGAGGTGGGTACCGGAGGTGCCGGCGTCATTGATGATGCCGGAATCGAGGGTGGTGTGGTACCTGCGCACCAGGTCCTCGATGGTCACCTGGTCGGCATTGACCGACCGATCGATGGCCTGCCGGCTGATGTCCTGCTGACCTGCGATGGTCCTGACGTTCACCGTGAGCAGGGTGTCGTCGATATCCGTCTCGGACACTCCGGCCGCCTCGGTGGCCTGAATCGCCGCAGAGGTTGCCGTGGTCACCCGGGAGATGTTGACCGTCATGCCGTCCGGCGGAAGATCCAGCTTGCGACAGTTGTCCGCCAGCGGGCGACCGGCCGCCACCGCGGGCGCCACCAGGTCGGTGAGGTACTGCGGAACGGTCAGGCCGGCGAACGCGCCCGTGCCCACGTCACGCTGCAACAGGTTCGGGGAGTCGGTCCGGACCTCCTTGATGTGCCTACTGATCCGATCGCGAGCGTCGAAGCTGAACCCGTCGAGCGAGCCCACCAGGTCCCGCACGAACGAGACGCCCTGGTGGGCCGTCTCTCGGGTGTAGGTGTGCGGCTCGGCACCGGTCCGCGCCACCCGGTCGTACGCCGGACGGTCGGCGCCGGGAGTGCGCTGCGAGGCAATCTGATCGATCTCGTCGTCACTCGCGCGCTCGGCCTCGAGGCGCTCGAGCTCGGCCCGAGCGGTCCGGACCGCGGTCGCGGCTCCGTTCTTGGTCTCGATGGCCGAACGAACCCGCGAGTCCTGCTCGGGGGTCACGGTGGCTGCCGAGCTCAGCTCGGTGCGCAACGCGTCGAGCGCGCCGCGGGACGACGTGAAAGCGGTGACGGCTGCGTCGACCGCAGCCTGCTGTCGTGCGATCAACTCCACGAGGGTGGACATGACCTCTCCATTCGGGGACGTTTCTGACGACGGGCCCGAATGCGACAGACTGCGAGTCCCCGAGCGAAGCGCGGGGAGCCGAGCGCGAGGCTGTGACCTCTCTACGATCTTGAATTATGCCACGCCGCGGAAGTGCGACTCAGATGTCCTCGGCGAGCGCCAGGTCGATCAGGGCAAGTGCTGCCGGACGACCGACAACACGCTCAACCTCGCCACGCCGCTGCAGCTCGGCGCGCAGATCGTCCAGCGAGGCGCTGGCCAGCCTGCCCCCGGCGGAGCGGAGTCCACCGACGGTCGCCGGGTTCGCACCGTAACCGACGATCGCGACATCACCTCGGTGAATGTCGACCTCCTGAATGTGGTATTCCGTCCAATCCGGGGACCACTGTCCGCGGGTGATCGAGAACCGGAAGGACATCTCATCGATCAGGCCCGATGAGAGCTTGCCGACGATGTAGGACGTATCCGGGTCATCCCGGTCGAGGTTCGGTGCCAACACATGGAGACCGGTGACGTCCCCCTCGGTAACCTCGTCCAGCTCGAGGGTCGAGGACGCATTGACGGTCCGGGCGATCCTGCGCATCGACTCGTGCTGCAGAACGAGCGGGACATCGAGATCGTCACGGGAGAGTGTGGACGCGAACGCGCCGACGTCGACCACCTCGGCGTAGGGCCCGTACCAGTCCCACATCTCGTAGGACTGTCCGGTGACCGAGGCGAGGCCTTCGAAGGCCAGGGCCGAGGACGTGTCGCTGAGGCCTCGGACCTCGGATCGGGCGAGCGCACCACGCACCAGGACCGGGCCGTGTCGCTCCCCCTCGTCGTTGCGCCGCTGCTGCGGCCGGTCCGCCTCGTAGCGGTACCGCTCGCGGGTACCGCGCTGCCGAGCGGCGTCGCGCATCCTGTCGATCATGCTGGGATCTCCCACCTCTCGGAGCCGGTAGCCGACTCGTTCGCCGGCTTGCCTGGTGCTTTCTGGGGGAACAACTCACGGAACTCTGCGAGCTGTTCCGGGGTGAACGGGGGCAGATTGTCGAGCGCTCGAGCCTCGGACGGCGCAAGCGTACGACCACCGACCCGAGCGAGGATGACCCGCTCACGTGCCTCTGGGTCCATTCGCAGGATCGCGTCGGTGGCGAACTTCGCTATCCTGCGCTTGGGGATGTTGCGACTAAATTTCTTCTCTCGGCGATCGTAGATCGGACCTAGATTGATGACGAGTAGCTGCACATTCCGCTGCGTAATGCTCGCGTAGGTAATACTGCCGCTCGACGTGTCAGCGTCGATCATGTCGGCAGGTACACCGAAGAATCGACAGACGTCGGTCGCGCCGAATTCCATCTGTTCGAGGAACGCCTTCGATGCAGCAGTAACCTCGGCGCCAGACCACTCCCAGTTGGCACCGACGACGAAGATATCATTGTCCTCGATCGCAGCACGATAGGTCGATTTCACCTCGTTGATGACCTTTCGGTCGAGGCGATCCTCCTTCGTGTTCTTCAATACGCCACCCGGCTGACCGTTGGCATACCAATTGACGGCGAATTCTTGTGCCGAGAGGTATCCACCGATGGACCATGCCGCATATTCAACCGGCGACAATCCCATGTACAGGCCAGGGGCCGGATTCTGTCTCTCGTGCCACACCTGATCCGGCGGGTAGATGGTGCCAGCGAGTCGATACTCAATCTTCCCGCCCGGCTTGCCATTGATCCCACCCGTGCAGGTGACGGCAAGCATGCTCGCCGGCACCAGGTCAACCCTGCTCGGTAGGCCAAACCCATCCCGCTCGACAATGAGTCCGCAGGTGTTGCCGTACCCATCGAGGTCGAACTGTGTAGCAGCCATCCACTCACCGAACTCGATCAAATCGGCTTCCGGATGCGCAACGATCGCCCCCGGGCGGTCGAGGAGCTGCGGTTTCGTCACCTCGATGAGCTGCCCATCCAGCGGGCGGAAGCAGTCGATCGGGGTGGAACCGACGAGCTCGGAGCGCAATCGACGGCATGCCCACACCGCGGAGTGCCGCAGCGCGGAATCGTGGGTGACCGGCACTGCACCGATGCGACCGCCCGTCCGCTGCAGGGCGATCAACTCAGCGGCGGACAGAGAGCGCGCCTGCTGTCGACCACTGAGGATCCGCCACGCATCGCCCATCCGCGACATCTACAGCCTCCTACCCGAAGGTTTCGCTCAGATCATAGGCCCGTTCGGGCAACTCCCCATGAGCCCACAGCGCAACGGTCGCCGCCACGAGCGGGGAGATGTCCCCGCGGCTCGCCTCCCGCCTCCATGCCCAGGAGTCCCCGAGCTGTCTTGTCGCGGCCACCTTGAGTGCTCCCTCGAGGACAGGGTCCCCCTTCGGGTGCGCGTCGTCCGACCTGACCATGATGACCTGATCGCGCGCCGCGTCGTACAGCGACCCGCACGCGCCGACCATCCGGGAGGTGCCGGGCACCTCGGGAGTGATCCCGACCTCAACAAGCGGACGCACCAGTGAAGTGACCGGGCCGAAGGCGTCCAGCGCCACCCCGCGGCCCTGGTGCGTGTGGAGGAGCTGCACCAGGCGAGGCACGACCCATCGCGTGCCCATGCCGGGGCGAATGTCGACTACCTCGAGCGCCACCCGGTCGGGGTCGGTCGCTGACCGACCGGCAGCAACGATGCACGCCGTCGAACGGTCCCACGATACGTCGACCGCTAGGACAGGCTGGCCAGCGATGGACGAGGCCGGATCGGCGCACGCGCGCCACCATCCGAGCGGAATCTTCGTATCGATGACCTCATCAGGCCAGATATTCAGATACGCACGCGCGAATTCCGGCCTCTCCATCTTGCCGAATGCCGACTGAACGGCATCAATGGGAATCGTGTGCCCGAGAGCCGGCATGCACGAATACCATACATCTTCGTTTCCGTAATCCTCCGGGTCTAGATCCTGCTCGGCCGAGTATTCAATGTAACAGATCTTCCCCGTCGACCCCTGCGCAACGGCGATCCGCCCCGTCTCCACCTTGTTCCACAGGTATACCGAGTCATCCTTTCCCGCAGTTGAGACGACCCAGAACTGCGCTGACGGCCTGGTTGCCATTGTTGGGATTACAGCCTGGTCCATCCGGAAGTCAGCAAGCGCGAACGCCTCGTCTTGAGCCGCCCAATCGAGCGAGTCGCCGTGCACGGCGTTCTCGGTGGTCGAGTCGATACCGAATATCGAGTCATCGTCGAACCTCACGTGCTCATCACCGGTCGACAACTTGACGTCATACATTCCCTGTATCGGCTTGTACCCCTTGAGGTCGCGAACGAAAGTATTCTCCCACTTTCGACGGGCTTTAATCCGGTTCTGCGCGAAATAGAGCATTGTCTGCGGGCCCCCGAGCCATGTCGAGGCCTGCCACCGAGTCAGAATGATCGGGAGTAGGAGCGTCGTCTTTCCGGACTGACGGGGGACCGTTACCCGGACATCGTCATAGACGAGCCGACCAGTCCTCGGGTCCACCTCGAGGGCGACGTCCGCAGCCTGCTGCTGCCACGGCAGGAACGGCTTTCCGAGCGCCTTAGAGATCTTTCCGGCGACAGGGCCGAGCGTTCGTCGGTCAGGACGCCTCGGTGCGGAAAATCTCGGCGAGGCCGAAGGGATCAGCATTGCGCTTCTCTCCCCTCTCCGGCTCGAGGTCGACCAGGGCCGAACGGAACTCACGCGAGAGCGTGGCGAGCTTCGTCGGATCGATCCAGATCACCGACTCGAAGGCGTTGGCCAGCCTGACGATCAGGGCCCTCAGTGCCGGGTTGACCTCGGCTCCGGCCGCATCCAGCTCGGCGAGGCGCTGACGAGTCCCGCCAAGCACCGTCAGCACGGCATCCCCCCGCTCCACCTTGAGGGCGTCCGCCACACGCTCAAGCTCGGCGTTCACCCGCTCGGCCACCTTGCCTGTCGGCTCCGGGGTCCCCTCCGGCAGCACCAGGCGGAGCCGGGGCGCCTCGGTCCGGGCGTGTGGGCGGTACCCGCGGTGCGGTGGGCAGTACTTCGGCGGTCGCCCTCCGCGCCTGCTCGGCTTGAGGCGAATCCCGCAGTACTCGCCATCGATCACTGCGTGACACCACAGTTCATCCGTCGTTGGCACAATCGCCTCCCTTTCCCAACCGCTCACATGATCTCACACCAACGGCCAAGCGCGGTTGATCTTGCCCGCACACAAATTTCGAGT
>Ga0209521_10000780_pt1 | contig 25068 bp, 25 predicted proteins | sample Rifsed19ft4_FD_184016 | JGI IMG/M metagenome (GOLD analysis project Ga0209521, IMG submission 184016) | Soil microbial communities from Rifle, Colorado, USA - sediment 19ft 4 (version 2) | ecosystem: Environmental > Terrestrial > Deep subsurface > Rock core/Sediment | place: Rifle, Colorado...
TCGCCTCGAGACCGCCTTGGTAGTCCTTGCTGTACCCCCAGTGTGTTGTCCAGATGAGGCCGTGACCGTCGACGCTGCCGACGTAAGCGAGCCCGTAGTACGTGGACTGGAGGTTGACCAGGAAGTTGTCGGTGTTGCCGACCACGGGCGTCACCGCCGTGATGCGCGCCTCGCCGTACTCGCCGGTCGCCAAGTTGCCATGCGCCGAGTAGTAGGTGAACAGGTTCTGGCCCTGCCAACCGTGCGTGACACCGACCTCAACCCACCGAGCAAGCTCGTCCACATTATTCGTGCCGGCCCAGAGCACCTGAGCCGCGAAGCCCCCGGCCGCCCAGTCAGTGGCTGAGAGCGTGCGTACCCGCCAGGTCATCCGCCCGCCGTCCGAGTTGTCGGGGTTGTCGTACTTGGCGACGGCCCAGTTCTTGACGCAGGCTGCCGCGACCGGCGGCGGATCTGCGAGGGCAGGCGTGCTCAACGCAATCACCGCCAGCGAGACGACTATCGCCGTCCAGCGCCAACCAAGGCGTCGGCCAACTGCGAGGTCGCTCAGAGTGCCCAGGGACCTCATGACCGCATCAGAATCGCGAGGTCAAACGACCGTGGTCAAGGGCCGCTTGTCACGAAGAGGGCGTCCTTGGTGCCGTTGGCTTCCAGGCCCGGGACCCGCGCACGTTTACACACTTCTTGACGAGAGCTCCAGCGCCTGCGGGCCGCCATCGAGCGCTTCGTCGTCTCCCTCTCCGAGGAGCGGTGGGGCGCGATCGTGATCCACGCGTGGGCCGAGGCGGACCGTAACCCGCGGCTGCGGGACATGCTCGACCGGTTGTTCGAGCAGCAGCGCGGGTTCGCGGCGATGTTCATCAGGGACGCGGTCGCCCGCGGCGAGGCGCCGCCGGAGGTCGATCCCGAGGTACTCAGCCTGGCCGCCGCGATGCTGCTGCACGGGGCGATCGCCTACCACCTCCAGCGCGGGCCGCGCTTCAACGAGGAGGCGGCGATCGAGGCCATCTCCTCGCTGCTGAGCCTGGCCCTGCATCGGTGAGCCGGGCGCTGCGGGCTGACGCCGCCGCGGCCGCCGCGCATCGGTATCATCCGCGCGTGATCCGCGCCACAACGCGCTCGTGAGCCGATTCTCGCCCGGCGGCTGGTGGCGAGGCCTGGGCGGGCTGACCCGCTCCGGGAGCGCGACCGAGGGTCTGTCGTGGGCCCTCTACGACTTCGCGAACACCATCTTCAGCTTCGCCATCGTCAGCTTCGCCATGAGCCTGTGGGCGATCCAGTACCTCGGCGAGGCGGCGGGACAGTTCTGGTTCACGCTCGCCGTCAGCGTCAGCGTGCTGCTGAACGCGGCCGTCTCCCCGGTGCTCGGCGCCATGAGCGATCGGACCGGGCGTCGCAAGCCGTTCCTGGCGATCTTCACCGCGCTGGCCATCGGTCCAACCCTCTTCATCGGCTTCGTCGACATCGGTCTCGGTCTGCTCTTCTTTGCCGCCGCGAACTTCGCCTACCAGGCGGCCCTGATCTACTACGACGCGCTGCTGCCCGACGTGGCACGACCCGAGACCCGCGGCCGCCTCTCCGGGGTGGGCGTGGCGCTCGGCTACATGGGCACCATCGTCTCCGGACTCCTCTTCCGCTTCACGACCGATACCAACGGCGACTCGACCGCGGCGAGCTTCCTGCTGGTCGGGTCGCTCTTCGCCGTCTTCGCCTTCCCGATCTTCCTGCGCGTGCAGGAGCGCTCGCCACGCGGCACGCAGTTCCGCATGATCGACGCTGTCCGGTCGTGGAGCCAGCTCCGCGCGACGGTCGACCACGCGCGACAGACGCCCGGCCTGCTGCGGTTCATCGTCGGGCGCTTCTTCTACTCCGACCCGGTGAACACCGTCATCGTGGTGATGAGCGCCTTCGCCACGCAGGCGATCGGCTTCACCTCCTCGGAAGCGCTCAATATCCTGCTGCTGCTGACTGTCGTGGCGGTCGTGGCATCCTTCGGCTGGGGCTGGCTGACCGATAGGATTGGCGCCAAGCGGACCCTGCTCATCGTCCTCGGCTCGTGGACCGCGGGGCTCCTGCTGGCCGGGGTGGTGCTCAACCCGACCACCTTCCTGATCGCCGGAGCGATCCTCGGCTCGGGCCTGGGCGGTGTCGCGGTCACCGATCGACTGCTGCTGCTGCGCCTGGCCCGTCCCGACCAGGTCGGCGAGATGCTCGGCCTCTACGGCCTCGCCGGCAAGTTCAGCGCGGTCATCGGACCGATCGCCTACGGGTCGATCGTCGGGCTCCTCCTGGGGCCGTTGGGCAAGACCGCCTACCAGGTGGCGATCCTGTCGCTGCTGGTGCTGATGGTGATCGGCTACCTGATCGTGCGGAAGGTCCCCGAGGGCGTCGCGCACCCGGAGCAGGAGCAGGAGCTCGGCACCCCCGTGGAGCCGGCCATCGTTCCGCCCGGCGAGGCGCCGTGACCCTCGTCGTCGCTCACCGCGGTGCACTGACCGAGGCCCCGGAGAACACCATGGAGGCCTACCGGCTCGGCGTTGAAGCTGGCGCCGATGCCCTCGAGATCGACGTGCACCTCACCGCAGACGGGCAACTCGCGGTGATCCACGACGAGACGCTCGAGCGGACGACTGATGCGACCGACGCAGTGGCTCGGCTCACCATGGACGAGATCCGCGGAGCCGATGCCGGCTACCAATTCAGCGCGGAGGACGGCTCATTCCCGTTCCGCGGCAAGGGATTGCGCGTGCCGACGCTCCCCGAGGTCCTCGAGTGGCTGCCCGCCGGCGTCGGTCTGGTGGTCGAGGTGAAGGCGCGCGAGGCCACCGAGGCGGCCGTGGAGTTGCTTCGTAGCTCGCGGGTTCGCGCGGCCGGCGCCGCGAGTGTCATCAGCTTCGATCCAGAGGCGATCAACCGCGCTCACGCGCTCGACCCCGGACTGATGACCGGGTACCTGCTCGTCCCGGGCGAATCCTTCGATCGCGCCCTCACCTTCGCGGTTGAGCACGGACACGGTGCGGTTCACCCCTGGGAGGGCGACCTCGGACTCGACCCCGCGCCGCTCCTCTTGCAGGCGGTGGCCTATGGACGACAGGTCGGCTGCTACGTCGTCAACGAGCCGAACCGCATGCGGCACCTGGCCGCCTACGGATTGTGGGGCTTCGTGACCGACCTGCCGCGCATCGCGCGCGAGGCGCTCGGGCCGCGCTCCGGCTGACTGAGGCTTTGGGCCGTCGCCGTCAACTGACGGAGAGGTCTCCGAGCGCGGCGCGCGCGGCCGCGGGGTCGCTGACCCCGAACCCGATCTGCACCTTGTCGCCGTCCATGCCGATGACGAACATGGACTCCAGGTTGACACCCGCACCCGCGATCCTGCGAGCGGCATCGGCCAGCGTGCCGGGGCGGTGTTCGAGCCCGGCGACCACCATCGGCGCCTCCCGGTAGCTCCATGGGCGGGAGTCCAGCGCGGCGCGCGCTCCGTCCTCGTCATCGGCGGTGAAGGCAAGCGAGCCGACCGGTCCGGCGGCGATGCCCGCGGTGGCCGTGATATTCACGCCCCCCGCGCCGAGGGCCTCGGCCACCTCCGCCAGGCTTCCCGGGCGATTCGGCAGATCGACGATGAACACGTGCATCTCATTTCTCCCGCTGCGTCCGCTCGCCGGGAGCACTCAGTTGCGCCCGCGCGGGCTGAAGGCGATGAGTGTACGACCGGCTGTCATCATCCCCGATATGCGACGACACCTGGGGTTTGGGATGACAGCGCAGCGTGATCTTCAAGCGGTCGAGTCCGCCCGGCTGGGACAACGCCTCGAGGCGCTCGGCTACGACGAGTTGTGGGCGAACGACGGGCGACTCGGGTCAGGCCTTGCCACGCTGGCGGCCGCGAGTGGCGGCACCAGCCGGATCGACCTGTGCGTTGGCGTGGTGCCCCTCTCGGAGCGAACGCCCGCGGCGATCGCATCCGAGGTGGCGTCCCTTGGCATAGCCCACGACCGACTGATCCTGGGCGTCGGGACCGGATCGAGCTCGTCGCTGGCGCTGGTCCGCGACGCCGTCGTGGACCTCCGCGAGCGGCTCCCCGACGTGCGCCTGGCGATCGCCGCGCTGGGCCCGCGGATGTGCCGCCTGGGTGGCGAGATCGCCGACACGGTGCTCCTCAACTGGGCGAATCCGGAGCGCATCGCCTGGGCACGCACGCTGGTCGACGAGGGAGCGCGCACCGCGGAGCGACCAGCGCCACGCGTGGCCGGATACGTGCGCGTCGCGATCGGCCCCGATGCCGGCGCCCGCCTGACCGCCGAAGCGGACCGATACCGGGGACGCCCGCGACCCTACACGCGCCTCTTCGACGCGCAGCAGGTGGACGACCGCGGGATTCCAGGCATCGTCGCCACCGATCCGCGCGAGGTCCCCGACCTGCTGGAGCCGTACCGCGCGACGCTCGACAGTTGCGTCGTACGGGCGATTCCCGCCGATCCGTCGATGGAGGGCTGGCTGGCCGTGGCCGAGGCGGCTACCCTGCCGGCATGACCTACAGCATCGTCGCCCGAGACCCGGGCACCGGCCGGTTCGGCGTCGCGGTCCAGTCTCACTACCTGGGCGTCGGGCCGGTCGTCCCATGGCTGGAGGCGGGTGTCGGTGCGGTCGCCACCCAGGCGTCGGTCAACGTCAGCTTCGGCCCAATCGGGCTCGAGCTGCTGCGCGCGGGACGGTCTGCCGACGAGGTGGTCGCCTCCCTTGTCGCGGGCGACGAAAGGCCTGCGATTCGCCAACTTGGCGTGGTGGACGCCACCGGCCGGGCTGCTGCGCACACGGGTGCCGAGTGCATACCGGCGTGCGGCCACCTGGTCGGCGATGGATACACCGTGCAGGGCAACCTCCTGGCGGCGGACACGTGCTGGCCCGCCATGGCGGGGGCCTACGAGGCGGGCCTGGCGGCCGGCGAGCCGCTGGTGGAGCGGTTGCTGCTTGCCATGGAAGCGGCCGAGCGCGAGGGTGGCGACGTCCGTGGCCGGCAGTCCGCCGCGATCATGATCGTGGCCGCCGAGCCACAGACGGCCGCATGGCGTGGCCGCCTGCTGGACATGCGGATCGAGGATCACCCCGACCCGGTGCCCGAGCTGCGTCGGATCGTGACCCTCCAGCTGGCGTACGACCTGCTGAGCGACGAGGGTGACGCGGCAAGTGCCGGGCGACCCGTTGAGGAGCGCTACGCCGAGGCTCGACGGATGGCCCCCGGCGCCATGGAGCTCGTCTTCTGGCGCGGGGTGGAATTGGCCGGCGCGGGCGACCTCCATGGAGCGCGCCGCGAGTTGCGCATCGCCTTTGCAGCGGCACCGAACTGGCAGGCCACACTGGCGCACCTCGCCTCAGCACGGCGCGAGGGGATCACCCCGGAGCTCTACGCGGAGCTGGTCAGACTGACCTGACGGTCACCAGTTGGTGGGGGTCGAAGCCTCGATCTCGCCGACCGACTCGAGCCAGCGCTCGGCATCGATGGCTGCCCGGCAACCATCCCCGGCGGCGGTGATCGCCTGCCGGTAGACGTGGTCGTGGACATCGCCGGCCACGAAGACTCCCTCGACCCTGGTGCGGGTGTCCGCCTCGACGGTGCAGTAGCCCCGCGCGTCGAGGTCGAGCTGGCCCTCGAAGAGGGACGTGTTCGGCTTGTAGCCGATGGCGATGAAGAGACCCTGCACCGCCAGCGTTGACTCCTCGCCGCTCACGGTGTCCCGCAGCGCGAGCTCGGAGACGGTCATCTCACCGCGCACCTCGGTAACCTCGGTGTTCCAGCGAACCTCGATCTTGGGGTGACTCAGCGCGCGGTCCTGCATGATCTTGCTGCCACGGAACGCCTCGCGGCGGTGGAGCATCGTCACCTTGGAGGCAAAGCGGGTCAGGAAGAGGGCTTCCTCGAGCGCGGTGTCGCCTCCGCCGACCACGGCAATCTCGCGATCGCGGAAGAAGAAGCCGTCGCAGGTGGCGCAGGCGCTCACTCCCCGACCGCGGAATGCTTCCTCGGACGGCAGGCCCAGCCACAGTGCCGACGCGCCGGTGGCCACGATCACGGCATCGGCGCGGTACTCGTCCTCCCCCACCCACATCCGAAACGGGCGCTCGGAGAAATCGACGCGGGTGACGTCCTTGTCGAGCAGCCTGCTGCCGAAGCGCTCGGCCTGGTCGCGGAAGAGCTGCATCAGCTCCGGGCCCTGGATCCCACCGGGGAAGCCGGGGTAGTTCTCGACGTCCGAGGTGATCATCAGCTGGCCGAGCGGCGTGTTGCCGGCGAAGACCATCGGCTCGAGATTGGCGCGCGCGGCATAGATGGCGGCGGTCAGGCCGGCCGGACCGGACCCGATGATCGCGAGCTTGTGGTCGCGCCTGTCGGCGTCCTTCGGGGTATCGCTCGTAGCGGGCGGTGCGGTGGTTGTCATGTGGGTCGCAGTGTATCGCTAGTTGCGCAAAGACGCAAGTGGTTCGCGCCTAGCCGAGCAGGTTCGGCAGGTTGGCGGACAGATCCCAGAAGCCGACCGCCACCAGCACCGCGCCGAGCACCAGTTGCATCGGTCGCTCCCAGCGGACCATCGCGCGGGCCAGGCGTGCGCCGCTCACCTGGTCGAAGAGCCCGATGGCAAACAGCGGCAGCCCGAACCCGATGCCGAAGGCCAGGAAGAAGGCCAGCTGGCCGACCACGTCGCCGATGGTCAGCGAGTACGCGAAGATGACCACCAGGAAGGGCCCCGAACAGGGCACCGCGATGGGCGCAAAGAGCAGTCCGTAGGCGAAGGCTCCGATCGCGGGGCCCCCCCTGCCCGCGACCGCCGGCGACAGCTGCGGCAGCCGTGCGAAGGGGTTCCGGCCAAGCAGGAGCAGCACGCCGAGCAGGATCAGGAGTCCATCGGCGACCGGCAGGACGACGCGAATGAAGTCACCCAGCGGCGCGGCCAGGGCAGCAAAGACGGCACCGATGGCCACCATCCCGACCACCACCCCGGCCCAGACCAGCCCCGCGGCGGCCGCCGGTGGGAAGCGGCGGTCTCCCGACGACGCACCGGTCAGGAAGGCGAGGAATGCCGGATAGAGGGGCAGGATGCACGGCGTGATGGTCGCACCCATGCCGAGCACAACCGCCCCCGCCAGCTCCCCCATGCGGTCAGCCGCCGACCGCGGCGGCCACCTCGGCGGCGTTCAGCTGTGTGCCGAGGCCGATCAGCTCGACGCTGCCGTCGGTGCGGAACAGGATCTTCGGCATCGACGGCGGATTCAGAACACCTGCCCCGAATCGGTCGCGAAGCTGTCGCGCGAGATCAGCGTTGGCCACCGCGAACGGCCAATCGAACCCCTCGCGATCGGCGTATTCGGCCAGGTCGAATGGACGCTCGTTGGGATCGACGTCGAGGCTGATCGAATGGAACGCGACGAGGTCATGGGCATCCGATACCTGGCGCTGCTGGCCACGGCAGTTGGTGCACCAGATGGCCATCGTCTCGAGCAGGACCGGCTGCTCCGCGGCCAGCTGTCCGATGGTGAACTCCACGCCGGTTCGCACGTCGATGAGCACCACCGCGTGGAGCGGGTCGCTGGCGAGGCCCCCGCGCGGCGTCCCGGCACCGGCGGACGGCGCGGCGTCGGTCGGAGATGCGGCCGGGCTCTGCCCGGCGGGCGAAGCAACCTCGTTGGCGGACGGCGCTGCCGCACAGGCGGCAAGCACCACGACCAGGGTCAGCAGGGCGACGGGCACGTGTCTCACCGCCAGACCCTATCCCACGCGCGTGACAAACGCATGAAGGACCGATGCCAAACGCGTGACGCGCCGCTCGCACCTACACTCGTTCCATGAGCGCGCGGCGGCGGACGGTCACGGTGACGGTGGGCGGGGTCGCGGTCGGGTCGGAGCACCCGGTGGCGGTCCAGTCGATGACCAACACCGATACCGCCGATGCCGACGCCACCGCGATCCAGGTGGCGCAGCTGGCCCATGCCGGCAGCGAGCTGGTGCGCGTCACCGTCAACAACGACGAGGCCGCCAGGGCGGTCCCGGTGATCCGCGAAAAGCTGGACCGCCTGGGCGTCGGCGTGCCGCTCATCGGGGACTTTCACTACAACGGGCATCTGCTCCTGGCGAGATACCCGGAGGCGGCTGCCGCGCTGGCCAAGTACCGCATCAACCCGGGGAACGTCGGCACCAAGCGGCGCGACGAGCAGTTCCGCCAGATCATCGATGTGGCGGTCGCCAACGACAAGCCGGTACGCATCGGCGTCAATTGGGGGTCGTTGGACCAGCAGCTGCTGACCGAGATGATGGATGCCAATGCGCTGCTCGCCGAGCCACGCGACAGCCGCGAGGTGATGATCGAGGCGATGCTCTCCTCGGCGCTGCGTTCTGCTCGGCTCGCCGAGGAGTCGGGGCTCGGCCACGACCGGATCATCCTGAGCGCCAAGGTGAGCGGGGTGCAGGACCTGGTGGAGGTCTACACGCGCCTGGCCGAGCGCTGCGACTACCCGCTCCACCTGGGCCTGACCGAGGCGGGGATGGGGTCGCGCGGCATCATCTCCTCGACCGCGGGCCTGGCCATCCTGCTTCAACGTGGGATCGGCGACACGATCCGGGTGAGCCTCACGCCGTCGCCCGGCGGCGACCGGACCGAGGAGGTCCAGGTGGCGCAGCAGGTGCTCCAGTCGCTCGGCCTGCGGAGCTTCACTCCACAGGTGAGCGCGTGCCCGGGCTGCGGACGGACCACCTCGACCTTCTTCCAGGAGATGGCCCGCGACATCGGCGCCTACCTCACCGAACAGATGCCGACCTGGCGCCAGCGGCATCCCGGCGTCGAGGAGCTGACCGTCGCGGTGATGGGCTGCGTGGTGAATGGGCCCGGGGAGTCGAAGCACGCCAACATCGGGATCAGCCTGCCGGGCACCTTCGAGGAGCCGGTGGCGCCGGTCTTCGTTGACGGCGAGCTGCGGACCACGCTCCGCGGCGACGCGATCGTGCCGCGCTTCCTCGAGATCCTCGACGAGTACGTGGCGCAGCGCTACCCGACTCCGGGGAGCGCGGCGCTCAGCTAGCGGCTCGGGTCAGCCCGGAAGGGTCGGGCAGAAGGCCGACTTCGATGGCTTCGGAATGCCGCGCCCGGGGCGGACCGCCACGTCGGCCGGCACGGGCACGTTGTTCTGGCCCATGAGGCTGACGGTGCCGTCCTTCCCGATCTTCACCTCCACGATGAGGTCGGACTCGCCATCATTCGGCAGACCCTCGGGCAGGTCCTCGAACGTATCGATCACCGTGGCGCCATCGACGAACAGCTCGAACGGGTCCGCCAGCGGGTAATCGATGTTGGCGGCGGTGCAGGTCGGCACCACCTGGTCGGGTTCGGGCTCGCCGTCGGCGCTGTAGCCGACCGTGATATCCACGTCGGATGCATTGACGATCAGCGCGTGGAGGAAGGTCGACGGTGTGCCGCCGCCACCACCACCGCCGCCACCACCATCGCTCCCGCATGCCGCCAACAGCAGGGCCACGGCGACCAGCGCCATCGTGCCGGTGAGTCCCAGACTTCGCGGGCGCGACCCGGGGTGATCACTGTGCGGTCGGTACATCGGTTCCTCTCGTTCCTCCACGACTCATGCGGTCATCTGGTCGGCCGGCACGCGCTTGTCAGGCGGCGCGTTGTCGCGATATGGCCAATAGCCTACGCAACCGATGCAAGCGAGAGCAGCATACGCCGCCGACAGCGCCATTGGCACGCCCGCGGCCGGAGATCAGCCTGCCGGCAGCGCGGCCAGGAAGGTCCAGGCGGCCGCGACGAACGAGACCACCAGGAACGCGAGTATCGCCATCGGCAGGAGCACCGCGACCAGGTTCTGCTGCACCTCCTGGTGCTGCGGGTCGCGGTGGTTGCCGTGCAGGTCGCGGGTCGTGTCGAGCGCCGGCGCGGCCTCGTCGCGGATCGCCGGGGGGTCCGATTCCATCTGCGTCACTCCATGCCCAAAATGAGGGTCAATGGCCGGTGTCGTCGTCGTGAGGCCCGCGCTCGGTCTCGTCCCACTCACGCCCTGCGGCACGCACCCAGGCAAAGATGCCGTATAGGAACACGATCAGGCCCGGCACGGCCAGCCATGGGTTGGCGACCGGCTGGTCGTCGCCACGGAAGGCGAGTCCTGCCCCGAGAAGGGCACCGCCCACCGCCATGATCACCGGCAGCGGGCTGGGGTTGGGCAGGTGGACGCCGCGCGGCACCTTCGGCTTTGCCCTCTCGGCCGAGCCGAGGTGGCTGGTCAGGGCGTAGATCACGCCGAGCGCGAAGACGATCCCGATCGCCAGGAGCAGGTAGCCGAATGCGATGTCGTTCATGTCATCGGCCTCGTCAGCGCAGGAAGTAGAGCGTCGAGAAGAGGGCGATCCAGACCACGTCCACGAAATGCCAGTACATGCTGATCGCCTCGACGGCCACGTGGTTTCGACGGCTGAACTGGCCCTGCGCGGCTCGCGCCGACAGGATGGTGAGCCCCACCGCCCCCCCGAACACGTGGGCACCGTGGAAGCCGGTGAGCGTGTAGAAGACGGTCCCGAAGGCGCCGTCGCCGATGCCGAAGCCGAGGGTGGTGTAGTCGTAGATCTGCCCGATCAGGAACGCCACGCCGAGCGCCAGGGTCAGCATCGTCCAGTTGCGCATCGCCCGCTGGTCACCGCGGCGGATGGCCCATACCCCGAACTGCATGGTGAAGCTCGAGGCGACCAGGACGATGGTGATCGGCAGGGCGATCGGCAGCATCTCCAGCTCCGGCGCGCCCGGCGGCGGTCCCCACTCTGCGGCATGAATGGCGCGAGCGTTGAAGTACGCGGCGAAGAGTCCGCCGAAGAACATCACCTCGCTGGCGATGAAGAGCAGCATCCCGACCAGCGGCGTCGGCATACCGGCCTCGCGGTGGCTGATCGGCAGGTGCTCGTCTGCTCCGTGCATCGTCGGTGACTCTGCGCTCATCGGTGGTCACCCTCCACGAGGCCGCGCTCGCCCGCGCCGTGCTCCGCATCGTGCTTGTGCCGCAGGTCGAAGACGGGTCGCTCACTGCGAATCGGCGGCAACTTGTCGAAGTTGTACGGCGGCGGCGGCGAGCTGGTCGCCCACTCCAGGGTGTTGCCCTCCCACGGGTCATCGCCCACCTTCTCCCCGTTGATGAAGGTCGCCACCACGTTGACGAGGAAGGGCAGAATGCTCGCCGCGATCAGGAACGCGCCGCCGGTCGATGCCAGGTTCCACAGCGTCCAGCCGGCATCGGGCGAGTAGTCGGCGATGCGGCGCGGCATGCCCTGGATGCCGAGCTCGTGCATCGGGAAGAAGGCCAGGTTGAAACCAATGAAATGCATCCAGAAGTGGACCTTGCCCAGGCGCTCGTTGAGCCGCCGCCCGGTCATCTTGGGGAACCAGTAGTAGGTCGCCGCGAAGACGCCGAAGACGCTGCCGCCAAAGAAGACGTAGTGCAGGTGCGCGACCACGAAGTAGGTATCCTGGAGGTGGAAGTCGAGGGGCGGCGCCGATAGCATCACGCCGCTGATCCCCCCGATCAGGAACATCGACAGGAAGCCGAGCGCGAAGAGCATCGGCGTGGCGAAGGTGATCGAGCCGCGCCACATGGTGGCCATCCAGTTGAACATCTTCACCCCGGTCGGCACCGCGATCAGGGCGGTCATGAAGCTGAAGAACGGCAGGAAGACCTGCCCGGTGGTGAACATGTGGTGCGCCCACACGCTGAACGAGAGGAGACCGATGGCGATGGTGGCGAACACGAACGCCCGGTAGCCGAACAGCGGCCGCCGAGTGAAGACCGGCAGGATCTCGCTCACCACGCCCATCGCCGGCAGGATGACGATGTAGACCTCGGGGTGGCCGAAGAACCAGAAGAGGTGCTGCCACAGGACCGGGTTGCCACCGGTATTCGGGTCGAAGAAGGCGCCGCCGTAATTGCGGTCGATGAAGAGCGCGATCATGCCTGCGGCCAGAACCGGCGTGGCGAGCATGATCAGCGTCGCCGTCACGAGCACCGTCCAGACCAGGATCGGCATGCGGAAGAGGGTCATCCCCGGCGCCCGCATCTTGAAGATGGTGGCGATGAAGTTGACCGATCCAAGGATCGAGGCGGTCCCCACCAGCAGCAGACCGATCAGCCACAGGTCGGTGCCGACGCCACTGGCGTAGGTGGGTCCGGAGAGCGGCGTGTACAGCGTCCAGCCTTCCGCGGCGGCGCCGCCGAACAGGTAGCCGGCAAAGAGCAGGATGCCGCCGAGCGGGAGGAACCAGAAGCTCAGTGCGTTGATCCGCGGGAAGGCCATGTCCGGCGCGCCGATCTGCAGCGGGACGATGTAGTTGGCGAAGCCCGACAGCACCGGCACGATGAAGAGGAAGACCATGACCGTGCCGTGCATGGTGAAGGCCTGGTTGTAGGTCCCCTCATCGAGGAACTGGAGTCCCGGCACCGCCAGCTCCGAGCGCACCAGCAGGGCCAGGATGCCGGCTGCGAAGAAGAAGAAGAACGAGTTGAGGATGTACAGGATCCCGATCTTCTTGTGGTCAACCGTTGTCAGCCATTCGACCACCCAGGATCGGCTGTAGCTCTTCGACTGCGGGCTCAGCGCGGTGGTTGCCATCGGTCTCGTTCTGCTCCTGCGCTCAGCGGACGGTCAGCGTGCCGGTCATGTCGGGCACCGGATGGATGTTGCAGATGAAGGTGTACTCGCCGGGCGGCAGCGCCTGGACGGTGTACGAGATGACTCCCACGCTGGAGAGGATGTCACCGCGGAAGAGCTCGGTCTCGCCGTCATAGATGGCGACGTTGTGCGGCACGGCCTCGTTGTTGGCGAACTCGAGGGTGAACGGCTGGTCGGCGGGCACTTCGAGTGCGTGGGTATTGAACGCGATCTGCTCGGCGCTGAGCTTCACAACCTCCGAACCCGGGGCGACCGTGGGGCCCGGGGTCGCACCGGATTGGGCGGCGGCGAACCACGCGTCGTACTCGGCCGCTGTCACCGCCTGCACGCTGAAGGTCATTCGCGCGTGGAGCAGGCCACAGAACTCGGCGCACTGCCCCGCGTAGGTACCGGGGTCGCTGACGGTGAACTCCAGCTCGTTGGGAGCCGCCTCGCCGAGCGGGATCAGGTCGCGCTTCACCAGGAAGGCGGGGACGTAGAAGGAGTGGATCACGTCGGCCGAGCGCAGGATCAGGCGGACCGGCTCCCCGACCGGAACGACCATCACCGGCGGCGTCGCGGCCGAGCCAGTCACCGAGACGTCGTTGGTGGCATCTCCGTCGCCGTCGAGGTAATGGAATGTCCATTGCCACTGGAAGCCGGTCACCTCGATCGTCACGCCGGGGTTCGCCGCCCGCGTCGAGATCGAGTTGAGCGTCAGCGTCGAGAGAACAAACAGGATCAGGACGATGACCGTCGGGATCGCGGTCCAGACCAGCTCGATCAGGTTGTTGCCGTGCGTCTGCGTCGGGAGACGGTCGTCGCGGCGCCGATAGCGGACGATCGCGTAGATGATGAAGCCCTCCACGCCGACGAAGACGATGAGCCCCATCACCAGCACGATGTTGTAGAGGAGGTAGACCTCCTTGGCCTCGCGCGTCTCGGGCTCGGGCGGCACCATGCCGCACGCAGCGAGCAGGGCCATCAGCAGGAGAGGGACTCCGGCGCGCAGAAAGGTCCGCAGGCGTCGGCGGGCCGCGGGTCGTGGCATCAGATCGTCTCGAGGCTCCTCGTCGTGAACGGCGAAGCGGATCCGCGGGCGGGTCCGCTTCCGAATCGTGCCCTGGGCTTGCCCGCCCGCCGGCGGGCGGAGGAACGCGGCGTATTGTACCGATGCCAGTCGGGCGGCGCACCGCTCTCGCGGTGCGGCCATACGCGTCAGATCGGCCGCGGCTCGGTCATCAGAGCGCCGGCACGACGCACGCCGCGGGCTCGTCGGGGAGCAGGGAGCGGACGCTGACGGCGTACCGGTGATCGCCCCTCGTGAAGCGGGTCAGTTGGTTCGCGGCGCCGAGCAGGTCATACCACTCATCCGCTTCCGCGCCGGCCACGACTCCGCAACGAAGGCCGAAGTCGGTCTCCTCGCCGAACGCGGCCGGATCCGAACCAGCCGGCCAGGGAACCAGTGAGCTGGGTATCCCCGAACCATCCGGCTCTTCCGCGTCGGCATTGCGAACAATCAGCCGCATCGCTCCGGGGCGGAATGCCTGCCACTCGTCGACCCAGGAGCCGGCGGGGAGCCACGAATCGAGATCCGACAGACGCCCGTTGAGCCTGTTGAGCGTGACGTGCATCGCCAGCTCGTCGGCGGAGACGCCGGGACAGCTGCCCGCGCCGTCCAGGATGCCGAGCCCGTAGACCGTGACCGTCACGTCGCGCTGATCGGCGTGCATCGCGAAGATCACATCACTCGCGTCGGCGACGCAGTTCTGCGCGCCTCGGAGATTCAGGTCTTCGGCGAAGAGCCCCGTCTCTTCAAGTTCGGCCAGGACCGCCTGGATGCCCGACTCGGTGAGCCGCCGCACGTTCATGGCCGGCAGCGCCGGGCCGGGGAAGAGCAGGACCTGCGCACCGGGCACGATCACGCGCCCATCCCCGAGCAGGCTGAAGGTCGGGTGGTTGAGGAGATCGAACCCCGGGCCCACGAAGCCGCCCGAGTACGAAACTCGCAAGACCACGGCGTCGCCGATCGGATGGTCGATCTGCTTGCCGGGCGGCCCCGGCCCACCGCATGCGCCGAGCAGCAGCGCCACCAGCGTGAGCGGCACGGTGAGGCGTGCGGTCTTCGTCATGGGGCCCTGACGCGCGAGCGGCAGCCGCGGTTCCCGGCGAGAATGCCGGCATGACCGTTGGACTCCGCCCCGGCAGGTCCGCCGCGTCGCTGGCCACGTCGTTTGTCGTGTCGTTTGTCGTGTCGTTCGTCGTGTCGTTCGTCGTGTTGCTGGCGGCACTCGCCGTCCCTGGCCCGGCGGCAGCGCACGGGGAGGCGCCCGGCGCGCCAACCTGGCCGGGGATCCTCCTGCAATGGCGATTCGAGCCGCTCATCGTGCTGGGGCTTGGGCTCGCGCTGGCCGCCTGGCTCGTGCTGGCACGACGGGTTGCCCGGCGCCACCCGCTGCGCCCGCACCCTCGCTGGCGATCGGCCGCCTTCATCGGCGCCCTGGCAGTCATCGTGGTGGCCCTCACCTCGCCGATCGAAGCCTACGAGGGACAGCTCTTCAGCGTTCACATGCTGCAGCACATGCTGCTTCAGCTCGTCGCCGCGCCGCTCCTGCTGCTCGGCGCTCCCGTGACACTTGCGCTGCGCGCCGCGTCGCCATCGGTCCGCAGGTGGCTCCTCGCCGTCCTCCACAGCCGAGCGGTCGCCGTCGTGTCGTTCCCGCTGCTGGCATGGGTGCTGTTCGCGGCGGTGAACTGGGGATGGCATTTCAGCGACCTGTACGACCAGGCACTCGAGAACCCGTGGCTGCACGACCTGCAGCACTCCACCTTCCTGGCCGCAGGCCTGCTCTTCTGGTGGCCGATCGTCGGCGCCGATCCATCCCGCTGGCGGCTGCCGCACCCGGTACGCCTCTTCTACCTCTTCCTGGCGATGCCACAGAACTCGTTCCTGGGCGTGGCGCTGATGGGCGCCCCGGCGGTCCTGTATCCGCACTACCTGACCAACGACCGCAGCTGGGGGCCCTCGCCGCTCGTCGATCAGAACGTGGGCGGCATGCTGATGTGGGTCGGAGGGGACGTCGTCTTCCTGCTGGCGATGGGACTCATCGTGGCCGCCTGGGTGCGCGTCGAGGATCGCCGGACGGCGCGCCAGGATGCCCGCCTCGACGCCGAGGCAGCGACCCGTCGGAGCGAGCTCTAGCCGGGCAGACGAACCAGGCTGTCGACGGCGACCGCGACGAAGAGCAGCGTCAGGTAGCCGATCGAATAGCGAAAGAGCCGAAGCGCGGCGAGGCCGGCTGCGCCCTCTCGCACCACGCGGGCCGCGTACCAGACAAAGGCGACGCCGAGCACGACGGCGGTCACCAGGTAGATGAGGCCCATCCGCGCGGCCGGGAAGAGGAGCAGGCTGACCGCCACGAGGACCAGCGAGTAGAGCAGGATCTGCCGCGCCGTTTCCGCATCGCCCCGGACGACGGGCAACATCGGGACATTGGCGGCCGCGTAGTCGCCCTGGTACCGAAGCGCCAGCGCCCAGAAATGGGGGGGGGTCCAGTAGAAGACGATGGCGAACAGCACCAGCGCCGGGATCTCGACCGTCCCGGTGACCGATGCCCACGCGACGAGCACCGGAGCGCTGCCGGCGGCTCCGCCGATCACGATGTTCTGTGGCGTGGTGCGCTTCAGCCAGAGCGTGTAGACGAAGACGTAGAAGGCGATGGCGCTCGACGCCAGCAGCGCTGAGAGCAGGTTGACGGTGACCCACAGCCAGGCGAACGAGATCACGCTCAGGCCGATACCGAAGGCCAGCGCACGCGGCGGACTGACCGCGTGGCGCGGCAGGGGCCGGTTCCGGGTGCGCCGCATTACGTCGTCGATATCGCGGTCAAGGTACATGTTGATCGCGTTCGCCCCGCCGGCGGCCAGGGTGCCGCCGAGCATCACCGCCGCTATCAGCCAGATCGACGGAATCCCGCGCTGCGCCAGGACCATGGTGGGCACCGTGGTCACCAGCAGCAGCTCGATGATTCTCGGCTTGGTGAGCGCCACGTAGGCACGGAACGTGTCACCGCGGCTGGGCGGCACGCCCCCCGCCGGCGAGAGTGGCGTGCCCGGGGTCGCGACCCGGATCGACTCGCGGCGGACGGCCAGGTAGAGCCACACCACGATGCCTACCAGCGCCGCGCCGACGGCGAGGTGCGGCACCACGAAGAGGGCCGACAGTCGCGACCAGACATTCGCCGCACCGAGCCCGACCTGCACGAGCACCAGCAGCACGGCCAGCCCGGCGAGTCGCCGCGGCAGCGGCGCTGCCAGCTCGTGGCGCACACGACGCGCCGTCCAGATCACCAGGCCCAGCACAACCGCCGCCAGCGCCCGGTGCAGCAGCTGGGTGGCCTGTTCGGGGATGACGACCTGTGGCACCAGATTGCCGTTCATGAGCGGGAAGTCCGCGTACACCAGGCCGGCCTGCGTGCCGCTCACCCACGAGCCGAGGAGCATCTGCGCAAAGAGCGCCGCGCCGGTGACGGCGATCAACGTCGCGAGGCTGGAGCGCGTCACGCGCGGGAGCGGTCCCGCGGCGGCCCGGTCGGCAATCACGATGGTCATGGCCAGCACCGTGAGCGCCATCGCCAGGTGCGCGGTGACCAGCTCCGCCCGGAGCAGCTGGATGACCACCTGTCCGCCCAGCACCGACTGGACGATCACCAGCACGCCGGCGATCACCGCAGCGGAGAGCAGGACGCGGTCGCGGCGACGGTCGGTGAAGACGGTGATCAGCGCCACGGCGCCGACCAGCGGACCGACCGCAACGGCAGCGATGAGACGGTGACTGTGCTCGATCCAGGCGTGCAGATCCGCAGGCGGGACCCACTCGCCGAAGCAGAGCGGCCAGTCAGGGCAGCCGAGGCCCGAGTCGGTGGCACGCACCAGGCCGCCCGCGACGATGAGAATGTAGGTCGCCGCGGCGGCGGCGGCGGCGAGCTGGGCGAAGCGACTCAATCGGTTCCTCGGCGCCGAGGGCGGCGCGGGTCAGGGCTGGGGCTCGGCAGGGCGGCATGATACCGAGCCGAACGACAAGCGGTCATGCCGCGGGCCTGGCCGTCCGGGCCGAAGAGCCCCGCGCGCGGGTCATCGGGAGCGATAGCGCGGCTCGGGCTCCGGCAGAGCGGACCGGAAGATGAGCCCCGCCAGCAGCCCGACCGCAAACCCGCCGAAATGCGCCAGGTACGCCACGCCGCCCGCCGTTTCGGAGCTGATCGCCGCGGCGCCCAGGCCGTTGACCAGCTGCAGCACGATCCACATGCCGATCGCAACCACGGCCGGAACACGGGTCACGAAGTTGAAGATCACGGCCGTCACCCGGTTCCGCGGGAAGAGGACCAGGTACGCACCGAGGACACCGCTGATCGCCCCCGATGCGCCAAGTGTCGGGATCGGCGAATTCGGCTCGCTCCAGACCTGCGCCAGCGTGCCCACCACGCCGGCGCCCAGGTACGCCGCGAGGAAGAGGACCCGGCCGGCGCGGTGCTCGACGTTGTCGCCGAAGATCCACAGGAAGAGCATGTTGCCGCCGAGGTGCAGCCAGCCGCCGTGCATGAAGATGCTGGTCAGCAGGGTGAGCCAGATCGGATCCGGGCCGGGTGCCTGTGGCACGAGGTAGGACTGCCCGCCGATCAGGACCTGTTGCGGATCGACCAGGTCGACCCCGTTGAGCAGTTCACGGGGGATCGCGCTGAAGCCGTAGGTGAACGGGTTGTCGCCGGTCGCGCCCTGCAGCGCCACGAAGATGGCCACGTTCAGGCCGATCAGGGTCGCGGTGACCCAGGCAAAGCCACGCCCGGGGAGGGAGTCGTCCCCTATCGGCAGCATCGGTCAGTCCGTCTCGATCAGACCCAGGGCAGTTGGACTCCCGGCAGGATGGCGTTCAGCAGCAAGCCCACGATCAACAGGCCGCCGGCGCGCCGCGTGTGGATGAACGCGCCACCCACAAACCAGAGCGGCCAGCCTACGTAGCTGTGCGGCGGTGACTCGGGCCGGGGCTTCGAGAACTGTCCGAGCACCTCCAGCAGGCGCGGGATGCCGAGCACCGCCAGCAGCACGAACGGACCGATCCAACCGACCAGCGCAGCGCCCACCACGATCGGGTAGAAGGCGATCATGAGCGCCTGCGCCGTGCGACGGGCGAGCGACTCACCCAGGATGACTGGCAGGGTTCGGATCCCCTTGGCGGAATCGGCGCTGATCTTGTCGATGTGCTTGCCGAAGAGCACGGTGGTGACCAGGATCGCGTAGGGCAGCGAGGCGACCCAGACCCAGCCGGGCAGCGTCCCGGTGGCGACGTAGTAGGTGCCGCCGATCATCAGCGGGCCCCACACCGCGAAGACGCCCGGCTCGCCGAGGCCGCGATGCTTGAGCTTGATGGGCGGGGCGACGTAGAAGACACTGATGAAGAGACCGCCGAGCGCGAAGGCTGCGACCCACGGACCCACCGCCCACACCAGGAAGAGCAGGATTGCGAAGTCGATCGCATTCGCCAGCAGGATCGCGTTGCGCAGCTGCGCCCTGGTCAGCCAGCCGGAGAGGATCGGGTGCGGGGCATACAGGGCGCGCACGTAGTCATCGGTATCGACCCCGCCCTCGAGGTCGAAGTAGTCGTTGATCATGTTGTTGGCGGCGTGCGCTACCACCAGGCCGACCACCGACAGGGTCAGGTAGAGCCAGTTGATCGTCGCTCCAACGGTGCTGATGGCGAGCAGGCCGCCGATCAGCCCGGAGGTGGCGGTCATCGAGAAGACCGCCGCGCGAGTGACGACCAGCCACTTGCTGATCGGGTCCATCTCGACGCCGGGCGGCATGTTGGCGTGGTTCATCACGTACCGCCAGGTCGCGAAACGCTCGCCGACGCTTGTCATCCGCCGATGATAGCGCCGCGGGTTGCTCGAACGCGGGTCAGCCTACTCCGGCGGCGCCGGATTGCGGATGCCGACCGTGTTGACCGCCGCGCCGGCACCGGCGAGGATCGCCGACAGGAGCATGGCGAGGCGGAACGCGTCGGTCCCCGCCTCCGCGGCGGCCTGGATCTGGGCCGTCGAGGCGGCGGCCGAAATCGGGTTGAGCGGCGGAAAGGCCTCGCGCACCTCCGCGCTGCCGGTGTCGAGCTCCGGCAGCCGGGCCTCGAGGCTGCCGTAGAAGCTGGCGGTGATGCCCATGAAGATGACCGCCCCGGCAAGCAACGGGCCGATGCGGCTGATGGCGTTGTTGATGGCCGATGCGAGCCCGGAGTTGCGGACCGGCACGGAGCTCATCAGCGCCGTGGTGAGTGGCGCGACCAGCATCGACATCCCGATGGCCATGCCCAGGATCGCCGGAAGCACGTCGACCAGGTAGCCCGCGCCGGGGAGGAGCGTGGCCGGATCATCCCCGCGGGCCAGCCACGGCTCGCTACTGGCGGGAATGCGCAGGTACCAGAGCAGGCCCAGCGCCATGATCGCCGGGCCGACGGCCATGAAGCGACGGGGCCCGAGCCGGCCGGCGAGATGGCCGAAGCTGGTCGACAGCAGCGCCAACCCGAGCCCGATCGGCAGCGTCGCCAGGCCGCCGGCCAGGGCGGTGTAGCCCAGCGTCCCCTGCAGGTAGATCGCCTGGTAGACGAGCACCACGTAGAGGGCTCCGTAGACCAGGAAGGTCGACAGGTTCGTCACCGTGAAGTTGCGCGATCGAAAGAGCGATGGGGGAATGAGCGGGCTGCGCCGCCAGAGCATGAGCGGCACCACGCCGGCAGCGGCGACGGCCCCCACGGCCAGTGCCACCCAGGCCGATAGGTCGGTCCAGCGTTGCTCCTGGCCACGGATGGCCCCGTACACCAGGCCGCCCACCGCCACGGCAATCACCGCCGCTCCCAGCCAGTCGAAGCGGGAACCGGCCTCCTCGTCGCGTGACTCCATGACCCAGCGCAGCGCGATGGCGACGCCCGCCAGCACGAGCGGGACGTTGATCAGGAAGACCATGCGCCACCCAAGCGAGTCGACCAGGATGCCGCCGATGGCCGGCCCGGCCACGAACATGGCACTGGTCGCCGCAGCCCAGATTCCGATGGCTCGGCCGCGCTCCGCCTGGTCAAAGGTGGCGGTGATGATGGCCAGCGAGGTGGGCACCAGCAGGGCTCCGAAGCAGCCCTGCACCAGGCGGCTCAGGATGAGGATCTCCATGGATGGGGCGAGCCCGCAGGCCAGGGAGGCGGCGCCGAAGCCGGCGAGACCCAGCACCAACATGCGCCGCCGCCCAAAGGCATCGGCCAACGCTCCCGCCAGGATGAGCAGCGCGGACAGCGTGAGCAGGTAGCCGTTGACGATGTAGGACTGCCCTTCCAGCACCCCGACCAGGCTGGCCGGCAGCTGCTCGCCGATGGCAATGAGCGCGACGTTGACGACCGTGCCGTCCAGGAAGACGATCCCCGAGCCGATCACCACCGCCACGAGGGTCCACGACCGCTGAGTCACGCGCGAACCTTAGCGGACTACGCGAGCGGCTCGAACCTGGCGGTGAAGTGGCGCAACTGGGGCGGTTGGGCGACGATCCGGTACCCGCGCAGCTCGGCGGCGCGCTCGGCGACCCAGCGCACCACCTCGATCACGTAGTCGATGTGCGACTGGGTGTAGACCCGCCGCGGGATGGCCAGCCGCACCAGCTCCATGGAGGCTGCCGTCTCGGTCCCATCGGGATGGAGCCCGAACATGACCGTCCCGATCTCACAGCCCCGGATCCCACCCTCACGGTAAAGCGCGATCGCCAGCGCCTGGCCCGGGTACTCGAGCGGCGGGATATGCGGCAGAAGGGCGGCCGCGTCCAGGTACACGGCGTGGCCGCCGATCGGCTGTACGCACGGGATCCCCGACTCGAGCAGCGCCTCGCCCAGGTATGCGGTTGATCGGATCCGATAGTGCAGGTAGTCCTCGTTGACCACCTCGCGCAGGCCCTGCGCGATCGCCTCCAGGTCGCGACCGGCCAGGCCACCGTACGTCGGGAATCCCTCGGTCAGGATCTCCAGGTTGCGGGCAGCTTCCGCCCAGACGTCGTCATTCATCGCCAGCCAGCCACCGATGTTGGCGATCCCGTCCTTCTTGGCGCTCATCGTCATGCCATCGGCCAGCGCCGCCATCTCGCGCACGATGTCGGGGATCGAGACATCGGCGTAGCCGAGTTCGCGCTGCTTGATGAACCAGGCATTCTCCGCGAACCGGCAGGCGTCGAGGAAGAGCGGCAGTCCGTATCGGTCACACACGGCGCGCACCGCGCGCAGGTTCTCGAGGCTGACCGGTTGCCCGCCACCGGAGTTGTTGGTGACGGTCACCATCACCAGCGGGATCGACTCGGGGCCGCGTTCCCGGATGAAGGCGTCGAGCGCATCGGTATCCATGTTGCCCTTGAAGGGATGAATGACCGATGGGTGGCGCCCCTCCTCGATCACCAGGTCGACCGCCTCGGCGCCGGTGAACTCCACGTTGGCGCGGGTCGTATCGAAATGCGTATTGGAGGGAATCGCCTTGCCGGGTCCGGCAACCACGCCGAACAGGATCCTCTCCGCCGCTCGCCCCTGGTGGGCAGGGATCACATGCTTGAACGGGAAGAGGGCCTGGACGCTCTCCAGGAAGCGGAACCACGACGGTGAGCCCGCGTAGCTCTCGTCACCGCGCTGGATGCCGGCCCACTGCTCGGCCGACATGGCGCCGGTCCCCGAGTCGGTGAGCAGATCGATCAGCACGTCCACCGAATGGAGGTTGAACAGGTTGTAGCCGGCCGCCTCGAGCGCCGCCTGGCGCTCCTCGACGCTTGTCAGCCGGATCGGCTCGACGCTCTTGATCCGGTGCGGCTCGATGATCGTGCGCCAGCGTTCCATGGCGCGGAGCATAGGGTGCTGCGGACCGGCGCGCGCCGGCTCGCCGCGCCGCATCATGGACTTGGCAACAACGGGAAATGAGAGGGAACCGATGGACCGATGGAGGAGGCTGGGAGCCGGGCTAGCATCCCGGCCCGCCGTCGTGGCGTGGGCCGAGAACGAGATGCAGGTCTTCGTGATCCGCGACGACGGACAGCTATGGGACACCTACTGGGACGGCGTCGCCTGGCACGAGTGGCATGCCCACGGAGGGGAGCTGATCGGAGCGCCCGCGGCGTGCTCGTGGGGTGCGGATCGCATCGACGTCTTCGCGCGGGGTCGTGACGGAGCGCTCATGCACCGCTGGTATGTACCGGCCGGATGGCAACCATGGGAGTCCCTGGGAGTCCAACTGGACGGCGACCCGGAGGTGAGCTCCTGGGGCCCGGACCGGATCGACCTGTTCGCGCGCAGCGCGACCGGCGAGCTGCTCCACGGCTGGTGGGACGGCGCCTCGTGGTCGTTCACGGGCGCGTGATGCGGCGCGCCGCACGCGAAGCCTGAGAGGCGACCGATCGACCGTCTGCTGGCGCTCATCGGCTACGCGCCCATCGCGTTGGGCCGCCTCGTGGCGACCGCCCGAGGGGGACCGTCCGGCCGCGCGGATCAGCGTGCCACCACCGGGCGGATCGTCGCGATCCTGGCCATCCTGGCGTTCGTGCCGGTCATCCAGGCGGGCATCGAGCTGATCGTGAGCCGGGTGACGATCCCCGACTTCGTGGACCGGCGTGTCGGGCCATCGACCACCCTGGTGGCGATGGACGGCTTTGCCCTTCTCGCGCCGCTCCCCGCGCAGCCGCCGCCACCTGGCACGGTGGCCGCCGTGGATGGGGCCGCCTACCACTGGTACGCGGTGCGCGACACGGTCGCGGATCGACGCATCGCGATGGTGCGCTCCCCGCTGGCTTCGGTGACGCTGCTGACCCGCACGGTGATCGCGAGAGTGGTGGACGACGCAGAGGCAGTGAACGGCGCACTCCGCGGTCTCGCGCTGCACGGGGAAGCGGGGGCAAACGTGTCGGCGCCGCTGCTCGATGAAGTGGAGGAGCCCACCGGCGACATCCGGACCATCGACTCGGTGGCGCAACTCGCCGACGCCGCGCCAGGCGACCTCCTGCGCATCCGCCTGCATTTCGGACCGGGGGTGGCAACCTGCGTCGCCACGGACACCTGCGTGGCTCGCCGCCTGGCCGACGGGATCGGGTCGTGGGACAACCTGGCGGACGATCCTGAGACCGGCGAGTTTGTCATGGTGCGCACCTCATACCCGCCGTCGGTCGCGCCGTTCGGCGGAGTCGGCGTGCAGGCGGCCAACCGCGCCGAGGTCGAGGCACTGCTCGCGAGCGTGCCCGCACGCGGGTTGCTGGACTGGGCGCGCGTCCTGCGGGGTGCCAACGTCGAGCATGATCTGAACCTGCCGATCGATCGGCTCTGGCTGGGGCCACTGGTGTTCGCGATGTTCGCCGCGTTGCTCTACGTCGGACTGCGCGCCGGGTATCCGAGATTCCGGCCCACCGAGAGCGCTGCCCGCGGCCGGGCGATCGGCTGGGATAGACCAGCGGGCGAGCTGCGTGTCGTCGCCAGCGGCCGGATCACGCCGCCCGGGGCCTCGCCCTTCGAGCTGACCGAGATGCCGGCCACCCTGCGGGCTGACGCGGCGACAGGCGAGACCACCCTGCGCCTGAAGGTCGGGACCGAGTGGCGTTCCGTGGTCGTGCCGCGGTCGCTGGGGGCGCTCGGCTCAGTGCAACTCGGTGACCAGGTCGAGATCAGCGGCAGCCGGCCGGCCCTGCGCTTCGGCTGGTTCGGCAGCCAGGTGTTCCTCGTCTTCGAGTCCGCGGCGGCTCGCGACGCGGCCACCGTGTTGGTGCGCGGCGCCGGTCGCTGACAGAACGTCGCAGCGCCGCTCGACCTAGGTCAACAGTCCGATCACGATCGCCACCAGGTAGCCGACCAGCAGCAGTCCACCGACATACAGGTGCAGGTTGACGTTGATCCCCATGAACGACATCAGCGCGTACGGCTGGGTGTAGAACTGGCGGATCCCGCCATAGACGCGCCACGCAAGCGGCGCCGCGAGGAGGGCGAGCAGCGTCGGTGCCGGCAGCAGGTTGCCGATGACGCCGCCGACCACGACGGCAAAGGCCACCACGGCGCCCGCCAGGTACACGCCGGTGACCACGCCCTGCGGCAACCGGACCGGAAGCGTGCGCTTGCCGGCTGCCGCGTCGCCCACGCGGTCCGGGATCTCGTTGACGTACAGGATGAGCGCCACCAGGATCGCCACCGGGACCGATACCAGCGCCGCCTCCCAGCTCAGCGTGCCGGTCTGGACCACGTAGGCGCCGAGCAGCATGATCGGTCCGAATCCGATGGCGACCGCGATCTCGCCCAGCCCGCGATACACGAGCTTGAGCGGCGGGGCGGTGTAGGCGATCCCCACCGC
>Ga0209521_10000782_pt1 | contig 25054 bp, 28 predicted proteins | sample Rifsed19ft4_FD_184016 | JGI IMG/M metagenome (GOLD analysis project Ga0209521, IMG submission 184016) | Soil microbial communities from Rifle, Colorado, USA - sediment 19ft 4 (version 2) | ecosystem: Environmental > Terrestrial > Deep subsurface > Rock core/Sediment | place: Rifle, Colorado...
GCACCACCTTCGAGGCGTAGTCGCGCTGCGAATCGAGAACCTTCTTGAAGAACGGGTTCTTCGCCGACTCCTCCGCCGCGATCACGTCCCAAGTCTTGAGGAAGGCGATCAGGATCTCGGGCGGCGTGCGCAGGATCTGCGTGCCGAACTTGGTGCGCATCTCTACGATCGCGTCCGCGTTCTGCTTCTGCCACTTCACCCCCCAGCGCACGAAGGTTTCGAGCGTCGCCGCGCGCACCACCTCCTGCTGCTGCGGCGTGAAGCTCTTCCACACATCGCCGTTGATGATGAGCTCGATAAACGAATTGTTTTCGTGCATACCGGGCGTGTAGTGATACTTCCACACCTGCGGCAGGCCGAGGCGCAGGTCCTCGATGCCGCCCACCCATTCGGCGCAATCGATCACGCCGCGCTGCGCCGAGGGCACGATTTCGCCGCCGGGCATGTTGACCGTCTGCATGCCCATGCGCTGGTAGATCTCGGCGACGATGCCGGTCTGCCGGCACTTCATGCCCTTGAAGTCGGCCAAGCTCTTGATCGGCCGCTTGAACCAGCCGAACGCCTGCGGGCTTACACCACCGATCGGGAACGCGATCACGTTGAGCTTGAGGATGTCGCGGTAGAACTCCCAGTACATGTCCATGCCGCCGCCTTCGTACATCCACCCCAAAAAGTCGAAATGGTCCATGCCGAACGGGCCGGCCGGCGTCGCCGAGAACAGCGTGGCCGTCTTGTTCTTGCCGACCCAGTAATAGGCGACACCGTGGCCGCCGTCGATCACCTTCTTGTGCGTGGCATCGAGAATCTCGAACGGCGGCACGATCTGACCCGCTGCGAGCGCCTCGATCTTGAGCTGGCCGCTCGTCAGCTTGTCGACGCGCTCGGCGAAGAACCTGAAGTTGTCCTGCAGCGTGAGGCTCGCCGGCCAGGTGGACTGCATCTTGAGGTTCTTCACCGCCGGCGCCTGCGCGCCGGCCGACGCGGCAAATCCCAGTGCGGCGGCGAGCGCCGTCAGCGCAAAGGTCTTGTGCAAAACGTGACGCATGGTTTCCTCCTCCCGAAGGGTGTGCGCAGGAAAGCGCTGCGGCGATGTTAGGACCGCCTCCCCGCGGTGTCAACGAATCGCCGGCTCACGAGATCTTGATCCGGGCGACTTTGCGCTTGCCGGCCTGCAGCACGAACGATCTTCCGGCCGGGAGCTTGAGGCCCCTGTCGGACACCCGCTCGCCGTCGATCTTCACCCCTCCTTGCTCGATCAGGCGGTTGGCCTCGGAAATGCTCGGCACGAAGCCAGCCAGTTTCAAGGTCTTGGTCACCGCCAGCCCGGCCTCCGGCGCCTTCAACGTGAGCTCCTGCATGTCCTCGGGAAGCCGGCCGTGGCGGAAGCGCTGCTCGAACTGCGCTTCGGCGTCGAGCGCCGCGCTTGCGCCGTGGAAGCGCGCGACCATCTCCTTCGCGAACAGCACCTTGATCTCGCGCGGATTGCGCCCGTCCTTCACCTCGTGCCGCCATTTGCTCACGCCCGGCGCCGGCTCGAACGACAGCAGCTCGATGTAGCGCCACATCAGCTCGTCGGAGACCGACATCAGCTTGCCGAAGATCTCGCGCGGCGGCTCGGCGATGCCGACGTAGTTGCCCAGCGACTTCGACATCTTCTCCCTGCCGTCGAGGCCCTCGAGCAGCGGCATCGTCAGCACGCACTGGGGCTCCTGGCCGAAGTCCTTCTGCAGCTCGCGGCCGACCAGCAGGTTGAATTTCTGATCGGTGCCGCCGAGCTCGACGTCGGATTTCATCGCCACCGAGTCGTAGCCCTGCATGAGCGGATACAGCAGCTCGTGCACCGCGATCGGCCGATTGGACTTGAAGCGCTTCGCGAAATCGTCGCGCTCGAGCAGCCGCGCCACCGTGTAGCGCGCGGCGAGCCGGATCATGCCCTCGGCGCCGAGCTTGTCCGACCAGGCCGAATTGAACAGGATCTGCGTCTTTTCCGGGTCGAGGATCTTGAACACCTGCTTGCGGTAGGTTTGCGCGTTCGCCTCGATCTCATCGCGCGAAAGCGGCGGCCGGGTCTGGTTCTTGCCCGACGGATCCCCGATCATCCCGGTGAAGTCGCCGATCAGGAACTGCACCTGGTGGCCGAGCTCCTGGAAGTGGCGCAGCTTGTTGATCACCACGGTGTGGCCGAGATGCAGGTCAGGCGCGGTCGGATCGAGGCCGAGCTTGACGCGCAGCGTGCGCCCGCCGGCGAGCTTCCTCGCCAGCTCCTCCTCGACGATCAGCTCGTCGCAGCCGCGCCTGATCAGCTCCAGCGCTTCGCCAATGCGTGACTTATCCGTTTTGCGCCGCCGCTGTTCTTTGCTAGACTGCCGCAGACACCTGAATATCAAGGAATTCTAGCCGATCCATGGTTCGTCACACGCCGCTCGGGCGCGCGGCCGCCCTTCTCGCGCTCGCGGCTTCGGGCGTGGTGGCCGCGTTCGCGACCATCGCGCCGGCGCCGCAGGCCGAGCTTGCGCTCGCGAAGACCACCGTGCGCGAGGTCCTTCCCGTCGACGCCGAGGCTTCGCTCATTGCGCCGCCCGCATCGTACGTCCGCGAGGAGCGCTTCCGGCGCGGCGACACGCTCGCGGCATTTCTCGCCAGGCTGGGAATCGCCGACGCCCACATCGAGCGCCTGTTGCGGTTGCAGCCGCTCAGGCTGCTCAGCCCGGGGACGGACGTGATCGCAAAGCTGAGCCCCGAGGGCTCGCCTTTCGAGATCAGCTTTCTGGCGGGCCGCGACACGCTCTTCTGGATCGCGCCTCAGGGCGAACGCTTCGTCGTCGGCGAGGAGCGCGCGCCGCTCGAGACGATCGCGGCGGTGAAATCGAGCTCGATCCGGTCCTCTCTCTTTGCTGCCACCGACGACGCAGGCATTCCCGACGCAATCGCGATCCAGCTCGCCGAAGTGTTCGGCGGCGACATCGATTTTCATCGCGACCTGCGCCAGGGCGATCGATTCAGCGTCGTCTACGAGATGCACATGCTCGCCGGCCGCCCGGTGCGAGCGGGCCGATTGCTTGCGGCGGAGTTCGTCAATCGCGGCAGGAGCTTTCGCGCCGTGCACTTCGCCGGCGCGGACGGCAAGGGCGGCTATTACACGCCCGAAGGCAAGAGCCTGCGCAAGGCGTTCCTGCGCTCGCCGCTCGAGCTCTCGCGCGTGAGCTCCGGCTTCGGCATGCGCGTCCATCCGATCCTCAGGAAGTGGCGCGCGCACCGCGGCATCGATTACGCGGCGCCCACGGGCACACGCGTGCGTTCGGTCGGCGACGGCGTGGTCGAGTTCGCCGGAGCGCGCGGCGGGTACGGGAACATGGTGATCCTGCGCCACCGCGGCCAGTACAGCACCGTGTACGCGCACCTCAGCCGGATCGCGCGCGGCACGGTGCGCGGCGCGCGAGTCGCGCAGGGCGGCGCGATCGGCTTCGTCGGGCAGACCGGCTGGGCGACGGGCCCGCACCTTCACTACGAGTTCCGCGTCGCCGGCGAGGCGCGCAATCCGTTGTCGGTCGCCATGCCGGCGGCGCGCCCGGTGGCGCTGCAGGAGATGGCGACGTTCCGCCGCCACGCCGAGCCGCTCGCCGCGCGCCTCGACCTTCTCGCCGGCAGCCGGCTCGCGCTGCTGGAGTGAGCCGCGAGCTGTACGTCGGCCTCATGTCGGGCACCAGCCTCGACGGGGTCGACGCGGCGCTTGCCGATCTCTCGGGCGCGCGGCCGGCGCTGCTCGCCGCCGTCCGCCATCCTTTCCCGCCCGCCCTGCGCGCCGAGCTGCTCGCCCTCAACTCCCCCGGCGGCAACGAGATCGAGCGCGCGGCGCTCGCCGCGATCGAGCTGGCACGGAAGTACGCAGCCGCGGTGCAGGAACTGCTGTCCCGGTCGGGAACGCCGGCCTCCGAGGTGCGGGCAATCGGCTGCCACGGCCAGACGGTGCGTCACCTGCCGCAGCGCGGTTTCAGCACGCAGATCGGCAACGCAGCGCTGCTCGCCGAGCTTTGCGGCATCGCGGTCGTCGCCGATTTCCGCAGCCGCGACATTGCCGCGGGCGGCGAGGGTGCCCCTCTCGTGCCGCCGTTTCACGCCGCGCTGTTCGCCAGCGGCACCGAGAGCCGGGCCGTCGTGAATGTCGGCGGCATCGCCAATCTTACGTGGCTCCCGGTCTCGGGCGCGGTCGCGGGATTCGATTGCGGCCCGGGCAACTGCCTGCTCGACCTGTGGGCGGCGCGCCATCTCGGAAAGGACTTCGACGAGGCGGGCGAGTGGGCTGCGGGCGGGAGCGTTGCCCCCGCCCTGCTCGAGAAATTCCTGGCCGAGCCGTTTTTCGCGCTGCCGCCGCCGAAAAGCACCGGGCGCGAAGTCTTCAACGCGACCTGGCTCGATGCGCGAGGCGTCGCCGGCGAGGACCCGCGCTCGGTCCAGGCGACGCTGCTCGAGCTCACCGCGCGCTCGATCGCCGATGCGTGCCGGCGCCGCTTCGCCGGCATGCAAAAGCTGATCGTGTGCGGCGGCGGCGCGCGCAATGACGCCCTGCTGCGGCGCCTCGCTGCGCTGCTGACGCCGCTCCCGGTGCAGACGAGCGATGCACACGGCATCGACGCCGAGCAGGTCGAGGCGGCGGCGTTCGCATGGCTGGCCAAACAGGCGCTCACCGGCGCGCCCGCGAGCCTCCCTTCGGTCACCGGGGCGCGCGGTGCGCGCGTGCTGGGCGCGATCTACCCGGGGTAGGCGCCTTCAGCCCCGGACCTTGCGTCCGAGCATGTTCACCATGAGATAGGGAAGATACTTGCGCCTGCCGCGCGGCGTGTCCGCGTATTCGGCCATCCTATTGTCGACCTCGCGGAAATCGCGCAGGTCGAGCGACACGATCTCCCCGCTCACGCTGGTCGAGTAAGCCGCGCTGACCCACTCGAACTGCTCGAACAGCGCCTGCACCGCGCGCGGCGAGAAACGGAAGAAGTCGTCGGGGTACGCGTGATAGCGCCATACCCAAGGCACCGAGAGGTACAGCGCCCCCCCTGTCTGCAGCAGGCGCGAGATGTTCTCGGCCATCAACCAGGGTCTGGGCGTATGCTCGAGCACCGAGCAGCAGATGGCGAGCGCGAAATGACCCTCCGGCAGCGCCCCCAGACCGGCGCTCAGGTCCGCCACCACGTCAACGCCCTTGCCCGGCTGCAGATCGGTGCCGATGTACTCGAGGCCGCGATAGAGATCGCGGAAGCTCGTGGTGCTGCCGTAATCCTTGGATCCGATTTCCACCACCGGCCCCTCGGCGCGGGGAACAAGCCTCTCGAGAAAGAGGCGCTGGTTGACGTCTCCCATGTCGCCGCCAAAAGGAAAGGGGGCCGAAGCCCCCTTTGTGACCCGCGATACGGCCGATCCGGATCTAGACCGAGAACGACGACCCGCAGCCGCAGGTGGATTGCGCGTTCGGGTTCTTGATCACGAACTGCGCGCCCTCGAGCCCTTCCTGGTAGTCGATTTCGGCGCCGGCCAGGTACTGGCAGCTCATCGGGTCGATGAGCAGCATCACGCCGTTTTTCTCCATCACGGCGTCGTCGTCGTTCTTCGCCTCGTCGAAGGTGAAACCGTACTGGAAGCCCGAGCAGCCGCCGCCGGTGACGAACACGCGCAGCTTCAGCTCCGGGTTGCCTTCCTCGTCGATCAACTGCTTGACCTTGTTCGCCGCGTTGTCGCTGAAGATCAGCGGCGCCGGCATTTCCGTGACTGCGTTCATCTGCATCCGCTCCTGTGTTGTGGCCGCTCAGCCGCCCGAGGCGAGCTTCAGCTCCACCCCTTTCGCCTCGACCCCGCCGTAGTGCACCAGGCGCCCCTCGACGACCGCGCCCTGCTGCATCTCGATGCTCTTGTAGTGCACGTCCCCTTTGACCTGCGAACTCGCCTGGAGTTCGAGCGTCTCGGTGGCGTTGACCGAGCCGTTGATGGTGCCGTTGACCACGATGTGCGCGGCCTGGACCTCGCCGTCGACGCGCGCAGCCTCCGAGATCACCAGCGTTCCGGGCTGATCCGGCAGCGCCGCGACGTTGCCGCGCACCATGCCGTCCACGCGCAGCCCGCCGCTGAAGAAGACGTTGCCCTCGATGCGCGTGGTGGCGCCGATCAGGCTGTCGATCCGGTTCTGCGGCTTGCTCGACTTGCCGAACATGGTGTTCGCCTCTTTACCTCAGCGTGACGGTGTGGGTCGCCTTCGGCTGCGGCGCGCCGGTCTCGTAGACCCGCACCTGCACGTTCTCGACCTTCGCCTTCGGGCTCACCCTGAACGTCCCTTCCACCCGCTGGAAGTACTTGAAAGCCAGCCGGAACGCGGACGCCCCGGCGTCCGCCTGCTCCGGGAAGCTCATCATAGCACTCCGGCCCCCTTCCGTCAGGCTCACGACGAGCTCGAGCCGCCCCTGGAAATCCCGCCCTCGCCGCGAGGTGGGCGTCAGCAGCAACAGGTGGTAGCGGTACTCCCCCGGCAGCACCTCCGGCTCGACCTTGAAGCGGTAGATCGAAAGCGCCTGCGCGCTGCGCGCCTCCGAGGACAGCATGTTCTCGAAGATCGCGAGCTCCTCGCGCAGGCGCGCATTTTCCTGCCCGAGCGTGCGGATTTGACGCGCGAGCTTCTGCTGCGCGGTGCGCTCGATGGAGACCCGGCTGTCGGCGGCGTTCGCCACCCCGCGCAGCTGCTCGAGCTCGGCGCGCGCCGCGTCGAGGCTGCGGCGCGTCTCGCCGAGCTGCCCGGTGATCTCGCTGCGATCGAAGCCGGCGAAGCGCCCGCCGGCGTCGTAAATCCATGCGGCCAGCAGCATCGCGGCCACGAGCAGCAGCGCGATCCCGAGCCAGCGCCAGTACCAGGGAATCTGGCCTCGCACCGCGACGCGCGGCGCCGCGATGCCGAAGCGCTGGCGAAGCTTGCCAAGCCGGCCGGCCATGCGCTACGGGACGACCGCAAGCTGCTCGAGCCCGGTCGTCTCGGGCAGCCCGAACATCAGGTTCATGTTCTGCACCGCCTGTCCCGAGGCGCCCTTGACGAGATTGTCGATGACCGAGAGCACGACCAGCGTGTCGGAGCGCGCGGAGCCTTCCGGCGGCCGGTGCACGGCGATGCGGCACAGGTTCGCGGCGCGCACCGAGCGCGTGTCCGGGTGGCTGCCCGGGGGCATCACGTCGACGAACGGCTCGCCCGCGAAGCGCTTTTCGTACAACCCCTGGAAATCGGCCTCCCTGGCGATCCGCGCGTAAAGCGTCGCATGGATGCCGCGGATGAGCGGCGTCAGGTGCGGGACGAACACCAGCCCCACCTCCCCGCCTGCGACGCCCGCCAGGCCCTGCCGGATCTCTGGCCAGTGGCGATGGCCGGGGACGTTGTAGGCCGCGAAGTTGTCGGATGCCTCGGAAAACGCCAGCTTCAGCTCGGCTTTTCTCCCCGCGCCGCTGACTCCCGACTTGGCATCGGCGACGAGATGCCCGCGATCCACCACGCCGGCTTCGAGAAGCGGCAGGAAGCCGAGCAGGATCGCGGTCGGATAGCAGCCGGGATTGGCCACCAGGCGCGCGCCTCGGATCCTTTCGCGGTTCAGCTCGCACAGGCCATACACCGCCTGGCTGATCAGCTCGGGCGCGGCGTGCTTCATCTTGTACCAGCGCTCCCATTCGGCCACGTCGCGCACGCGAAAATCGGCGGAGATGTCCACCACGCGCGCGCCGGCCTCGAGCAGCGCGCGCGCCTCGTTCATCGCCACGCCGTTCGGCGTGGCGAAAAAAACCACGTCGCAGCCACGCAGGGCGTTCGCGTCCGGCGCGGCGAACGCGAGCTCGACGCGGCCGCGCAGGCTGGGAAAGATCGCGGCGACCGGCGTTCCGGCCTCCTGGCGCGAGGTGACCGCTTTCAGCTCCACCTCGGGATGCTGCGCGAGCAGCCTCAGCAGCTCCGCGCCGCTGTACCCGGTCCCGCCTACGATGCCCGCCTTGATCATGTGTTTCCTGGCCCTGAAACAAAAAAGCCGCCCGAGGGCGGCTTTCCATCGACTCGTTTCCCGGTTCAGCGTTTCGAGTACTGCTTGCGCCGCCGCGCCTTGTGCAGGCCGACCTTCTTTCGCTCGACTTCGCGCGCGTCGCGCGTCACCAGCCGCGCCGCGCTCAAGGCCGGCTTCAGCCCCGCATCATACTCGATCAGCGCCCGCGTGATACCGTGGCGCACCGCGCCCGCCTGCCCGCTCTCGCCGCCGCCGTCCACGTTGGCCATGATGTCGAAGGCCGACAGGTTCTTCGTCACTTCGAGCGGCTGGCGCACGATCATGCGGCCGGTCTCGCGCGCGAAAAACTCGTCCACCGGCTTGCCGTTGACGGTGAACTGGCCGTTGCCGGGCTTGAGGAACACGCGCGCCACGGCGCTCTTGCGCCGCCCGGTGCCGTAGTAGTAATCGCCGACCATCGCTTTCCTCTCAGAGCTCCAGGACTTTCGGCTGCTGCGCCGAGTGCGGGTGCTCGCCGCCCGCGTACACCTTGAGCTTTCTCAGCATCGCGTAACCGAGCGGGCCTCTCGGCAGCATGCCCTTCACCGCGCGCTGCAGCACGCGCTCGGGATGCGCGGCATGCAGCTTGGCGAACGTGATCTCCTTGACGCCGCCCGGAAACCCGGTGTGGCTGTAGTATTTTTTCTTTTCCGCTTTTCTGCCCGTGACGCGAATCTTGGAGGCGTTCAGCACCACCACGTAGTCGCCGGTGTCGACGTGCGGCGTGTACTCGGGCTTGTGCTTGCCGCGCAGGCGCGCCGCGATCTGCGCCGCGAGCCGCCCCAGGATCTTGCCCTGCGCGTCCACCACCAGCCAGCCGTGCCGGAAATCGTGCGCCTTCGCCGTGAAAGTCGTCATTGCGTCGATGCGAAAAGGGTGCGGATTCTACTGCAAAAAAAAGCGCAACTCGCGAGAGTTGCGCCGAATCCACCAAAGGAGGAGGGTGGAGGAGACAATCGCTCGACGCTTCTTGCGAAGCGCTGCGATTCGATCAGCATTATTCCGGCCTCGATGCTGCGATGCAAGAGACAAGTGTTTATGAGGATATCGAACAAGCTTATTTATCCAAATGTCTTATCAACTCATTGATCGTACGCGATTATATGAAACGTAGTTGAAAATTCCAGCACAGGTTTGTGGAAAATTTCACTATTCTGAAGGTGACGAATGCTGCATGGCACAACCCATTGATCGGACGAAGGATCTCGGCATGGAATGCACCGTGCGCTGGACGGGCAACATGACCTTCCTCGCGGAGACCGCAAGCAACCACGTGGTCGCGATGGACGGCGCTCCCGAGGGGGGCGGACGCAATCTGGCGCCGCGGCCGATGGAAATGGTGCTCGCCGGCACCGGGGGCTGCACCGCCTACGACGTGGTGCTGATCCTCAGGAAGAGCGGGCAGGACGTCACCGGCTGCGAGGTGAAGCTCTCTTCCGAGCGCGCCGCCGCCGATCCGAAGGTGTTCACCAAGATCCACATGCATTTCACGCTGCGCGGCAGGAACCTCAAGCGCAACCTGGTCGAGCACGCGATCCGCTTGTCGCACGAGAAATACTGCTCGGCCTCGATCATGCTCGGCAAGACGGCGGAGATCACCAAGGACTTCGAGATTGCCGGGGAATGATCAGGTCTTGATCAAATAGCCGCAAGGCGCGAAGGTGAAGCCGAATTTCGCCTCGCGCGCCGCATCGGCGACCAGCTCTCCCGCATGCGTGGCGAGGTACTCTTCGAGCGCCTCGTACGGGCCCGGACCGAATTCCGGTCGCACGGGGTGGCCGTTGACGCAGGTGTCCTCGACTACGAGATAGTCCTCTCGCCGCAGCAGCGGCACCAGGAGCTCGAGCTCGCGCAGCACGTGCCGTTTGGTGTGGTCCGAATCGAGGATCGCGAAGAGCGGCCCCCGTTCGGGCGGCAACAGCCGCCTCACACGCTGCGCCATCTCGGCCGAAGCACTGTCCCCGACCAGGAATTCGATCCTCGGGTGGGCACGCAGCATGTTCGAGGCGGGATCAACATCGATGCTGATCACGCGCCCGCGCGCGCCGTTCAATTCGAGCAGGTCGGCGAAGAACAGCGCCGATCCCCCGTGCCGCGTGCCCGTCTCGAGCACCCAATCGATGCGCCTCTCGGCGAAGATTTCCTGGTAGTTCCACAGGTCGGTCGGCGCCTTCAGGATTCGCACGCCGCGGTAGTGCATCCCCTTCCAGATACCGCGGTTGTAGAACCACAGCAGATATTGCTCGCCGGCGGGATCCATCGCAGCGGGTGTCGGGTTCGGCATGTCGATTCGCTCCAGGGCTTCACGGTGCAATCGTACCGGCGATGGCTGCGGCCCAGTCGCGGGCGATCGCGTGGGGAGTATGGAGATTCTCGACCACGGACTGGCCCGCCCTGATCCGCTCCAGCGCATCTGCATTGCGCTCGGCAAACCAACGCAGCCCGGTACCGAGATCGTCGCCGACCCAGCCGCAATCGGCCAGCCCCTGGTAGGCGGGCAGCGGGTGCGCGATCACGAATCGCCCCGCCCAGATCGATTCGAGGAAGCGGTTCGGGCTCTTTACCGCCTTTCTCGGATCGTGAGGATTGGAAGGGATGACGACAGCGTTGCACTCGCGCAACTCCTCGAACAGGGCCGCCGTGGACCACGGTCGGAAACTGCAATCCCGCGCCGTTCCACGCCACGAATCGGCGAGCTCGGCTGCGAGCGCCTCCGCGCCGGCGCCGGGTGCGGTCACGAGCCTGAGCGAGTACGGCACCGCGCCGGCTGCCCGATCGAGCTGCGATATGCCCGAGCGCAGGGTGTCCAGATTGACCGGATGGCCGAACCAGAGCAGCGAAACCGGGCCGGCTGCCCCTGCCGGCGCGGCCACGCCTGGCTCCCCGCGCGGCCCCTCGACCGGATCGCTGATGGTCGTGACGGGAACCGGCGTCTGGGACCTCAATACCTCGGCAAGGCCGGCGGTGCTCGCGACGACCAGGTCGGCCGAGTTGGCGAGGGCGCGGTAGATCGGCCCACGCAACGGATCCGTGAAGTTGTCGTCGCTGTAGTCGGCGAGCACCCGCACGCCGCGTGCGCGAAGCTCCCGTATCGCTTCGAGCGCGCGTTCGGCTGCGGCGCCCAGCTCGGCTGCCGACGCGGCCAGCGGCTTTCCGATCACGACCGCGTTCGCGCCCGCCAAGCGAGCGAGCAGCGCGCGGCGACTGGGGTGCGACGCGAGCGATGCGACGACGCTGCTCCAGCCCAGGTGCGAAAGCCCCCGCGCCGGGATCGTCATCCGATATCGGACTGAAGCGACCAGCGAGGTCGGCCCCTGCGGCGTCCTCGTGAGAGGCGGGAAAGCGAGCCATACCACGCGCGGATTCGCTTGCGCGCCAGTACGCATCAGGCCTCGCCGGGCCAGCCGAAGACGAAGTCGTAGACCACCTGGGCGAGCACCACCGCGCCGAGCGACTGCAGGTACTCGGACGCGGCGAAGCGATCCAGGCCATAGCGCCCGCTGAACTCCTTCTGCTCGATGATCACCACCGGCCGGCAGCGCAGCAGCGTTTCGCGGGCGCCTTCGAGGACGAAGCGCTCATAGCCCTCGACATCCACCTTGATGAAGTCCACCTCGTCGAGCGAGAAGTCGTCGAGCCGCCTCATCGGGATCGTGCCGCTCGAATCCGGGCGCACGTGCGTCGCGCCGGTATTCTCCTGCGTCATCTCCAGGGCGATCGTCCCCTGCCGGCTGCCGAGCGCAACCCGGTGCAGAACGACGTTCTTCGCCCGCACGTTGCGCTCGAAGCAGTGAGCGAAGAGCTCGCTCGGCTCGAACGCGTGGACGTTACGGAAGGCGAGCGCCAGGTAAAAAGACCAGAACCCGACGTGCGCCCCGACATCGACCGCCACGCGCCGGTTGCTGCACAGCTCCACCGATCGGTTCAGGTGATCCGGCTGATACATGCGCCTGCCCTCGACCTTGGGCGCCTTCGACAGATATTCCGAGAAGTGCCGGTCCGAGCGCGGCAGCACCCAGCCGAACATGGATCGCGTCGCGGACATGCTTGAAACCGGTGGCCCGCCGGCTCAGGGTCGGCGCGGCGCGGCGGCGACGCGGCGCATCGACTCGAATTCGGCGAACCACTCCCCGGCGTAGTCGCAGTTCCGGTAGTCGTCGAAATACGGCCCGCCGAGGGTGAAGTGAACGATTTTCGCGGCCGGGTTGTACTCGTACTCGCCCACCAGCCAGTTCCACTCGGACGGCAGATCGCCGATTGCTGCGTCCTCGATCCAGGCGAAGCGGTGCAGATCGAGCCCGGGCGCCGAGTTGACGTACTCCGGCGTAAGCGCGCGGCAGCGCTCGTTGTTCAGGATCATCAGACTCGACCAGTTCTTGCGCGCGTACTTGGTCTGAATCTGATTGAGGAACTTGCGTTCGGTCTTCGGCACGTAGTCGTGCTTGCAGACGAGCACCGCCCTGTCGGGCTGGCGCTCGATCTCCACGGCCAGAGTGGCGATGTCGGCGCGGCACAGCATGTCGCAGTCCATGAATACAGACCAGCCGCGGTAATCCGAGAGCTTCGGCACCAGGAAGCGCGTCAGGCTGAACTCGGTGGATTCGGTCGGCCCCCGCTCGCGGCGGTAGAGCCCGCCAAGCTGCGAGCGCATCAGCGGGGCGATGGAAACCGGGATCGTGGCTCGGCGCAGGATCGAATGGGCCAGCGTGTAGAACGCGACCGACTCCCTCGGGTCGTAGCCGATGAAGACGTTGAGCACGGCGCTAGATGCGGTAGGCGACCGTGGTCATGACCCGGGAGAGAGAGCGCATCGCGAGCGTGACCGGCGACGGCATTTCGGGCGCACCCAGGCGGATGGCAGTGGCGCGGTGCCTCGCCTCGTCGGCGCGCATTGATTCGATCACAGTCCGCGTGCGCCCGTCATTCGGCGACAACCGCGCCAGGTGCCCGCCGAGGTGCTCCTCGACCTGGCGCTCGGTTTCCGCCAGGAACGCCAGGTTCCAGCGCTCGCCGGCGATGCCCGCAGCGGCGCCGAGGGCGAACGACCCCGCGTACCAGAGCGGATTGAGCAGGCTCGTGCGCCCTTCCAGCTCGCGCACGCGCTGCGCGCTCCAGGCGAGGTGATCCTCTTCCTCGCGCGCCGCGCTCGCGAGCGCCGCGCGGTTGGTCTCGGAGCGCGAGGTGAGCGCCTGGCCCCGGTAGAGCGCCTGCGCGCAGACTTCTCCAACATGGTTCACCCTCATCAGGGCGGCCGCATCCGCCCGCTCGGCGTCAGAGAGCCCCGCATCGGAGGCGCCGGTATCGGGAAACGGGCGCGCCGCCCGATGGACGCCGGCGACGCAGCGCAGCGCCGCGTCGAGTTCCCCGATCGCGCGGTCGAGAATGCTCACGACAGCGACCATTCTAGGGCCTTCAAAGCTCCCCCAGCATTTGGTCGAGATCGAGCGCCTCCGCGCGCGGCGCCAGCGCATGGTCGAAAGACGCCGTGCTCGCAAGGAATCTTCAGGTTCGCCATCCCTGCAATTTGAGCGGCTGGCACTCAAAATTCAAGGAAGCGGTGGCGCCGCTCCAATCTTCAGCAGGCACTCCGCTGAAGTGATGACGCTTCGACGGCGTCGAGCAGTTGGCGCGGCACGCCTCCCCACAGGAAGGCCGACACGATGACGTTCGTGTCGGCGACAATGCGCACCGAGGGCTACTTGGTGCCGCGCACGCGGCGCTCGGCACGCGCCGCGTCGATCTCGGCCTGGATGTCCTCTTCGCTCATCGGCGGGAGCTTCGCCGCCTCGATCTCGTCAAGTGCGGCGAAGAGCTCGCCCACGGCCTGTTTGCGCAGCGCGTCGCGAAAGACCTTCTCCAACGTGGCCTCGTCGAGAAGGCCCGCGGCGCGGATTTGCTTCGCGAGTTCGTCGGGGACCTTTACGGTGAGTTCGGTCATCTGGGCGTGTTCCGTAATTTTCGCATTGTATGCCGGGCCGCCCGTTCACACGAACGGGCGCGCTGATCGTCGCATACCCGGATCAGCATGTACGATGGCACGATGCGGCATCTGTCGGTAACCCAGTTCGCCGCCCGCGAGGGCGTGAGCCGCATACGGGTTCTGCAGCTGCTACTCCAGGATCGCATTCCCGGCGCGCAAAAGATCGGCCGTCGCTGGAGCATTCCGGCTTCCTCCCGAATCCCCATGAGCAAGCCGGGGCGACCGCGCAAGCCCGGCGGCGTGTCCGCCCGCCGGTTGCTGCGCCGGCTGGCGCGCAAATACGTGTGGTGGCTGACGCCCGCGAAGGCGCTGCAAAGACCCGGCCTGGTCGCGGCGCAGGTGATGGAGATGGGAGAGTACGACGATGCGTGCGCGTTCGAGGACGCCCTGGGGCGCGACGCTCTGATCGCCGCGCTGCGGCACGCGGAGCCGGGACGATTTTCGGAGGCGTCGTGGCTGTTCTGGCAAATCGCGACGATCCTGCCTAAGATGCGGCTGCGGTCGCGAAGCCTCTCGGTTCGGATTGCGTAGGGGAGCGCTGATCCCTGTACCGTCAGGGCCGTGCGCGCCGGGCAATCACTCCCTGCCGGCCGGGGGGGAGGGATCTGCCGCGCCGTGTCGCCACGGCAAGCTCGAGCGCCGTCTCCAGCCTGATGACTCTGCCCGTCAGGTCTTCGATGCGTTGCTGCTGGGACTTTACCGTCTCGCTCAACGTGATGACCCGCTCGTTCATCCTCAAGACCGTCGTCAAGGCGTCCCAGACCTTGTCGGAGAGGGCGATCTACGCGGCATTGCGCGCCGTGCCGGCCGCTTCGAGCCGCTCGATTCGCTGCTGCGACTCGGCGACGAAGCGCAAGGCCTCGTCGATAGCCTTGCTTGCCCGTGCGGTCGAAGCCTTGACTCGCTCGAGCAGCCGCTCCATGTCGCGCGACGCGGACTCTTCGGCATCGAAGCTCGCCATCGCCCGCCGGGCGAATTCGCCGACGGTCAGGCCGACAGCCTTGGCGCGGCGCGCGATTTTCGCCTTTTCCTCGGGCGTCACCTGGACTGGGATCCGTGCAGTAGCAGCCATGCCTCCGTCCTGTTGTCAATGTCCAACACATGCACATCGTACCCGGACGCCCCCCCCGGTACGCAATCCAAGCATTGGCCATTCCGGTCGCATAGGGAAACGCTCGCCGCCGCGCTTCTTCAATCGCGTGCGCGCACCCAGAACTGATACATCTTCGAAAACGTGTCCGGGAATTCCTCCTCGTACGCATGCCAGCGCGCGAGATTCCGCCGCTCCGGGTCTTCGGCAAACCGGGAGCGATAGCTGGCCGAAACTGTCGGGTCGCGCAGCTCGAAGCCGAGAAAGTCGAGGCCGAGCTCGTCGATCATCGACGCAATCCGCGGCAGCGTGAACCGATGCTCCTGGACGTGAAACATCAGGTCCCGGCAGCCGCTCACGCTGAAGAAATCCTCGGATCTCTCCAACCTCGCGATCATGTCGTCGTCGCCGCTTGCCCGGACCCGCGCCCGGAACCGGCGTATGTCCTGCGGCGTCGCCGCGAACGACCGCGCCAGCTCGCGTGCCCGAACCACGTGCCGGCGCGCGAGCTCGCTGTACAGGCCGATTCGCATCAACCCCTGCGGCGCGAGCAGCGACTTCAGCACGCGCCATCCCGCGAGCGGCTCGGCGAGGTGATGAAGCACGCCGGTGCATTCGATGACATGGAAGCGCTCCCCGATCGAGCCGAGCTGCAGGAGGTCCGCCTGGAGGTAACGAATGCGCGCCAGACCCAGCTCGGCGCTCTTGCGCAACGCGTAAGCCAGGCTGGCGCGGCTCAGGTCCACCGCGAGGATTTCCGAGCCGACGAAGCGATGCGCGGTGTCGATCGGATGCTTTCCCGTTCCGCAGCCGGCCACCAGGATCTGCAGGCCCGAATCCGGCACTGCGTCGAAATTCTCCCAGGGGAACAATTGCGCGAGGACCGCTCGCGGCCGCGCCAGCGCCTCGGTCCTGGCCGTCCTGACCCACCGGGGGTAGGGGTTGCTTTCGTATTGCCTGCGGACGGCGCTGGACACGGCGTCGTCGACGACGCCGAGGGCGGGAACCGATCCCGCGACGCGTGCCTCTTCGAGCGGCTCAAGGACCTGGCGCGCGACCAGCGAATTCACCGGTTCCGGGTAGCGCCCCGCCAGCGCGCCGGAGGCGTCGATCGAGCCGAGCGGCCGATAACAGGCGAGCAGCGCGATCGACTCGGAGGGCGGCGTGCTCCCGGAAGCGACCTGCGCGCCCAGGGCTCGCTGCAGCGCGGCCACGGCTGCCTCCTCCTCGGCGGACTCGGCGCATACGTACTCCGTGCTGAAGCACTGGTGCGCCATCGCCGCGAGCGCGGCGAGAGGCGGCCGTGCGCCGCCCGGCGCCTGCGTCAGCTCACGCAACGCCCCGCGGCGCGCAAACGCGATCAGGCGCTCGATTCCGCGGTGAGCCACGAGGCAATTCGCGAGGAGCGCGCGGAGGATTGGTTCCTCGAGCGCGTTCCAGGCACTTGCAAGCGCGGCCGGATCTTCGGACGCGCTCTCCAGTCCGGCAGCAACGGACCGATAGGAGGCCCCGGATTCCACGACCGCGAGCAAGCTGCCAGCGACGGTTGAAGGATCGACTGCGGGATGCTCGAGCACCCGGGGCAGGATGTCGCGCAGCGCCGGATCGAGAGGCTCGCGCAGGCGAACCATGCCGAGGCATGCGGCGAAGCGAGTCCAGTAAAGCTCGACATCGGGCCGCGCGAGCAGGCAGGCGCAGTGCGCCTGAAAGGCTTCCTCCAGCCTGCCGAAGGATTCCAGGGCGACGGCAAGATTCGAGCGCGCCTCGTGAAAACCCGGATCCAGGGCGACGGCGCGCTCGAAGCTCGGCACCGCCTCGACCGGCCGTCCGAGAGCGAGCTGCGCGCACCCGACCCCGCAGATCGCATCGGCGAAATCCGCGCGGAGCGCGAGCGCGCGCTCGAACGAATCGCGCGCCTGCTCGAACTCGCCCAGGTCAAGCCGCACGTTGCCGAGATTGCAGTGCAGCTCCGGGATGCGTGGATCGAGCTGCAGCGCGCGGCGCAGGTGCCCGGCGGCGCGGGCAGCGCGACCCAGGTGGCGCAGCGCGTTCGCCAGGTTGCCGTGCACGGCGACGCTGTCGGGGAGGAGGCGGGCGGCCTCGCTCAGCAGCACCTCCGCCTGGTCGAACCGTCCGAGCCTGCAGGCGAGCACGCCCAGGGCATGCATCGTTTCCGCGTCAGCCGGCGGAGTCTGTGCGAATTGGCCGAAGATTCTCTCGGCGGTCGCAAAGTCGCCGCTTCCGAGCGCGGAAAAGGCCCGGGAGATCAGACGCCTGGCGTTGTCGTTGGACAAAAAAACGGGCGCCTTGCGGCGCCCGTCGATGTTCGACTTCGGATCGGACGATTAGAAGTTGTGCAGCATCCCGATGCCGATGTTGCGCGGATCCGCGCCTGCGTTGCCAGCAGCGATTCCGCCCGCGCCGGCCGAGCTCATGCCGCCGCCGGAGGCGTCCGCCCACTGGTTGGCCTGGTTGCGGATCTGGCTGTACGAGATGTAGGCGCCGGTGCGCTTGGAGAAATGATACTTGGCAGCCAGCGTATAGCCCTTCGACTTCGTGTTGCCGGGATCCGTGGCGCCCGCGCCGCCGGTGAGGCCCTTGACGCTCGAGCTCCACGCGTACAACGCGTACACCGCCCACTGGCCGAAGGTGTGCTCCCAGTTGAGCAGGTAGATGTTCTGCTTCAGGTCGTCACCCGCGGTCGCGATTCCGGCGATCGCAGCGACGTTGTCGTTCCTGAGCCGCTCGGCGAGGAACGAAATCATCGCGCCCGGCTGATACCTCCAGCCGAGGCCGGCTTTCATGCCGACGATCCTGCCCGCGCCGGTGGCCGGTGTCACAAATGTCGCAGCAGCGGCCGCAGCGGTCGCACCGGCACCGCTGGCAAACCCGTTCCTGCGCCGCGCCCAGTCGCCCTGAACGTAGAACTGCGGAGCGTTATAGCGCAGCGTGATGCCATAGAGGTCGTCCTTCGCCTGGCCGGTGCCCGTGTAAGTCGCAGCTTCCGTTGCGTTCGGGCTGTAGCTGACCGTGAAGTTGAATCCGCTCCAGGTCGGCGAGTTGTACGACAGCACGTTGTTGTTGCGCGCCGCCGGAATCCCGAGGATGCCCGGGTCGGTGATGAAGTCGGCCGTCTGGTCGACGTAGTTCGGGCCCGTCTGCGTCAACGGACCGCTCACCCAGTAGACGTCCTGCCGGCCCATACGCACGTCGCCCCAGCTGCCGCCGAGACCCAGGTACGAGGTGCGGGTCGCGAGAGTTCCGGTCGAGGTGTTCGCCGCGCCGCTCTGGCCGTTGACGGTGCCGGTATCGATGTTCGCACCGGACTCGATCACGGCAAACGCGCGCAGGCCGCCGCCCAGGTTCTCGTTGATCCTGAAGCCGATCCGCGAACCGGAGTCCGCGATACGGGTGCGGCTGGCGAGGTTGCCGCCGACGACGCTCGAGCCGGTCGCCCGCCAGTTCTGCCAGGCGAGGTTCGCGCGGCCGTAGATCTCGACGGTCGACGCTTGCGCGTACGCCAGGATCGGTGCGCCCAACGCGCCTGCCACCGCCAGGGTGATTAACTTTTTCTGCATGCTCAAATCTCCCAAGTTCGTTGAACGAATCGCCGGACTCGCCGGCGACCTTCACCCCCGTACTTCGGAAGCTGTGGCGAGTGTGCCAAGCCAGGGCCTTGATCCGCAAAAAAAATCACACTTTCGGGGATGCGAGGGACAGGGCCGTTGCAACCGTACAACAAGCGCGGTTTGCGTCAATGGATGCTGCATTACAGCAATGCCTTTTACTTCAAACAGTTAGGTTCCTGGAAGCGCCGAACGGAGGCCAAGGTGCTTAATGAACGGATCGAAGTCTCTGTCGCTGTACAAAAGAGGCAAGCCGCTCTCGATACAGCGGGTAGCAATCACCGTATCAATCGTCTTACGCATCGTGATCCCAAGCGCGCGCAAAGCACGGAAGTTCTTGGCGGCTTGAACAGCCATGTCTTGCCCTACCATGTCTACGACCACCAACGAAGTCATGAGCTTCCTGGCCTGGTTGAAGTCGCGGTCGCTGACAAAGCCTTGCAGCACCTCGGTCAAAATCAGGTCGCCTGTCACGATAGGCTCCGCACCGAGCAACGAGTCCAGCTTTTCCACCTGTGGCGTCATGGTCCCCCGGAAGTAGTCGATCCAGACGCTGGAATCGACCAAAATCACTTGTCGGTCCTCATCGCATCAAGGTCGCCTTGCCAGTCGAGCTTGCCGCGAAAGCGCCGTATCCGCTTTTGTTGCCGCAACCGAAGCAACGTGCGCAGCCCAAGCTCGACCGCTTCCCGCTTGGTCTTCAACCCGGTTGCCCGGAGCGTGTCTTTCATCAGCTTGTCGTCAATCACGATGTTGGTGCGCATGGTGTGTATCCTTTCGCTTGGTCTTACACATTCTAGGCCCGCGTCACACACCTCGCAACCGGAACCTCACTCGAATCGTCAACTCAGATCCCGGCCCAGCTCGTCGAGCGCCTGTTTCCAGCGCATCGCGGGCTCCTGCCGATAGATCCGGAACCCCGGGAACCAGGGCGATTCCGTCCCCCGAGCCATCCATCTGAATTCAGGCGGAAACGGCACCAGCACCCTGGCGGCTTTTCCAAGTCCCGCGCGCAGGTGCATGTTGGTGTTGCTCACCCCGACGTAGTCGTCGATCAGGGCGAGCACTGCAGCCATGTCTTCGAGCGACTCGTTCAGCGCCGAGAGATCGTGCGCCGGCCGCCCGGCCGCGCGCGAGAAGGCGTCGAGCTCGGCGCGCGCCGGCAGGCGCTGGAGAACGAGCAGCGTGCCGCGCATGCGTCCGAGAAGGCCGCCGAGCGCGCCCGCGTCGATCTCCTTGAACAGCGGCTCGATCGCCTGCGGCGCGAATTCGATGTCGGCGAGGCGCTTCGTTCCGCCGCGCCAGGTGGCGCCGATGTAGGGAGGCGGGCCGAGCGCCGGGAGCTTTTCGCGCCAGCGCGCGAGGTTCTGTTCCGGCACGCGCAGCGCGAGCGGCGGCGGGGTGCCGAAGCTTCCGAGCAGCCACGGCAGGTCGCCGATCCCGATCGCCAGGTCGGGAACGAAGCCTGAGCGCGCGATCGAATCCTCCGCAAGGACCGCGTCGAGCGCGGGATTTCCGTTCAGCACCCCGAAAAGCTTGCGCGAACAGCGAAACGCGACCGTCGCGCCGCGCGCGCGCAGCCCGGGCGCGAAGCGCAGGAAGAACAGATGATCGCCGAGCCCTTCGTGCGGGAGCAGGAGCAGCTTTTTCCCCGCCAGGTTGTTCGGCAAAACCTCGGGGGCACGCTCGGTGCGCCACGAATACTCGCGCCAGCCCTCCTCGAAGCGTCCCAGCGCGAGCAGGCTCCTCGCCAGCTCCTTGCGCGCGTTGGCCGCGCCGGGGTTGCGGGCGACGAACGCCTCGAGCCGCGCGCAGGCCGCTTCGGCGCCCTCGGCGGCGCGGATCGCGAGGGCCGAACTGACCGCCACGTCGTCGTCCTGCGGCAGCGCCGCCGCAACCTCTTCGAGCAGAGGCAGCGCCTCGGCCGAGCGCCCCATGCGATAGAGCAGGCAGCCGAGATTGTTGGCGATGTCGGTGCGCGCGGGCGCGAGCTGCCGCGCGCGGCGGTACGCCTGTTCGGCTTCGGAGAGCCGCTCGAGCTTGCGCAGCACCTTCCCCAGGTTGTAGTGCGCGTCGGCGTAGTCCGCGCGCCCGCGCAGCGCGCGCCGGAACGCGCGCACGGCGTCGTCGAGCGATTGCGCCTCGGCGTGTGCGACGCCCAAGGTATTCAAATACTCCGGGTTGCGCCGCTCGAGCTCGTGGGCGCGCCGCGCGTGCTCGACCGCTTCCTGCGGCCGCGCCGAGCGGCAGGCGATCACCGCGAGAACGTTCCAGGCCCCGGCGTCGCGCGGATTGCGGCCGACGATCTCCCTGAACAGGAGCTCGGCCCGCCCGAATTCCCCGGCTTCGAGCGCCGCGCCCGCCTCGCGCATCAGCTGCTCGAGGGCCGCCGCGTCCTGCATCCTAGGGTTCGAAGAACATCGCGCGCAGCGCGCCGCCCGGATCGGGCGAGCGCATGAACGCCTCGCCGACGAGAAACGCGTTCACGCCGGCCGAGCGCATCCGGCCGACGTCCGCAGGCGACAGGATGCCGCTTTCGGTGACGACGATGCGGTCCTTCGGCACGCGCGGCGCGAGCTCGAGCGTCGTCTCGAGCCGCGTCTCGAAGGTCCCGAGGTCGCGGTTGTTGATGCCGATGAGCGGAGTCCTCAGCGCCAGCGCCGCCTCGAGCTCGGCCACGTCGTGCGCCTCGACCAGCACCGCCATGCCCAGATCGTGCGCCAGCGCCTCGAAAGCGCGCATCGTCGCCGCATCGAGCGATGCGGCGATCAGCAGGATCGCGTCCGCGCCGGCCGCACGAGACTCGAAAATCTGGTACGGGTCCAACATGAAGTCCTTGCGCAGCACCGGCAGATTGCAGGCCGCGCGTGCCTCCTTGAGGTGCTCGAGCGCCCCCTGAAAGAATTGCTTGTCAGTAAGCACTGACATGCAAGTCGCCCCGCCTGCTTCGTAGCTTTGCGCGATCGCCCCGGGGTCGAAATCCTCCCGCAGCACGCCCCGCGAAGGGCTCGCGCGTTTGATCTCGGCGATAACCGCCGGCCTGCCGGAGGCGATCCGCGCGCGCATCGCGCCGACAAAGTCGCGAGCGGGAGCGGCCGCGCGAGCTTCGCCTTCCAATTGACGCCGCGGCCGCGCGGCCTTCGCCTGCGCGAGCTCCGCGCGCTTCGCCACAACGATGCGTTCCAATACGTCGCCCATTCGCCCTTCGCGTGCCGCGCTTATTCGGCTATATTGCAGTCTGACTGCAAAATAGCCGACTCGCGAAACCGTGTACACCGCTCGAACGCTTGAAGCGTACGTGAAAAAGGCGGCACCGCGCATGCCGGTGCTGCTGGTGACCGGCGCGCGGCAGGTCGGCAAGACGACGCTCCTGCGCCATGCGAGCGAGCGCCGCAGGACCTACGTGAGCCTTGACGACCCGCTGCTCCTGCGCCTCGCGCGCGAGGATCCGGCGCTCTTCATGCAGCGCTTTCCGCCGCCGGTGCTGATCGACGAGATCCAGTACGCGCCCGGGCTGCTGCCCCACATCAAGATGGCCGTGGACAGGGAGCGCAAGCCGGGGCTTTTCTGGCTCACGGGCTCGCAGCATTTCCACTTGATGAAAGGAGTGTCGGAATCCCTCGCCGGGCGGGTCGGCGTTCTTCGGCTGCTCGGGCTGTCGCGCCGCGAGCTGCTGGGACAGGCCGGCGCGTCGCGGCCGTTCCTGCCGCGCCTGGCCCAGGTATACAAGCTGCGCGACACCGGCGGCAGGCTCGGACTGGGAGCGCTATTCGATCTGGTCTGGCGCGGCAGCTTTCCGGCGATCGCCCTGGATCGGAAGGCCGATTGGCAGCTCTTCTACGGCTCTTACGTGCAAACCTATCTGCAGCGCGACATCCGCGATCTCGCCCGCGTGGGGGACGAGATCGCCTTTCTGCGCTTTCTGCGCGCGGCGGCGGCCCGCACCGGCCAGCTGCTGAATCTGTCCGATCTGGCGCGCGACGCCGACGTCGCGCCGAATACGGCCAAGCACTGGCTGTCGATACTGCATGCCTCCGGAATCGTCTACCTGCTGGAGCCGTGGCACACCAATGTCGCGAAGCGGATGGTGAAGGCCGCCAAGCTCCACTTCCTGGACACCGGCCTGTGCGCCTATCTCACCGGCTGGTCGACGCCGCAGACCCTGGAGGCGGGCGCCATGTCGGGTGCGATGTTGGAAACCTGGGTCGTGGCCGAGCTGCTGAAGAGCTACTGGCATAACGGCCTCGAAGCGCCCTTCTACTACTACCGCGACCGGGACGGAAAAGAAATCGACCTTCTCATCGTGCGCGACAACCTGCTGTATCCGCTGGAGATCAAAAAGTCCGCGGCGCCGGGGCGCGAAGACGTACGGCATTTCCAGGCGCTCGAGCGGCTGAAGATGGCCACCGGGCCGGGCGGCGTCATCTGCTTGGCGCAGGACGTGCTGCCGCTCACGCCGGCCGCGTGCACGATTCCCGTAGGCGCGTTGTAGCCAACTCGCGGCTCGCCCTTTCGGCCCGCGTCAGGCCTTCGCCTTGCACGTCTGCGTGAACGCGACGAACGCGTCGAGCTTCTGCCTCGCCGCGCCGCTTTCGATCGCATGGCGCGCGCGCTCTATCCCCGTCTGCATGCTGTTCGCCAGGCCCGATACGTAGATCGCCGCCCCGGCATTGAGCAGCACGATGTTGAGCGCCGGGCCCTGCTGCCCGCCGAGCACCGCGAGGATCATGTCCTTCGACTCCTCGACGGTGTTCACCTGGATGGCGCGCCGGTCGTAGAGCTCCAGGCCGAATTGCGAGGGGTGGATGGTGTACTCGCTGATCTCTCCCCTGGCCAGCTCGCCCACCATGGTCTCGCCCGAAATCGAGATCTCGTCCAGGTCGTCGAGCCCGTAGACGACCATCACGTGCTTCGCGCCGAGGCGCTGCATCACGCGCACCTGGATGCCGACGAGGTCGGGGTGGAACACTCCCATCAGCTGGTGCTTCGCGCCCGCCGGGTTGGTGAGCGGGCCGAGGATGTTGAAGATGGTGCGCACCCCCAGCTCTTTTCTCACCGGCGCGGCGTACTTCATCGCCGGGTGGTGCGCCGGCGCGAACATGAAGCCGACCCCGGTTTTCTCGACGCATTGGGCGATCTCCCCGGGCGCCAGCGCGAGGTTCGCGCCGAGCGCCTCGAGCACGTCGGCGCTGCCCGAGCGCGAGGACACGGCGCGGTTGCCGTGCTTGGCGACGCTCGCTCCCGCGGCCGCGGCGACGAAGGTGGCCGCGGTGGAAATGTTGAACGTATGCGCGGCGTCGCCCCCGGTGCCGACGATGTCGATCACGTCGCCCGCGCCTTTCACTTCGACATGCGTGGCGAATTCGCGCATCACCTGCGCCGCCGCGGCGATCTCTCCGATGGTCTCCTTTTTCACCCTCAGCCCGACGATGAACCCCGCGATCTGCGCGGGCGTGAGCTCCCCGCGCATGATCTGGCGCATCACGTGGAGCATCTCGTCGTGGAACACCTCGCGGTGCTCGACGGCGCGCTGGATCGCTTCGGCGATCGAGATCTGCTTCATTGCCGCCTCCCCTCCAGGAAGTTTTTCAGCATGCTGTGCCCGTGCTCGGTGAGCAGCGCCTCGGGATGGAACTGCACGCCCTCGACCGCGGCCGAGCGGTGGCGCAGGCCCATGATCTCACCATCCTCGGATTCGGCGGTGAGCGCGAGGCATTCGGGCAGCGACGAGCGCTCGACCACGAGCGAGTGGTAGCGCGTCGCGACGAATTCCTGCGGAAGCCCGGAGAACACGCCTTTTCCGTCGTGGCGGATGCGCGACACCTTGCCGTGCATGACGCGCTTCGCTTTCACCACTTTTCCGCCGAACGCCTGGCCGATCGCCTGGTGCCCGAGGCACACGCCGAGGATCGGGATCCTGCCCGAGAGCCGCGCGATCAGCTCGAGCGTGATGCCCGCCTCGTTCGGCGTGCACGGGCCCGGCGAGATCACGATGTGCGAGGGGCCGAGCGCCTCGATGTCGCTCACCGTGGCCTGGTCGTTGCGCAACACCGTCACCTCCTCGCCCAGCTCGCCGAGGTACTGCACCAGGTTGTAGGTGAACGAGTCGTAATTGTCGATCGTCACGATCATCGCACGGCCTCGGCGGCTTCCGCGTCGGCCACCTCGGCCGCGCGCAGGATGGCGCGCGCCTTGTGCTGCGTCTCCAGCCACTCGGACTGCGGGTCGGAGTCGGCGACGATCCCGGCCGCCGCCTGCACGTGCAGCCTGCCGTCCTTCAGCACCGCGGTGCGGATCGCGATCGCGA
>Ga0209521_10000786_pt1 | contig 25021 bp, 24 predicted proteins | sample Rifsed19ft4_FD_184016 | JGI IMG/M metagenome (GOLD analysis project Ga0209521, IMG submission 184016) | Soil microbial communities from Rifle, Colorado, USA - sediment 19ft 4 (version 2) | ecosystem: Environmental > Terrestrial > Deep subsurface > Rock core/Sediment | place: Rifle, Colorado...
GTTACAGGTTGTTTTCCCCCTCCCCTTAGTCCCCTCCCGTCAAGGGAGGGGAGATTTTGGTTCGATACCCTGTAGCTTGCTGCAGAGTTCTTCATTCATATCCCTTCTTCTGAGCCGCCCACAAGTATCCTTGTTATCAGCTCATTGAGCCTGGCTGAATCCTTTTTTGTAATCCTGTTAAACTTAATTCCCATCCCGGGAGGTGATTCATTATCGTATTTTTCCCTGCTCCAGACAACCGTACATTCAATAACTGTCTTCTTCTCACTCCCCGGAAGGGTTAATTCAATGGATAACTCTTTACCAGTAGTGAGCGGTTTGAAGGTCTCAACAAAAACTCCTCCACCACCTATTGTCCCTGTAAATGCCTCGACATCTTTATCTTCCGCATCTTTATATTTTACTACGATTGAAAGGGGCGCCCTGTAAAATTTCCTTCTTTCCTGCATCATCTTTCACGCTCCATATACTCGCCGATAAACTGTCTGATAAACTCCAGATCGGCCTCTGATATATTAATAAAATATACACCGCAACGGAACTCATTTTGTTCGCGTCCGGTAAGAAGTTCTGTCCATGCCACCTTTACCTCAGCGTCTATCGACCTTTCTCCAAGATGTATCTTTATCTTCAGGCATGTTGAACAAGGTTGAAACTCCGGCATTATAAGCAGCAGGCCGCCCCTGCTGATATTCTGTGCAGCAACGGGCCTGAATCTCTCTTCTCCTTCCACAACTACATGATACTCTGCCGGAAGGGTAATATCAATCCTGGGAAATCTCCTCCTCTGGATTGATACAGCAGCCCATTTGGATTTTATTTGATTTTCTGTTTCTGATGACATCTGTCACTCAGGGTCAGAAGAGTCGTCAAACAGACCGAGCTGCCTTATCTCTTCATTAGTAAAAGGAATCGGGTACTCTCCATTAAAACATGCAACACAGAATTTTTCAGGTGAACTGCTTACCGCCTTCAACATCCCTTCAATGCTGATGTATCCGAGTGTGTCTGCTGACAGATGTCTGCGGGTCTCCTCTACACTGCTCTTTGAGGCAATAAGTTCCTTTCTTGTCGGGGTATCTATTCCGTAGAAACATGGAAATCTCACAGGAGGTGAGGCTATACGCATATGGACTTCACGCGCACCGGACTCCCTGATCATTGAAACAATCTTCCTGCTCGTTGTGCCTCTCACTATCGAGTCATCAACCACTACAACCCTCTTTCCTTTCAGAACCTCTCTTACAGGATTTAATTTAAGCCTCACACCAAAGTGACGTATGGATTGTTTTGGTTCTATAAAGGTCCTGCCTACATAATGGCTCCTGATAATTCCATTGTCATAGGGCAGCCCGCCGCCTTCAGAATAACCAAGTGCAGCAGGCACACCTGAGTCAGGGACAGGTATAACAATATCTGCCTCAACATTTGATTCCTTTGCAAGGATATACCCCATCTTTCTCCTCACTAAATTTACGCTCTCTCCGAATACATAACTGTCAGGTCTTGCAAAATATATATGTTCAAATATGCACATTGCCTCCCTGGTCTTTGTGAAAGGCATGTATGATTCAACGCCTCTGTCGCTTATGACAACAATCTCACCTGGTAATATGTCACGTATGAATTTGGCACCTATCAAATCAAAAGTACTTGATTCGGATGTTAAGATATATGAACCATCCATCTCTCCGAGTGACAGGGGACGAAATCCATATGAATCCCTGACACCTATCAACTCCTTTTCCGTAAGGATCAGGAGTGAATATGCCCCCTTCACCCTCTTCAGGGAATCAACAACCCTGTCTAAGAACGTACGCCCTTTAGAAATAGCAATGAGATGTATAATAACCTCACTATCTACTGTGGACTGGAATATTGACCCATACGCCTCGAGCTCACTCCTTAAAAAGTGGGCATTTACAAGGTTGCCGTTGTGGGCCAATGCCATGGAACCGAGCGCATAATTAACGACAATGGGCTGTACATTAATCATTACGCTCTCCCCATAGGTCGAATACCTGTTATGCCCTATTGCACTGTGCCCTTTGAGCCGTGAGAAATCAGCATCTTTGAATATCTCTGACACAAGCCCGATCCCCTTTTCACAATAAAGGGAATTCCCATCTGAAGAGACTATACCGGATCCCTCCTGGCCTCTGTGCTGAAGCCCGTGAAGGCCAAGGTATACAAGATTTGATGCCTCAGGATGGTTAAATACGCCGAATATGCCGCACATAAGTTAAGACCCCTCTTCTCCGATGTATTTAGGAATTGCCCTTCGCCAGACCTCTTCAAGTTCAGGCACCGGTGTGTTAATAAGTACTGAGGAATTATGCCTTATTATAAGCGATTCGCCTCCAACCCTTCCTATCACCCGGCAGGGGACGTCCATATCCCTTGCCTGCATCTCTATATCGGCAATACGGTCTTGCTCAACAGTAATAACGATCCTCGATTGGGTCTCTCCAAACAGCAGAATATCTGACCTCATGTCATCATCCATGTCTATTTTTGCACCAATATTCTCCCTTCCACCTTTTGAAATGCAGCATTCTGCAATGGCCACAGCCAGTCCGCCTTCTGATGTATCATGCGCAGACTTTATCAGGCCCTCTCTTATCCCGTACAAACAGAGATCCTGCACCTTCTTCTCCAGTTCAAGGTCAAGCTGAGGAGGAACACCCCTTATCTTATAATGTATCTCCTTCAGATATTCACTCAGACCAATCTCCTCCATGTTCCTGCCTAATAATATAATCACATCCCCTTCATCTTTGAAGTCCTGCGTCATACGTTTTGATATATCATCTATTATGCCTGCCATGCCAATTACTGGGGTGGGATATATGGATATATCGTTTGTCTCATTATAGAAGCTGACATTGCCGCTGATAACAGGTATGTTAAACCTTTTACATACTGCCGCAATACCATCTATGGCCTGCTGGAACTGCCACATAATTTCAGGCCGCTCAGGGTTCCCGAAATTAAGACAATCGGTCAATGCCGCTGGTTCCCCTCCGCCGCATACGATATTCCTCGCTGCCTCTGCAACCGCAATAGCACCTCCTGTATATGGATCAGAGAAACAGTAACGGCTGTTACAATCAGTTGTCATGGCAATTGCCTTGTTCGTTCCTTTAATCCTTATTATAGCAGAATCAGAACCAGGAAGGACAACTGTGTCTGTCCTTACCATATGATCATACTGCCTGTAAACCCATTCTTTAGATGCAATAGTCGGTGACGACAGGAGTGTCAGGAGGACTTTATTCAAATCCTGTGGGATTGGTAAATTATCTATATCAAGATCATGCAATATATCAAGATAAGGAGGTGGTGAGATGGGCCTCTCATATAAAGGGGCCTCCTCAGTCAGGGCATCCACAGGTATATCAGCCACTATTACCCCTTTATCAAAGACCCGCATCCTCTTACTGTCCGTAACCTCTCCTATTACAACTGCATCGAGGTCCCATTTCTTGAAGATATTCAAGACCTCATCCTCTTTCCCTGCCTGCGTTACTATAAGCATACGCTCCTGTGATTCAGAGAGCATGAACTCATATGGTGTCATCCCTTTTTCCCTTGCCGGAACCCTGTCCACATGAATATCTATGCCTGTACCTCCCCTCCCTGCCATCTCGGATGAAGAGCTCGTAAGACCTGCTGCACCCATATCCTGTATACCAACAATCAATCCCTGCCCCATTACCTCAAGACACGCCTCAAGGAGGAGTTTTTCAGTGAAGGGATCGCCAACCTGCACAGTGGGCCTTTTGGCCTCTGATCCTTCATCAAACACATCAGATGCCATAGTAGCGCCGTGAATCCCATCCCTGCCTGTCTTTGAACCAACATATATGACAGGATTACCAATACCTTTGGCCGCTCCCCTGAAGATATTGTCCTTTTTAACAATACCAAGTGCAAACACATTTACAAGATTATTCTTATTGTATATCTCATCAAAATATATTTCACCGCCAACAGTGGGGATACCAATGCAATTGCCGTAACCGGCAATACCACTTACAACACCTGAAAGAAGATATCTGTTATGAGGTACCTTTATATCACCGAACCTGAGCGAATCAAGGAGGGCAACAGGCCTTGCACCCATTGTAAATATATCCCTTAGAATCCCTCCAACACCTGTTGCAGCACCCTGATATGGTTCAATGAATGACGGATGATTGTGGCTTTCCATCTTGAATACAGCAGCAAGACCGTCGCCTATATCTATTGCACCGGCATTCTCTCCAGGCCCCTGCAACACCCTTTTACCTGTGGTTGGGAATCTCTTCAGATGGATACGTGAACTCTTATAACTGCAGTGCTCACTCCACATGACAGAGAATATGCCAAGCTCCACAATGTTTGGCTCACGGCCGAGTATCTTATTTATCCGCTGATACTCTTCCTCATTTAACCCATGCCTCTCTATAACATCCTTTGATAGCAAACCGCCTCCTCTAATCTGGGGACACCATACTTAATTCTTCAGAATTAAGTATGGTGTCCCCATTACCCATTACCGCTCTATCTTCTCCACATAATACACCAGTGACTCAAACAGTATATAGCCGTCTGTGCCTCCGAGTACATCCTCTCCGCACCTCTCAGGATGAGGCATCATACCGAGCACATTCCCTTTTTCATTGCATATCCCTGCGATATTATTTACAGACCCATTCGGATTTACTTTGTCACTAATATTACCATCATCCCCGGCATATCGGAAAACTATCTGGTTATTCTTCTGGATCCTCATAAGGGTATCTTTATCTGCATAATAATTACCCTCAGCATGTGCAATAGGCATCCTCACAACCTGGTTTTCAAAATAGTTAACCGTGAATGGTGTATTAATATTATCTACCCTCAGGCGCACATCGTTACAGATAAACTTTAAAGATCTGTTTCTTAGCATTGCCCCTGGCAATAACCCTGCCTCAAGCAGAATCTGGAAACCATTGCATATACCCAGCACAAGCCCGCCTTTATGTGCAAAATCCTCCACAGCCTTCATTATCGGGGAAAAACGCGCAATGGAACCGGTCCTCAGATAATCGCCATAGGAGAAACCACCAGGTAGTATCACAACATCATAGCCGGAGAGGTCTTTCTCCTTGTGCCATACAAAAGTTGCAGGACGCCCTAATACATGCTCAATAATGTGGTAGCAATCATGATCACAATTAGAACCAGGAAAAACAATTATAGCAAAATTCATGGTTGTAAAATTATAACAGGAATAGCGATATTACAGCAAGCATCATTTTAACCATATTATACAAGTAAACCGGGCAAGTTCTTTTGATAAGACGGACTTCTTAAAAATCATAGGAATAATAGAGGACTATACCCTTCTCCCTGGCATACTCTTCTACCTCTGGTCCTGAGGTCATATGAACAACAAGTATTGGAAATATTTCCCGGAATACTCCTTCAAGCCTTTTTAATTTTTTTCTGATAAAGTCGTCCACATCGTTCTTTGAAAGCTGACTTTTACCCTCACCTATAATCATAACCTTTTTACCATTTCTCGCTGCTTCACCTATAATGTTAACTTCTATATGTTGTCCTTTTTTATCCAATACATACTGTCTTTTTAACTTTTCCTTTACAGTAAGTCTTGAATCTTTTTTTAAAAGCCTTGGTAGCGCCTTGTACGCCTCATTTTCAAGTGTATAACCTACAGTCATAGCAAGACCGCCGACCTGCCTTCTGGTCTCACTATGCTCGTGAATAAGTTTCTCAAGGGCAGCTTCGGTTCTCTTCTGCGCCTCAGCAAGCTCCTCGACTCTCTGTTCAGTCCTCTTCTGTGCCTCCGCAAGCTCCGCTACAACAACCTCAAGCCTCGTCAGCCTCTCCTCAGTCCGCTTCTGCGCCTCAGCAAGTTCCCCTACTCTCTGTTCAGTCCGCTTCTGTGCCTCAGCAAGTTCCCTGACCACATCTCTCAGTTCATTAAATTCCACTTTGGTTACAACATTGCTCAGTTCCTCATAGACCTTTCCAACAACCTCGGCTATCTTTTTCGCAGCAGATGGCTCAATCGCCTCTTTTAACTCTTCAAATATCTTTAAGGTATTCAGCATAACGGCTCCTGATAATTTTTAAATTATAGCATAATAATTAAAAGCATCCAAACATATATAACTCTTAGTGTTTGTGCTTATGATCTTCTTCTGTTTTGTCAAGCCGCAGTTGTGCTATCTGTTCGGCTATCAATGCCATCATAAAGATGATTATTCCATTACTTGTCAGGAGGGCAGACATGTTAGTAAATCTGTGAGTAGTAATAAAGGTATATATATAATATGCTACCCCTATTCCAAAGAACCCCACGCTTACCGGCAGAAACACCCTGAAAGGAGAATAGAGTGTTACAATCTTAAGCATTATAAGCAGGAATCTTACACCGTCTTTTAAAAGCTTCATCTTGCTTTTCCCTTCCCGTTTCTTTGCAACAATGGGAATGAATGTCACACTGTGACCAGAACGGATTAGTGAGAGAGTAAGTGTGGAAGGATACGAAAAGGTGTTTGGGAGTAAATAGATAAACCTCTTTGCAATATCTGTCTTGATCGCCCTGAAACCAGAGGTCAGATCGAGTACTTCTTGTTTTGTCAGGTAAGTAGCAAACTTGTTATAAATCATGTTGGCGATATCACGATGTGCCGACGTCTCAGATTCCCTTGTCCTTGCCCCTATTACCATATCGAATGGACCAATCTGCTCAAGGAGTCTTGGAATATCCTCTGGCTTGTGTTGTCCATCTCCATCCATAAGAACGATAACATCTCCCTCTGCAGCGCGTAAACCACTTTTTACAGCAGCTCCATTTCCCATATTGTACGGATGCCTTACCACCATAGCACCAGCTTCCTGTGCAGCCTTCCCAGTCTCATCAGGAGAGCCATCATCCACAACAATTACCTCGCATCTGTCTTGTAATATAGATCGCACCCCTTTGATTACCGTGCCTATAACCCTTGCCTCTTTATAGGCCGGTATAACCACACTAATCATTAGCTCATCCATCTCTTTGATCTCCTATAACTTTGAGTAAAATATTCCCAAAATTTCAGATTGTCAATCAACTGCTACCAGTCTGTCAACTGCTACCAGCCCAGTGCAGTCCTTACCATCCGCCTGGTTTTAGTATTGATAAGAAAGAACAACAGGATTAGGAGTTCTAAAACAACAATCCATAATCTCGATAATAGCGATATACCAATTGCTACAGGTGTTGGTATAAAGAGACTTAATAGGAGTGTAAGAGTCCCCTCCCTGACACCAAGGCCGGCAGGCATGAAAAAAATTACAAATCCAGCAGCAAAAGATATAGCATAAATCCCGCTGATTATAAAGATATTGTATAATTCTATAGGATAAAAGGCCCTTATGAAGATATAAAACGAGACCCCTACTAATAACCAGTTAAATGAATAATAACCTGCAAGTATTAACATGTTGTTAAAAGAAAGAGACATATTTATTGGCCCCCTGCCAATCCACGACAAAACCGGATTCAAGATTTTAAGAAATGGTTTAGGATGAAGAATGACTATAAAGAGCGGCAAGACTATAACTACAGGTAAAACTCTTAAAACAGAACTTGAATCATTCCAGAATAGTAATGATAATGTAAATATAATACCTGCAGAAACAACAGTATAAGATTGATCGAGCAAGATACTCATACTCGATCTTGAATCAGGTATCCCTTCAAGTCTGCATAAATAGACCTTCCCAAGTACTGTCCATATACCACCCGGGATATACCTGCCGAATATTGATAGCAAGCATATTGAAAGGCCCTTTCTCCACTCGATTTTTACTCCTATCATTCTCAATATTAAGGTCCATCCATGTGAAAACAGGATATACGCAATTAGTAAAATAATTATAGAAGATATTAAGAGGGGAGGATTCGGTGACCAGTTATATCCGTAGAACTTATCCCATTCCTTATAGGTAACTCTGCCTATGAAATAAAATATAATTACAACAAAGATAAGACTTATAATTCTTTTTAAAGCCTTTGGCATTCTACATTCTCTTTGCTACAAATACTATTCCTATACCCCATGGGAATCTTGAAAACAGGTCGTCAAATCGAAATATATTGCCTAAAATAACAGTAGTCACACCGCTCAACCCAATCCTTGTTATTACATCGAGATTTTCTCCATACAGGCCGTGCTTCTTTACAATCATTTTTGCCCAGGGAATAAACATTATTTTTTGATAGATTCGCATTAGCGGAAATCCCCAGTATCTTATAAATTCAAATCTGAATTTTTGAGAATTAAAAATACTTTCAAGGTCCTCACGTGTGTAACGTCTGATATGACCAGCAATATCATCTTCCATATTCCACTTCGACGAATCTGCCGGTACTGTAATAATGCAAACACCGCCTGTTTTTAAAACACGTGAGAATTCACTCACTGCTGCCATATCATCCTTTAAATGTTCAAGCACTTCACCTGCTATCACACCATCCACTGAATTATCAGGTAAATTAATCTTGGCCGCAGAGCCGATGTTAACAGTTACTGATTTTGTGAGGCCTTCTTCCTTGACCCGATTCTTTGTAATCTTTATACAACTATCAGAGATATCAACACCAACTACCTGATAACCTTCCCGTGCAAGTTTAAGGGCAAGACTTCCGGTTCCACAGCCCACATCCAGAATCTTCCCGGATGGGAGGACGCTCTTAATTGTCTTTATAATAAGTCCTTCTCTGTAATAATGCCTCGGCCCGCCTATCTCCCACGATCCGAATTGAAGACTACTCATAACAAAAACCAATTCCTCTTTGTTTTTTCCACTCTGTAATATTATTAATTATCCAACAGTCATTGGCCATTTAACCCTCTTTAATAATCCCTATATCTTCGTACATAAACACTTATAACACAGTGTACATCGTTTTTCCTTGTCTAAAAAATCTATTTGATTCAGTACAACCGGGAAAAATCCAACAAATAAAAATACGAAGAGTATTTCTAAAGGAAATAGTAATATCCTTGTAATCAGACTCCTCTGCCAAAATAACACCTTTGAAAGGAAGATCAACCTGTTTGCAAGATATTTAAAGTATCCCCCCATCGGTTTGATAAATTCGATTTTAAAGCCTGCTTCATTAAATAAATATTTTAAGCCGTATGATGTAAACCTGAAATAATCGTGTGGTGACTGATGTTCATACCAACCTTGCGGAACCGTAAGAATAAGGTGACCACCAGGTTTTAAAACTCTATAAAATTCTTTTATGGTCTTTGCCGGCTCATTAATATGCTCAAGAACGTTATTATTAAGAATCATGTCTATAGTATTTGACTTGAAAGGGAGATTGGTAATATCAGCACCAACATCAAGATTATTGTAATCCCAGTCGCTATCTCCTTTGAAGAAATCCAGGCCGATATATATTTTGCCAGGGAAATACACCTTGTATCTGCATTCTCCAGCCCCTGCATCCAAAACAATCCCCTTAGTCTTAACTAAGAAACTCGCTTCTTTAATAAGCCTTTCTTCTTCAATAGATAGCGGATCTATCAAATTACGTATCGGAGTTGGAAATTTACGGAGAAACCGATCAAATCGCATATGTTCTTTTATTTGACGGCAAAACTGTATAAACTATATCTTTAACCCTCTTACCAATTATATCTAATAACATTATCTATATGTTTCCACTTGCAGAATGAAAGCTTTTCTTATTTATAAGCTGAATCATGATCTAGTTGGAGTGATAGGAATCTCATAAACTGTGCTTCCCTGAAAACCAAGGCACGAAATCTCTGACTTATGCGTATTGTATATAGCCGCTGCCCGCCCGGATTACTCATTGATTGAACTACCCCCCAGCGTAAACCTTTATCTTTATATATATCTGCCCATGTAAGCTTTTTAATCTTCTTCAAGGTCTCCAGTATTCGAAAGGCATCTTCTTTCTGAAGGTTAAACAAATCTTCCTGAAATACGGGATTGTTTAAATCCAAAAGGACATTATTTAATTTTACCACTTAATTCACTCAAATCGGTTTCTGAGGGCCTGTTTTCTTCTGCCCACTTTATCGCCCTGTCTATCCTCGACTTTGCCGGCTCCTCATGCAGCCACATTTCACTGTCTGGAATAATACTGGCTGTTTTGATAAGCCACACCCCTTCTTCAATCTCCTCTACAATAACATGCCTCCCTGCGTATTCCTTTCCAAGGGATATCTGACCGCTTGCGCCTATGGTTTTAATCTGAGTCTGCATTTTTATGCCCTCCTAAATTCATATTGCATGATAGCATTATATCGGGATTATGTCAAATTACCCCTCTGTAAGATCTCTAATACCTTTTTACCTATTGCCTCTGAAGAGAAGTTATTCACAAAATATTCTCTCCCATTCCGGGCAATCTTATCTCTTAGTACAGCATCATTCTTGAGAATTAATATAGCCTTTGCAAGATCGTCTGCATCACCAGGCCTGCATAGGATTGCATTATCTTTATGTGATAAGACCCCTTCTGTGGCCTCGTTCCTGGCAGTAATAAGCGGTTTCCCTATATCGAGGCAATTATAAACCTTGCATGGGATAACCCTCAATGCCTTATCTGTCTGGCCAAAGATCCCAAGACAGATATCACTCTTCTGTATGTAACGCACCAGCTCAGCCTCTTCCACGAACCTTTCTATGAAATTTATATTCTTCAGTCCTATATCCGATGCAAGCCGTTTCATCTCCGGTAATAACTGGCCTTTACCAATCATGGTAAAGATAATATCCTTCTCATCCTGAAGTATCTTTGCTGCCCTGATGATTACATCCACACCATGAAGCGGGATATAAGAGCCGAAATAGAGGACTTCAAGTTGATCTTTCTCCTTAATACTTTTTCCACCCGTCCCCGCACTTGTCTTATTAGAATAGCTGCCGGTCAATGCTGACCCAACAGGTACGGCATGAAACTTCTCAGAAGGGAGCTTAAATTCCCTCACAAAATAATTTATATGGGCCTGAGTATCCAACATAACCGCATCTGCCATTCTGCATGACCATGTATCAATCATCCTGAGTAATTTAGCCTTTAACGAGCCAGCCTGCACTATCTTCCTGTCAATCACAGCAGTATCATAGAGCGAGAGAAAGGCGTCAAATATGATCGGCCTATGCCTGAGGATATTTAAGAATTTTGCCGGAAATATATCTATATGGCCGGCATATCCAACGATCATGGCATCATAAGGGCCAATCTTCATAAACTTTTTTATAAGACTTAAATATACTCTCGGAAGTCTTAAAGTGGTCTTTATATACCCCGCCTTTACCCCTTCAAGTTTTTCAGATGTATCTTTCCAGAAGTCCTCATGACATTCTGTTACCTCTACACCATTCCTCCGTAATCCCTCGATAATCACCCTGTTCCTCGGATAACCCTCCTCCATAGTATAAGTGCCAAAATAACAGACACGAACAACATCATTTTGTAATAAGGACACATCGCTCCTCATTGGAAGTACAATATCTTAATGGTACAGACCTCTTAAATCATTAATCCTGATCTTTATCAGGTCAAGAAACATATATGTGGAATCTAAAACAGGATTTACCTTGCTGGATGGATTATTCATCCACTGCACGGGTACCTCTTTAATCCTATATCCATGTTTTAAGGCTATCCATAGTAACTCAACATCAAAACTGAATTGACTAATAGTTTGTCTGCGAAAAATTTCTTGTATGACCTCCCTCTTGAAACACTTAAACCCGCACTGTGTATCCTTTATGCCTTTGACAGCAATCAATTGCACCAACAAGTTAAAAATTTTCCCCATTCTTTCACGATACCATGATTGATGGATCTGAATATCTGACTCTTTTAATCCTCTTGAACCTATAGCAATATCATATCCCCTTCTGAGCCACTCCATGAGTTTTTCAACCTCTTCAATTGGGGTGGACAAATCTGCATCGGAAAAGAGGACATACCGGCCTTTTGAAATCAGCATACCCTTTCTAATACTAAATCCTTTACCACAATTTACTTTACTTGCGGCCATATGCACCTGTTCATATTTATCAGAAAATTCTTTAATAAACTGAGATGTCCTGTCAGAGCTTCCATCATTCACAACGATAATCTCACTGGGATAAGAACGGGAATCGAGGTATGATATAATCTTGTCCAGCGTTTTCCCTATTCGTCTCTCTTCATTGTATGCCGGTATTACAATTGAAAGATATATAGATGCCTCTGAATCAGGTTTCTTATCTGCGACCATGTTGGATGCCATATTGTTCAAGGCTCATGTCATCAGGGTGATTTTCAAGATGCATCTCAAATTCTTTTATTGCATAATCACGAAAACCATATTTAAAATACAGGGTACCAAAGGTCTTGTGTAGTTTTCCCTTTGTGGCAAACCTGCAGGCAGGTTCTACAAACCACTGCCTGAACACTATCCGTTCCGGCATATTCAGCATGTCTTTAAACTCCTTCTCTGCCAGTTGGGGCATTCTATCTTTTAAATAATTCTCAGCTATTTTTAATCCGGCTTGTCCTCTCATATTTTGAAGATAATAAAGAGACTGGCATGTCATCTCTATGACTTGATCCGCATAAGGATAATTATATGATACATTGAGTATCACTCTTTCCTGAAAATCAAGGATTTGCATAAACTGTGAGATGTCAGAATATGATTTTATACGTCCAAGATAATTTTTATCCATCGTCTTAAAGACATCAATCAGATCTTCAAAGGTCTCAATTGTATAAAGGAGTCCTTTATATGAGATAAAATAATCATTTAAAATATCCATTGATAAATCTATATTCCGGGCTCCTGATAAAATAAGATCACGGTAACCAGATTGTGCCGCCTGACTATCCGGGTACTTCTTATTTACATCAAGCAGTATATCTCTGGCCTGAGCATAATCCCCTCTTTTCAGCAATTCTCTACCATCTTTTAACAAATGGCCTGCATGACTATTGTATGCATAATTCAGCCCGAATAGAGTAAGGACGATGGAGCCAATCACTCCGGAAAAACCCATCTTAAAGCCCCTTACGAGTTTCTGCTGTCTGTTATTTTTATAAGAATTGACCGGATCAAAAAGGGGTTTGAATTTATCCGATAGGTAATAAAACCCAAAAGCCCCGAACATTATTGTAAGCGGCAGCATTGGCATTGCATACCTGATCTTTCCATAAAAAAAGATGTACATTATACAATAATAGGTAATCAAGAACAGTGGTAGCAGCCTCTCCCTCCAGAATCCCTTTTCGATAAATATTGAGGCAAAAATACCCAACAAGGATATTAAAGTAAAATAGACCTTAAGATTGAAGGCATAGGGACTGCCGTTGTGGATATATACGGCATCAAAGGGAACATATACTTTTCGACCCCAGAATAGACCCAGTAACTGCGAGGGGGCGCCTTTTATAAAGGCTATGGAAAACTTAACAGGATTGGTTATTATATTCTTTAACATCTTTCCATATGAATCACCATAAATCCCAGCTTCTTTTAACTGCGGGTTTATAAGGGTTTGTTCAACCTGTTTATATTCTGTGAGTAAGATAAATCTCTGATGGTTTATATTATTCCGGTAGGTAATAGGGGCTATTATTATAAGGACCATTATTATAAGAAGAACCCAGGATGCTACGATGAACCAGACCTTGTGTCTGTAGGTCAAAAACATCCAGACTAAAATGACAAGAGGAAATGCAAGGATGACAGGTTTGATGATGACAGAGAGTCCTATCAGGATTCCAGTAGAAATAAAGAACCATTTATTATCTGAGTTGCGCGCCTTAAGAAGTAACCATAAGGATAAAAGGGTGAGGGGTGTATAAATAGATTCAGTCGCTATAACAGTGGAGTAGAAGATAATACTGCTATTAATGGACACCAATATTGCTGAAAGTCTTGCAACTTTAACATTAAATATCTCCTTAGATATTGCATAGATTAAAAAAGGTAAGGATGAACCAATAAAGGATTGGAGAACCATTAATAACAGGTGATTTTTCCCAAATATCTTATAAAATGTCCCCAAATACATCCAATACCCCGGGGGAAAAAACAGGTCTTTAACATTCTCACCGGAGGCAAGTCTCCATCCAAGATCGGAATAGTAAGGACTGTCATCCGCCCCGATTCCATTCTGATTTGACAATGAAAAGACAATCCTGATCAAAAGGGTAAATAGCCCTACGGTCCCCAGGAAAATCTTCTCATTCTGAAGGGCCTTATAGATCGGTCTGATAAAAGATTTTACCAGGCTGAATTTTTGTTCCCATTGGGCTATAATCAGATCATAAAAAAGTATGCCTATGACCAAAAATAAAATCATCCTGTAAAATCTAAGCTGAACAAAGGAATAGCCGGTAAGAATCACAACAGGAAGAAAAAATATTATCCAGTAAGGAATCAGAGAATCCTCTTTTTCATATTTAATATAATCTATGGCAGAAAAAATGACAGAACGGCTTATGAAAATATTTATTGTAAACAAGACAAATACATAAATCACAAGGGTAATATAAATAAAAACAGGGTCATAATATGTGCTGAAACTCAGGCTCCAATCCTTGTTCTGGGCAGCAAGGTCAAAAAGGGATAGGGTGATATGAACATAGATACCCATTAGGATGGCAAAGAAAATAGATCTTTTAAGATCTAACCTCAGGATATACTTCATCAGGATTGTATAGGCCGTTACCATAGACCAATACCCTGAAAAGATCATGGCATATCTCAAGAATTGGTCAGGGTTAAGGGCTCCCAGCCCATAAAAAATTCTATCTATTGAATAAATCCTGATAACACCATGAGGGGTCTTATAGTAAAGACTAATAGCGATAATAATAAATATAAAAGATGCTGCTAAGGAGTAGAAAAATGTAAATAGTCTATTTGACGAAGTGCTATTCATTTCTTTATCAGGTTGTATTTTAATATGCACCATATGGCCCTGATACCATCCTTCCACCCTATCTTCTTCCCCTCCGAATAGTCACGACCGCTGTACGATATCCCTATCTCATAGATATGATATCTCTTTTTGGCTATCTTTGCGGTAATCTCCGGTTCAAAACCGAACCTGTTTTCCTCAATGGTAATAGAGTGGATCACATCAGCCTTGAAGACCTTGTAGCATGTCTCGATATCCGTAAGATTAAGGTTGGTAAACATATTAGAGAGAAATGTAATGAATGAATTCCCCAGATAATGCCAGAAAAATAAGACACGACGTTCCTCTGTTGTTACAAAGCGGGAGCCATATACAACATCTGCCCTCCCATCCAGGATAGGCTTGATTAACCTGTGGTACTCCTGTGGGTTATATTCTAAATCTGCATCCTGAATGATGACTATATCACCGGAGGCATGTTTAAAACCAGTTCTCAATGCTGCGCCTTTTCCCATATTCTTCTCGTGGCAGAAAACCCTGATGCCAGGGTTTCTTTCTAAAGCCTTCAGGATATCGCGGGTCCCGTCCGTCGAGCAATCATCTACAATGATAATCTCCTTTTCCAAATCTACATCCTCAATCTTTTTGATGATCTCCCTTATTGTCCTAGCCTCATTGAAGACAGGCATTACCACAGATATCTTCATGACGATCTATCCCGCCTCTGAAGTTCTGTCTGCAGAATCGCCACCTGCTGGGCGATGTTTTTTACCTGGTCATGGAGGCTTGAGATCTTTGTGGAGTAATAGAGGCTGATGATCATAAGAAATAGCACCCCAAAGAGGAAAAGGGTCGAAGTGGGAAGAACGGCCCCGATAAGACGGGTTAGAAATAGCAGCATATCGTACCAGGCTGCCAGCAGGATAATTACCGCCCCTGTAAGGAGCCACAACCAGGAGAGATCTTCCCGCAATTTTTTCCTCCTGACAAGATCAATGATTATGATAAACAGGGCAATACTAAAACTAATGGCGAATATCCTTTGTTGGAGCGTCATAGGGTATATCCTCCTTTTTAATGATCCTTTTTTCAAATTTGTCTTTTCTGAGTAACGTTACGAACATTGATAAAAACATCTTAAAGATATAATAGACGGGCTTTAAACCACTATGCATCGATTTCCTACCCGGACTTGGATGCATCAGAACAGGTACCTCCTTTATACGGAGGCCCGCACGATGAAGCATGATAATCGTATCCGCATCAGGATAGTCCACAGGGTAGTAAGGGCTTGCGTAAAACCGGACCGCGTCCCTGTTCAGTGCCTGGAAACCCGAGGTTGGGTCTGTTATCTTTTGATGGATTATAAAGGAGACAATCCGTCGAAATAAGGTAATCCCCACCCTGCGCGGGAAGGGTGCCTTATAATTACTGTCCGGGGATAGAAAACGCGATCCTATCACCACGTCTGCATCCTCTTTTTTAATCTCTTCAAGGAGGAGATTAATCGAATCAGGGTCATGCTGACCGTCGGCATCCATCTGGACCACATATCTATACCGTTTCATCAGGGAATACTTAAACCCTGTCTGAAGGGCGGCCCCATAACCTAAATTAAAGGGGAGGCGGATGGCCATCGCCCCGGCCTTTTCAGCAGCCCTGGCTGTCCTGTCTGCAGAACCGTCATCCACCACTACTATATCAGCACATGGAATCTTATTCCTGATATTCTCTATTAAAGGTGGAAGATTTTTCTCTTCGTTAAAGGCAGGGAGGATTATAACTGTATCAAATTCTTCTTTTTTGTGTAGATTCATAATCCCTTCAGCATGCATATCTTATTGCATACATTGCATATTTTAGACCAATTATACATTATACTCTATTATTTTTCTACCGACCTGCAAAATGGAGTAAGGCATAGCGTGTGATCATCTTCCGTATTTCCTTGTCGGCTTCGTCAATAATGCGGCATCTCCAGATCAGCCACTGACATCCCGGCCTGTTACGGAAGGTATCGCATACCTAAGGAGTTATGATAGAAATCTTCATTTCTTCCCCGAAAATCCCCTTCAACATTTTCACGTACAAGGGTGCCAGGTTAATACTTCAAGAAGAGCCTGCCCCATTCTGTTTTAAAAAACTCTCTGATTATCTTCTTTCCAATGATGGGATACCAGAACCAATCATGGTATATATTTGATGCAATCGGTGCCCACACTACAAGCGGTGAATGAAGTAATATCCTTTCCAGTGGTTGCAATGGCCCTTTCCTTATAAACTGGTCACCCCATATTACAAGGCTTCTTTTCGTCTTAAATCCAAAATTCACACTACTTATATCCTCGCCCACAATCTCTATATCCTTGGGATTACCAATGCCAAGACCCATCTCATGACACATCCTGATATACTGGATGCCCATGGGATCAAAACCCATCATCTTTGCAGCAATGGCATCAATAGCAACCTGGTCATTACTTGCCAGGATATAATTCTTTATACGGGGGATCATTGTCCTTGGACCTGCCCCGTCCCCACACACTGTCCCATCCATAACAGCAAATATGCCCGGATGGATCTCCTTTTGCATTAACAAAAGATCTACCATCACCTCATGAATATATTTGTGGGCATAGTGCCTCACCTCTTTTAACAGGCCACCAAAAGAGTTTTTAATAGCTCCAGTAGTGATAGAGTGCCCATGTGTTTTAACAGTGGGTAAGTGGATGACATTCTTTCCTATGAACATCTTTGGGATCTGGATACCCTCAGGAAAGATAGCATTGAGCCTTAATAACTTACTCTTGAAGGGATATACCACCCACTCCACTTCAGGAAGGGGTATAAAAGGGAGGCCATACTCCTTTAATACCGACATCCATCTGTTATTTATTGCCCCCTTTACCGGGTTTGTAACAACCGTCTTATTCTCAACAGGAAAGAGTGTCTCCTTCTTATAGCCATCCTCAAGCATAGTCTTAACGACCCCTTCCAGTTGCCATGGCTGGGATGAACATGCGGGAAAGTATTTAGTCCAAGAAAGGTTGATTTTAATTATAGTATCATTATCTTTAGGGACAAACTCCTCATACAGAGCAAGTCGCATCAGACGCTCATAGTTTTTCACCACTCTTTCAGGATCTGTCTTTAATACCACAACCTTTGATGTCATATGCTTAATCTCTGTAAATCAAAAATACAACGCAAATCCTACGACCAGAGCCCAAAGTCCCATATTCATCAGCATCGGCACATCACTCATCATAATTTCTGTAGGACTTCCTCCCTTGTCCTTCTGATGGACAAGATAGAGATATCTGAATATCCCATAGAGTACAAAGGGGATCGTATATTTCAGATTATTGTTACCAAACTTCAGATACACATCACTAGACATGGTGTAGAGTGCGTATGTAACCAGCGTTGATGCCGTAACCACAGCAATTAACTGATCGAGAAAATAAGGGCTATATTCACCCAGTATCTTCCTGTGGCTTTTAGCCTCATCCTCAAGGAGCACCAACTCGTGCCTTCTCTTGCACATAGCAAGAAATAGGGCTATAAGAAGGGTACAAAGAAGAAGCCATGAGGATATCTCTACATCAATAGCAAAGCCTCCACCAGCTACTCGTAACACAAATCCGAGGGATATAACAAATATGTCCAACAGCACTACATGTTTTAAGAATATGGAATAGGCAAGATTTATAGAAAAGTATGCAAATAAAATAGCCAGGAAGTCATTACCCATACTGTACCCACCAATGAGAAACATTAGCATTAGTATAGCCGCGGTACCTCCTGCAAGATAAGTTGAGAGAACACCAGAAGCTATTGGCCTGAGCCTTTTCAATGGATGTCTTTTGTCCTCTTCTCTATCTGCAATATCATTAATAATATATACGCATCCTGACACTTCGCAGAATATTATAAAAGCCATGAATGACTTTAAGTTGTATGGATAGATAAACAGGGTTTTAGAAAAGATAAGTGGAGTGAAGATAAAAAGATTCTTTATCCACTGTTTAGGCCGCATGGAGATAAGAATATTAAGGGTGCATTGACAGAAATACTTCATTTTGTTATTTTATCATAAAGGCCAAATTAATAATATGTAACAAACTCAATTCTTAATGATACCAAAGATAATGATTGAAAGTATTTCTCTGTCAACGTTCCTTACCATAAACTACATATTTCTCATCAAATATGGCCCACAAATAACCAGTTATTATTGGACTCTTCTCCCTATTTACACCTTTTTTGTCCTTCTCTCCATCAAGGGTCTAAATTATTTCTCAAGGAGACTCTCCATAAAACCCTTTCTATTAGTAGGCATAATATGTTTATTTTTCACTACTGCATATTTACTGCTTCTTAACAAAATAGACCCATTAACAATAAACGTAGACAGGCGGTCTGCAATAACCACCTTTAATACTTATCTTCTATCCGGTGAATACCCCTACCTGGGCAAATCTCATTTAGGCAATCCAATTTCAGGTTTTCCGGGTCTCTTCATTGTATCTATGCCATTTCAACTTATGGGAGACATCGGATATTTCCAGGTCTTCAGTTTCCTCTGTTTTGGTTTCCTGGTTTATGAAAAATATAATGTCCTGAGCCACAGGATGTTATCCCTCTTCCTTTTAGGGACATCCCCCATTTTTCTCTGGGAAGTTGCTGCACGGAGTGAGTTATTCAGCAACATGATACTTTTGTTGCTTTTTATATTTGTATGTGAATCCGTTAGAGGAAGAAAAACCTATAAGAATATGATCCTATGCGGCATTGTTGCCGGAATCATTTTCTCAACAAGGGGAATTATGCTGATCCCATTTATCATATATTTTACACGCTACTTTAAGAATAATGAATTGAAATATGCCCTGACGTTTTTCTTGTTTTTAATATCTATTTTTAGTGCAACCATCCTCCCTTTCTTCCTGTGGGATGCAGAATTATTTCTTCAACACAATCCCTTATTTGTACAGTCATTCAAAATTCCAAAGTTCCTGTTGATTGTGGTCATTATCGCCTCATTGATAGCTGGGATCTTCACCAGAGGATTTGAAAAGTTCCTTCTCCATACAGGTTATATCATCTTCATAACAATATGTATTGTTTTCCTGCTTACAGTTGCTAAATATGGGTGGACTCAGACTATTTATCACCATCAGTTTGATATTTCATATTTCCAGTTTTCTACACCGTTTCTGTTACTATTGTTATTCCCAGGATCAATTCAAAATCCCCTTTTTGATATATCATGTGTTTTTGAATATAAATCTCTTAACCCTTGATAAGAGATGGACAGGAGATAAGATTATTATGCACAGAACAGATTATACAAGGCTGAAGGGGAACATATTTGATCGAGGCCATCCCCATCGTTACCCGGAGGGTTAAGGATATCAAGGTCATCATCACTCATACCGTAGAAAATAAAAATGAGAGGAACCGCTTAGCGTCCGTTATCATTGTCAACTGGAATGGTAAAGATTATTTGAAGACATGCCTTGAATCTCTTAAACAACAATCCTATCCGAACTTTGAAGTTATTGTAGTCGATAACGGCTCTATAGATGGCTCTGTAGAATTTCTCAACCGATACTATTCGACCTTTGTTAAAGTAATAGCCAATAAAGAAAATCTGGGGTTTGCCGGCGGAAACAATGTGGGGATAGGTGCAGCCAGGGGTAAATATCTTTTATTGCTAAATAACGATACCGAAGCGGATAAAAAATGGATCGAAGAATTGATAAGAATTGCTGAAAAGAATCCTGAAGTGGGCATGTGCGCCTCAAAAATTTACTCTTTTTATAAGAGGAATGTCATAGATACAGCAGGACATCTTATCTATAGGGATGGGTTAAACAGGGGACGCGGCAGATTGGAAGAGGATATAGGTCAATATGATATAATGGAAGAGGTCTTTTTCCCGAGTGGTTGTGCTGCATTATATCGAAAAGAGATGCTGGAAGAAATAGGACTGTTTGATAAGACCTTCTTCTCCTATGGAGACGATACGGATATTGGCCTTCGTGGAAGGCTCGCCGGATGGAACTGTTTATATGTCCCGACGGCCGTTGTCTATCACAGATATTCCGGTTCCACATCGGCCTATTCCCCGCAGAAGGCCTTCTGGGTAGAGAGGAACCGTGTCTGGATCCTTATCAAATATTTCCCCCTCTCCATGATCCTGATGAGTCCTTATTATACTTTTATCCGGTTCCTCCTGCAGGCCTATGGGGTTGTCGCAAAAAAGGGGGCGGCAGGAAGGTTTGTGGATGAATACTCCTCCCGGATGCTCATAGTGGTATTGGTTAAGGCATATCTGTCCGCTATCAAACATCTCCCTGAGATGATTAGGAAACGGAAAGAAATAAAGAAACTGACAAAGATTGATAAGAAGAAATTTCTATTGTGGTTAGACCGCTTCGGGATCGGTGTCAGAGAACTTTCTTTAAAAGAGTAGACTGATTGTGACTGCGAACAGAAAAAAGAGTGTGACATGGCTCTATTCTCACCTCCTGTTCTGGACAGGTGGTACAAGGTTCATCCTTGAGGTGACAAGGAGACTGCACCAATCCTTTGATGTAAATATCATCGTTGAAAAGTCATCCCCTGAGGTAAAGAAAGAGTTCAACCGTTATGGAATAGAGGTTAAGGAGATCGGTTTTTCAACAAGTACAAGCCCCTTCTACTGGCTATTCTTTCCCTGGATGCTCAGGATAGATGAGAAATGGATAAAGAGAGAGACTGAAAACAGCGATGTCATCATATCCGGGATATTTCCGATGAATGTTGTGGCATCAAGGCTCAATAAACCTACTATCCAGAACTGCTGGGAGCCTTTCGCATTTTTCTACGATACACCTATGATCAAGGGGTTCACTTTACCAAAACGGCTATTTATTAAAATCATCGCAGCCTTATATTCCCATATGGATATCACGGGTACAGGTAAAAGTGATGTTATTACTACTCTTAATCATGCTACAGAGGAGTGGCTCAGGAAGATTTACGGAAGGGACGGAGTGAAGACGTATATGGGTGTGGATACCGATTTTTTCAGGCCGGTAACGGTTACATCCCATGATAAGAGATGGACAGGAAATAAGATTATTATGCACAGCACCGATTATACAAGGCTGAAGGGGACGGCATATTTGATCGAGGCCATACCCATCGTTACCCGGAGGGTTAAGGATATCAAGGTCATCATCACTCATACCGTAGAAAATAAAAATGAGAGGAACCGCCTTTTAAGGAGGGCAAGGGAACTGGGAGTGGATAAAGTCATAGAATTCATAGGGACCTTACCTTATGAAAAGCTGCCGGAGTACTACTCCATCGCTGACTTAGTCGCCTTTACGGGTCACCCCGAAAGTGTCGGTACGACGGCAAGCCTGACAGTCTTAGAGGCCATGGCCTGTGAAACGCCTGTGGTAAGGAGTATTGGATGTAACGAAGAGGTTGAAGACGGGGTATCAGGTATCTTAGTTGACCCCCGGGACAGGGTTAAGTTGGCCGGCGCTATTACTGAAATACTTCAGGATAAAACCCTGGCGCAGAGGATGGGCATTGAAGGACGGCGCAGAGTAAGTACATTGTATAATTGGGATCATACCTGCAAGGTATTTTCTGATATCATTACAGGATTGATCGAAAAAAGAAAGGGATAATCATGGAAGATAAGGAGAACTCGTTTGGTCGAGGAGAAGATCTTGAAGAAATAAGAGACGGTGACACGTTTATCGCCATCATTATAAGGGCAAGATATCACTCTACCGGGGTAAAATTCTTCACTCCCTCTACATTCTCCCAGCAACTGGGTTTCCTCAATCATAAAAAAGGAAATATTATCAAGAATCATGTCCACAACCCTGTTCCACGGGAGGTGATCTATACACAAGAGGTTCTCTTTATACGGGAAGGGAAATTACGGGTTGATCTCTATGGTAACAGTAATAGATTTATTACCTCGCGAATCCTGGAAGGTGGAGACGTGATTCTCCTTGCAGGCGGGGGCCATGGTTTTGAGATATTGGAAGATACCTCCATGATAGAGGTAAAACAGGGGCCCTATGCTGAGGTCGACGATAAGAGATATTTTTAGAGGAGAGTATCCAATATGATACCTGTCAATGAACCACTGTTCAGCAATCGGGAGAAGGAGCTTCTCTGTGAGTGCATCGATAGCGGATACATCTCATCGGAAGGCCCCTTTGTGCGGCAGTTTGAAGAAACATTTGCATCCTATATCGGGGTGAAGCACGGCGTAGCCGTCTGCAATGGCACGGCTGCACTGGATACTGCCATAGCCGTTATAAATCTTAAGGCAGGTGAGGAGGTCATTATGCCCTCCTTTACAATCATCTCCTGTGCTATGGCAGTAGTCAGACATAGTGGCATTCCAGTGCTTGTAGATGCAGAGCCGGAGACATGGTGCATGGATGTGAACCATGTAGAGGCCAGGATTACTCCACGCACCAGGGCAATAATGCCGGTACATATGTATGGTCACCCGGTGGATATGGACCCCATAATGGCCATTGCCGGGAAATATAACCTGTATGTCATAGAAGATGCAGCAGAGGTGCATGGTGCAGAATACAGGGGAAGGAAATGCGGCAGCATTGGGCAGATATCATGTTTTAGTTTCTATGCAAACAAGATTATCACAACCGGTGAAGGCGGTATGGTACTGACAGATGACGATAACATTGCGGAGCGTGCACGTGCATATAGAAACCTATGTTTCAGGCCCGAGAAGCGATTTTACCATACTGAACCGGGCCAGAATTACAGGATGACGAACCTCCAGGCTGCCGTTGGCGTGGCACAGATGGAACGTATTGATGAGTTTGTTGAGATCAAGCGTCATAATGCTGCACTTTACACAAAACTTTTACTCGGCATTAAAGGGATTCAATTGCCAGTGGAACGCCCTTGGGCAAAAAATGTGTACTGGATGTACGGCATACTACTGGATAAGAATATAGGGATGGACGCAACATCTTTGGCAAAAGAGTTAAAGGCCAGGGATATAGGTACACGCCCCTTTTTCTTAGGTATGCATGAGCAGCCGGTTTTTCATAATATGGGTCTCTTTAAAGGAGAGAGCTATCCTGTCTCTGAAGAAATAGCACGACAGGGATTATATCTTCCGTCCGGTCTGACCTTAAAGGAGGAACAGATTGAAAAGGTCTGCAATGCTTTGAAGGAAATAATGACTTGACCATCGAAACTTTTTAAGGAAGGGTCATAAAGGTATCTTTCAGCACATAACTTAAGAGCCCCGGATCTTTAAGGACTTCCATCCGGTGAAAGCGATAACCTTTGAAGAAATTCAGCATAACCTTATAATAAACAGGGAACAAACTAATGCTTCGCAATCCAACCTTGTATAATCCAAAGGGTACTAATGCGAAGATATAGAACAGAAAATAAAGTTCTGTAGTAATATATGAGGACGTTCTGCCAATTTTTCGGATGCCGGTAAATGACCAGCTCACCCCTTCCATGTATGCCCTTTTACAGAAGTATTCAATAGTCAGCCTTGAAGAAGGCACCTTATGCCTGATCACTGTCCAAGGGTTATAGAATGCCTTGTACCCCTGCCTCTCCAGTTTGTAGCATAGACCTGTCTCTCCATCACCTCTGTATTTCAACATGTCCAATGGAAAAGAATCGGGGTTAAAACCGCCGCAGTGTACAAGCGCATCTTTTTTTATACTAAAGCTACAACCGAACACAAAGTCACAGCGAATATGATTTGCATTCTCCCCAAGGTCTATCAAGCTAAGAAATGAAAGGATATAAGTCCCTTCCCGCTGTGTCTCAAAAGCTTTGATCCAGTATGGTGGATAGGTCTCAAAATCAGGCAATACCTTCCCGCCTACTAATACAATATCATTGTGCTCTTCAAATGTATTCAAGATCGTTTCAAGATAGTTCTTCTCGGCTATAATATCATCGTCTATAAATACGAGGATATTGTTGCTTCTTGATTCTTTTACTCCACGATGCCTGCAATAGAGAAGACCTCTTTGATGTTCAAGAACAT
>Ga0209521_10000787_pt1 | contig 25005 bp, 21 predicted proteins | sample Rifsed19ft4_FD_184016 | JGI IMG/M metagenome (GOLD analysis project Ga0209521, IMG submission 184016) | Soil microbial communities from Rifle, Colorado, USA - sediment 19ft 4 (version 2) | ecosystem: Environmental > Terrestrial > Deep subsurface > Rock core/Sediment | place: Rifle, Colorado...
AGAGCCTGCAGTCGGTTTGGCATATAGAACATTTTTACCCCATCTTTTGACAGCAATCAAGGGAGCGTTTGAATATAATTATGCCGTGGGGATTCCCGGTGACTTATTTCCCTTATTCCATTCTTACGAGGTAAATTAATGAAACCTGCAGGCCGATATCGTTGGTTCGTGCTGGGCGTATTCTTTATCTTTATGCTGCTGCATCAAGCGGACAAACTATTGATCGGACCGCTGACCACCCCGATCATGGAACAATTCCAGATCGATGAAGCCAAAATGGGGCTGGTATTCTCGGGCGCCATCTTAGTTGGGGCTATTTTTTACCCGTTATGGGGTTATTTGTTCGACCGCTATTCGCGGGCAAAATTACTTGCTTTGGCTTCCCTTATATGGGGATCCACCACCTGGATCTCTGCCATCGCACGAACCTTCCCGGTATTTCTGGGTTCACGCGCCTCGACTGGCATCGATGACTCGTCCTACCCGGGCATTTACAGTCTGATTTCCGACTATTTCGCGCCTAAAATTCGCGGCAAGGTGTACGGCATTTTACAAATTGCCCAACCCTTAGGGTACATGGCGGGCATGCTGTTGGCGCTTCTGTTCGTCGACAAAATCGGCTGGCAGGGCATCTTCTACATCACTGGATCGCTCGGCATTGTGCTGGCGGCGGTGATTTTCTTTGGCATTAAGGACGTCCCGCGCGGTAAAGCCGAGCCGGAGATGGAAGGCATCGAGCCGACCACTGCCTACAAATTCTCCTGGCAGACCGCAAAGGCAATTTTCAAGAAAAAGAGCCTGTGGTTCCTGTTTGCCCAGGGTTTCACCGGGGTTTTCCCCTGGCAGGTGATCACATTTTGGTTCTTCCGCTACCTCGAAACCGAACGGCATTTTTCGGATAGCCAGGTGATGATCACCATGGTGATTTCTATTTTGTTCCTGGCTGCCGGCTATCCGATCGGCGGCATGCTGGGTGATTTTTTCTTCAAGCGTAATCCGCGCGGACGGTTGATGGTCAGCGCTTTCGGTATCCTTGCCGGAGCGGTCATGATGGCAATTTCGCTGTCCATTCCGGTCGAAAATACAATTCTTTTTACCATTTCGATGGCTTTCACAGCCATATTTATTCCGTTTGCTTCTCCCAATGTGCTTTCGACCATCTATGATGTTACGCTGCCCGAAGTGCGCTCAACGGCTAATTCCATTCAATACTTGATTGAGCAGGGCGGCTCAGCCGTTGCGCCGGCGCTGGCGGGTGCTATTGCGGTGCAGTTTAATCTGCACAGAGCGATTCTCTACATTTCGGTCGGCGCCTGGATTTTATGTTTCCTGTTCATTCTCGGCTCAATTTATTTCCTGCCGAAAGATATTCAAACGCTGCGCGAACAAATGGGCGACCGTGCCAGAATGGAAACAGCACAATCATGATTGGACCGCTTGATGTAACCTTTATCCTGGCAGTGCCAGTTATCGGCTGGTTAGCCGGGGCTTTGCTCAACTATCTGGCAGATGTATTGCCGCAAACCCGAAAATTTTCTCCGGCAACCTGTCATCAATGCGAGGCCAGGCGGACTGCGCTGGATTTTCTGTTCTTGCGGCGTTGCAGCGGCTGCCAGACGCCGCGTACGATGCGCGCCTGGATTGTGATGCTGGCTGCCCTGGCTGGGGTGGTGATCCTGGCGATCATCCCGCCGCCAGCTGTCGGTTTTTGGATTTCACTGGTGATTTTCCTGTATTTGGCTATGGTTTTCATCATCGATGTTGAACACCGCGCCATCCTGCACGAGGTAAGCATAGTTGGCGTGCTGATTGCCATCCCGTTTGGCCTGTGGCTCAACGGCTGGGAAAAAACTCTGATCGGATTGTTGGTGGGCGGCGGGGTGATGCTGGGGCTGTACTACTTTGGTATCCTGTTCAACCGCTGGATGGCGAAGCGGCGCGGGCAGGAGATCGACGAGGTCGCGTTGGGGTTTGGCGACGTGATCCTCAGTGCCGTCCTCGGCATCATGCTGGGATGGCCGCGCATATTTGTGTGCCTGTTTACGGCCATTTTACTGGGCGGCCTGATCAGCGGCCTCTATATTTTGGTCATGCTGCTGCGCAAACGCTATCAAGCCTTTACCGCCATCCCGTACGCCCCGTTTTTGGTCATCGCGGCTGTGATCTTAATCTATATGGCGTGATTCGGGATCAAATGCACATGGGGATAGGTTTTCACCTATCCCCGTGTGTTTAGTCTTAGCTATTTTTATGAACCACGCGGGTGGTTGACAACCGCACCCACGGGAACTTGATCAGCAAATTTGACGAAATTCTTCTCGAAACGCCCAATCAAGTTATTGGCCTGGGCTGCATAAGCAGCTTTGTCGCTCCAGGTTGACTGGGGATCGAGAACTTCATCCGGAACGCCCGGGCAGCTATCTGGAATACATAGGCCAAAAAATTCATCCTCGTGGAAGTGCACGTTGTCCAATTCATGCGTTAATACAGCCGAGATCATCGCACGGGTGTAAGGCAGCTTGAAACGCGACCCGACGCCGTACGGACCGCCGGTCCAGCCAGTGTTGACCAGCCAAACAGAGGCATTATGGCGCGCAATTTGCTCGCCGAGCAAGTTGGCATACACCTGAGGGTAAAGCGGCAAGAACGGCGAGCCAAAGCAGGTGGAAAAAGTGGCTTCCGGTTCCTTGCCAAGCCCGGTCTCAGTGCCCGCCAGTTTGGAGGTGTAGCCGGAAAGAAAGTAATACATGGCCTGGTCAGGTGTCAGCCTGGCTATAGGCGGCATCACGCCAAAGGCGTCTGCGGTCAGGAAAAAGACGTTTTCGGGGTGTCCGGCGTACCCAGACGGTACGTGATTGGGTACGAAATGCAGCGGGTAGGCGCCGCGGGTATTTTCAGTAATGCGGTCCGAGTCGAAATCCACCTGGCGCGTGACCGGATCGTAATCTACATTTTCCAACACTGCTCCGAACCGCCGAGTCGCGGACCAGATAATCGGTTCGTAATCTGGATTGAGGCGGATGGTTTTGGCGTAGCAGCCTCCTTCGAAGTTGAACACGCCTTCGTCACCCCAGCCGTGCTCGTCATCGCCAATCAACTGCCGGTCTGGATCAGAGGAGAGAGTCGTTTTTCCGGTGCCGCTCAAGCCAAAGAACAATGCGGTGTCCCCGCGTACACCAACGTTGGCTGAACAGTGCATTGACAAAACCCCGCGCAACGGCAGGATGTAATTCATGATCGTGAAAATGGATTTTTTGATTTCGCCGGCATATCCGGTGCCGCACACCAGGATCACATGCTTTACAAAATCGACAATGACCGCGGTTTCGCTGTTGGTGCCGTCGACCTCCGGGTCTGCCTTGAAATCCTCCGCCTGGATGACGGTATATTCGGGCACATGAGTAGCTAATTCGGTCGCGGGCAGCCGGATGAAGAGATTCTGTGCAAACAGATTATGCCAGGCTTTTTCGGTGATAACGCGTATCGGCAGACTGTAATTGGGATGCGCTCCAACCCGCAAATCCTGAACGAATACGTCGCGTCCCTGGTAATAAGCCAGCAGCTTTTGATACAGCTGGTCGAATTTTTCCGGCGCGATGGGGGTATTGATTTTGCCCCAGCAAATCGGTTTATCGTTCAGTTCCGGGTGTTTAACCACAAATTTATCATTGGGGGAGCGTCCGGTATGCTGACCGGTGCTGGCGATCAACGCGCCGTCGGAGGATAACTCGCCTTCAAAACGGCAGACAGCCTCTTCGACCAGATTGGCAGCGGAATAATTCCAATAAACGTTGGCTAAATTCTTTAGTCCGTGGTTTTCCAGCCCATAGTTACTGGGAGTTCCATGGATTGGCATGCGTCTTCCTCCTGAATCAGGTGAGAATAGAATTAATGGCCCAGAATTTTTGGGAACCAATACCACAACACGTCTGAGGCGGGTTTCCCATGGATGGATGCCGAAGTATCCTGCAGCGCTGCCGGCGGGTAATATCCGCGCGACACGACACCGGTAATCCACAGGCGAGCGATGATGGCATTCATAGCAGCGCTATAGATATCGACCTGCTCCTGCAAATCAAGTTGAACCTCCGGTAATTCCGGCACCGGCTGGTTGAGCAGATCGAACGGCAGGCAGCGGTCGGTGAGTTGAATGCAGCTGCTGGCTGAACCGTTAGCCGAAGGATATTCAAGCGCCAGAATGATGGGCTTGCCAGTTTGATCGGCAATCGGCAAAATGTCCGTATCCAGCAGCCGGGTAAATGATTCTTCCAACTCTCCCTGGGTGGGTTCCGGCGAACCGGTAAGTGCTGCATTGAACATCACATAAATGACATCCACCTGATTGAGCCATTCGGGCAGGGGAGTGGCATTGTTAGGATACGGCAGCGCCCAGGCGATGGTCCCTGAATAGCGGCTGCGGGCTTCGCTCAAAATGGCTTGCCAAAGCTCAGCCGCATTTTCCGGCACGCCGGAAGGTTCACCATTTGGCAGTAACCCGCCGGGCAGAGCCGGGGTGACGTCCGAACCGCCCAGAATCAACATTCCAGCTTGCGTCTGCTGCGCCAGGTCAGCATGGTGAAGGACAAAAGTTCGGTAACGGTTGAACCAATTCGTCCACCATCCGCCATCAGCGATTGGCTCATTCCATAATCCAGCTGGCAGAACGTCGGTTTGCAGCCGCGGGAATATGGCAGATTTCAATCCCAGTTGTGCAGCAGTCTGGACCGCCGCGGTCGAGTCCATCCACAACTCGTCCCGACCTGCGGTTGGCTCAATCGCCACCGGATTGGTGCGAGTGTAGCTCCAGGTTGGGCTGGTAATGACCCAATTGGCGCCAAGCGATTGAATATTGGTTAAGGCAACAGCTAATTTTGGCTGCCACGATGGATTGAAGTTGGGGCTGAGTTCGATGCCGGCGAAATATTCCTCGCCAACCGGGCTTATTTCCGGGGCGACGATGGTGGTAGAAACTGTTGCCGTGGACCAATTTGCCCAGTTGGTCACTACATCCTCCACGGTCTGACCTTCATCCGTAATGATGATCGTTTTGCCCGGCGCGCCGATGGCATGCGTCGACACGTCATCTGCCACACCGCACTGGTCATTGCGGCAGTAGCGGTATTGAAGTTCGCCGAAGAATTCCAGCGGTCCATTCAGCACGAAGACCCATTTGTTGTTACCAAGAGGCCACATAGGAATGGGGGCAGTCCAGCCAAATGGATTGAACTGGATGGAAATCGTATCTTCAGCCGGGGTGTCTGCCGGCACGCTCACCGAGAATGTGATGGGTACCCGTGATCCAGTTCTCCAGCTGTCTATCGTATCTGTCACTGTTGTATCGACATCCGGCACAATCAACTGCCGGCTGCGGAAGCCGCCATCCAGGCCATGTTCGGCATTCCAAAAACCGTCTCCCAGCGTGTATTTGTAACGCAGATCCATACCGACTGGCAGCTCGAGGGTGAGAGAGTAGACATCATCAGCCATGGAGGTCATTACCGGCGCGCGCGAAGCGAGAACGCTGAACCCGCCATCCAGGTCGGCAAATGTGTTTCCGAGAGTATAGCTGGAACCCACCAACCGCAGCGGCAGACCTTTGATCTCGCCAGTAGGAATTTGAGCCACGAAAGTAACCTTTACCAAGGGCGCTTTTTGCACGAAGATTGCCGCAGGAGTGGTGGCACCGTCCGAAACCACCGCGCCTTGTTGGAAGGTATTGAATAATCCGTCCAGACTTATCGCCACCAGATTATGCGTCCCAAGGCTCAAGCCTTCCAACACAAAAGACCCATCCGAAGCGGTATAAGTTTGCGTACCGCCGGCAGTAACAAGCGCCGAGGGAATGGGTGCATTACTTTCCCGGTCAATGACCTGTCCGGTAATTCGCCCGGATGGTCCGGCATATTGCAGATCCGTCCAGCCAGCGACGATATCCTGCACGCCCGAAGGACCATCAATCTGGAACAGCCGGTAGCGCACCTGCTGACTGCCGGCGGTGTATTCGATGGCGGTAGTGGCACCGGTACGAATGTAGCGGTATTTGACCAGTGATCCAATCGCAATGGGAATATCGATCTTATATTGGAAATCCCCGGCTGGTTCCATGATGTAGCGTTTTGGATTGAGCGCCAGGCTGGTTACTTCATCCAAAATTTCCAGCGTGACACTCTCTTCCGGCGTGTTGTCAGGGATGACGACCTGGAAGGTGACCGTCGCAAGCGGTGATTTGGAATCCGGTTCGACGGGTGGTTCAACCGGTGTGTTTTGGCCGGAAAATCCGCCGGCGCAGCCGGCGGCTAAACCCGCGACCACGATCAGTGAAATGAACGTCAAAACAGGGTTGGATGGGCGGTGTGAGATTTTGATGCTCATTGAATTGCCTCTCTGAAAGGTGAAAATGGCAAGAAAAAACCCCCGTTAATGGGTTGGTAACGAGGGTGTGTCTCCGGATGGCGTGGCAATAAATTTTTGGCGAATTTCCTGTTGGCGATTGGCCAGGCTGCCGAGAACTCCATTTACAAACCGCGGGGTACTATCGGCTCCGAAATTCTTGGCTAATTCGATCGCCTCATTGATGGCAACTTTGATTGGGGTGCAATCTGCAACGGCAAATTCCCACAGCGCGATCCGTAATATGTTCCGATCGATGACCGCAACTTGATCCATAGGCCATTCTGGGGCATGCTCGGCAATAAAGTGATCCAGAGTCGTGGAAATTGGCAGGACGCCCATAATGATCTGCTGTGCAAATTCAACCAGGGCGGGATCAAGTTCGTCTTCGACAAGACGTTCTTGAAGCACCAATCCGGGTGGATGATTGGTCAAATCGCATTCATAAAGGACTTGCAAGGCTATACTTCGTGCCTTGGTTCGCGGTTTCATGTTCAATATATGCTTAATAAAGTTCGGTCGTTATGAATCTGCTTCCAGCAGTTGATGATTGTCAATCCTAGCTCTATGCACCAGTCTTGGCTGGGGATGGTTTGTAATCGATGTCTTCCACATGGATATTAACGCGTCCAACTTCCATGCCAACCATCTCAGAAATCGCGCGTGTTACCTGGGCTTGAATGTTGTGACCCACTTCACGCACATTGAGGTCGGGTTTGATCACCACATATACATCGGCGTAGGCGACATTCCCCTCGACGGATACTTTGATTCCCTCGCTGATATTCTTGTTGAACCAGCGCTCCACCTCGGTGGGGTTGGTTGCCAAACGGCTGACTCCCGGCACGCTCAGTACGGTCAACCGGACAATGGTGACCAATACTTCTGGGGCAATGGTAGTTTTTCCGGGTGGACGAATGGGGTCGGTCATGAAACCTCCAACGAAATCAAAGGACGCGTACTTAGACCCATTATAACCTACAAAACATGTGCCGCCATAGAAAACCCAAAAGCGCCTAAATCGTTACTCGCTGGACGAATTGCAATGTCTGGTCGTATACAAAATTACGCTCCGACCCGAGCAGCAACGTGTGACCGGAGCGTTCCAGCCATATGATTTGTTTTTCGCGGCTGCCGAGCGACTCCAGCACCGTTTCAGCACCCTGCGGATCGATGGTACCGTCCTGTTTTCCCTGGAAAATTAGCGCCGGCTGGCTCACTGAGGTCAACTCCGTCCTCACAAGTTTTTGCAGCTCGTAAAACTGGGCAGCGGCTGGAATCGGCAGCAGATTGTAGCCTTGCCATGGGAGCGTATCTGGCTCGGGCTGCCTGGCATCCTTGGGCAGGTAATACTTGGGCCGAAACTTGATAAAAGGCGCCAGGAGAGGGGCACGCCACTGGCCTGAAACATGGATGGCAGGTGCAAATACAACCACTGCCACAATATCTGGATGCTGCGCAGCCAGATGTAAAGCCAACAAAGCCCCCATTGATTCGCCGCCAACTACGATCTTTGAATAGTCTTTACTCAATTTCTTGTAAGCTCCCTCGGCGGTTTCCAACCAGTCTTCGCAGCGGACCGTGAGCATATCTTCCGGTTGGGTGCCGTGACCCGGCAGCAACGGCGCCATGACGGGGTAACCGAAACGCTGCAGGTATTCAGCCAACGGGCGTACTTCGATGGTGGTGGCGGTAAAACCGTGGAAAAGTAATACCGCGGTCTCACAAGGTTCGTCACTGGCAGTTGGTTGCAGGAAAAAGCTGCGCCCATCAAGTTGCTGATTTTCAAACACAGGTCGATTCATTTTCACCCCTTAGAGTTGTCAGACAACCTTGTTACGATAAATTGAAATACGAATGCCCACCGCAAATATGCAGCGGCTCAAGCGACATTTGACGGTCATAAGCGGACCGCGCCAATTTTTCATCCCAGCAATTCGGACCGAAGGCAGGGGAGGGGATTCCGCGGCGTTTGATGATCGAATCGCCGGCAAAAAGCAGCCTCCGTTCAGCCTGGTAAAACGAGAGGTGTCCGGGGGTGTGTCCGGCTGAGTCCAACACCTGCAGACCGCCCAGAATGGGTAAGGTATCGCCGGGATGGATGATCGTATCCACGATTACCGCGCGTGCAGTGAAGGTCGGCAGGGCAGTCGAGAATAGCAATCGTTCAAAGATATTCCGTGGTTTGAGTTCGCGCGACATGCTGCCGCTTGCCATAGCCTGAGCTTCTGGAGCGCTTGTCGCTGTCCTAAAGTTGTGCGCGGCTTTGAGGTGGTGAACTGCACCGTAATGATCGCCATCGGCATGAGTGATCAGAATCAAATTGAGGTTGGTATTTCCATTCAGACTGGCGAACGCTTTGACCAACGAACTGGTGAACAACGGAAGTCCCGCATCGATCAGCGTGATCTGGCTGCTGTCGACAATGAAATATTGAAATATCGAAAGATTGGAGTGTGCATACACACCAGGTAGGATCTGCTGCATGGACGAATTATAGCTGATGCCATCCCACTCGGTATCGGGAGGAGTGGGGGGCTCCAATACCAGGTTCTATTACCTGAAATGAAAATTGGTTCGATGATACATTTCCATTTATTCCCGCGGTAAATTATGTGAACTTCTTTTTCATTTTTTAGGAAACAAATAGGGGTAGGGGTAGGAAAATATACGCATTAAAATATTAGGTTTCGATAAGTATTATTATCGAAAGCATAAGATATACGCATGAAATTAGCTTCCAGGTACCTCTGCCGGGTTATTTTTCTCAAAATTAGATGGCATTGATTATCCTGAGGCTTCTGGTACAGATATCCGCAATATTATTTCCAAATACAAGTTGGATATCTCAGGTTATTTGCCCCTGCTGCATTTGTCGGGATTTATCTCCCCCCACCGATCTGACAGCAAATTGTGCATGAATCTGGACATTAACCATTTCGCTTGTGTCAAGAGGATTATGAATCTAAATCCTGCTTCGTGAGCATCCGCATGCCCGCTTTGGTATGTCAGACGTCGAGAGGATGAATATATTAAGCTATACGCAAAATATACCTACCCCGCGATGCTTATCCCGATCAATTTGCCGATTCCAAAGGTTACCGCCGCCGCGATCAGACCAAATATCACCATGCGCAAACCGGAATAAATCACGCTGCGGCCGGTGAATAAGGTGATGGCAGCTCCCAGCACGAATAAACCGACTGTGCTCAAGACGATACTGATAAAAATCGCCTGGGTGCCGCTCCAAAATATAAAAGAAGCGACCGGAATGATCGCGCCAATGGCAAACAAAATGAACGAGGTTATGGCAGCCGTCCAGGCCGAACCGCCTAATTCTTCCGGATCGATCCCGAGTTCCTCTCTGGCCATCACATCAATGGCTGTATCTCGGTTGGAGAGGATTTTCGCTGCCATTTGCTGCGCCTGGTCAATCGGCAGGCCGCGCGCTTCGTAAATTAATGCCAATTCTTCAGCCTCTTCCTCCGGTGCTTGATCGATTTCTTCGGCTTCGATCTTGATTTGGTGCGAATACAACTCGCGCGAGGACTGAACGGATAACCATTCGCCCAACGCCATGGAAATTGCGCCAGCTAACAGCCCGGCCATGCCGGCGATCAAGATGGATTTATTGTTCATGGAAGCCCCGGCTACGCCCATGACCAGACTCAGATTGCTGACCAGTCCGTCATTGGCCCCCAATACAGCTGCCCGCAGGGCATTCCCGCCGGTTGAACGGTGCCGCCCCTCCAGTTGCGCCAGCGAGCTGCCTTCCATCCCGCCTTTTGCGGATTTTTGGATCTCATTTAACATCATGCCGTGCGATTGCTCCTGCATCGCCATGCCGCGCGCCATACCTTGCCGGGCATAAGCCGTCACACCCGATTTCTCCCGCGCCTGCAGGCTTGGAATGATCAATTCCGGCCCCAGTCTTCTGGCCAGACCAATCAACAGACGGCTGCGCCATTCAGGGTTAAAAGCTGGAAGCGTTATGCCCGCTTCGCTCAGTAACCCTTCCCATTTCTCAGCGTGTTTGATTTCAACCGCTGCCATGCGACGATAGACTTCAGCGATTCGGGCATCTTGCTGCATTTCAGCCAGAGCATTGTAGGTAAAAGCGCTGTTGCGCTCATCCTCGCGAAAATCCTTGTACAGGTCGATGGTTTTTTGGTCCATAAGATCCCTCCAAACGTATTGTAATCCCCTCCCCTCACCAGGCTGGCTTAAAATGTGCGATAATTTTGCAATGCTACATCGGTCACAGGATCTATCCATCCAACAAACCATATTCAACTACCTGGACGGGGTACGGCTGTCGCGCAGCGCGAACACCTACCGCACCTATCGCAATGCTATGCAGTCCTTTGCCCAGATGCTGATGGATTCCGGCGTGGATGTCCTCAAGACGCCTGTGACAGAGCTGCAGGAGGAAGCCATTACGTGGTTCTCAGACTCGCTCAAAGACTTGGCGCCAACCTCCGAACGTCTCTACCTGACCGCTGCTACCAGTTTGTTCGAGTTCATTGCCGCGGAAAACCTGGCCCAGGTCAATTTGCCGCGCATCCGCCTCCTAATCCGTCAGCGCGCCCGCCGGCCTGGGATTCGCCTGCCGCAATTTCCGAATGATGATATCGAAAAAGTGCTCGAATATATGATCAACATCACAGACCAGCCGCCTGGAGACGAGACTCAGCAGCTGATCGACCTGCGCGACCGGGCTTTTCTGATCACATTGGCAGACACCGGCCTGCGCGTGCATGAAGCCTGCAACCTGGTGCGCGGCGCCATTGATTGGAAGGAATATCGGGCTGTAATCATTGGGAAAGGTAACCGGCAGGATCTGGTACGTTTTTCCGAACGATCGATGGTGGCCGTCAAACGCTATCTGGAAGCCCGGGCACGCATCGATGGTGCTGGCGGAAAACAATTGGGGCGTTTGCCGCTTTTTGCCCGCCATGACCGCGCCGCGGGCAAATCGACCAGGCCGATTACACCAACCACCGGGCGCAACATCGTAGCTGAAAGAGTCGCTCAAGTGCTGGGCAAAGATGCGGTCGGCACCATCACGCCGCATTCCTTCCGCCATTATTTCGTCACCCGGGTTCTGCGCGGGTCTGGCAACCTCAAACTTGCCCAGGAGCTGGCGCGGCATCGCAACATTGCCGTTACCCAACGCTATGCCCATTTATCCAACGATGAACTGGATAAAGGCTACTGGGACGTATTCGAGAAAAAATAAGCCTCTCCCCTGCCCGATTGAATTGATCCCCAATAAATATGGTATTTTCCGTGCAATAAAATTGCACCTCTTGTATAATTTTTGTAATTCAGATTGTTATTGTCACCTAAATAATGACAGGAGTAATTCACCGCTATGAAGAACACACGATTTGACGTAGCCATCATCGGTGGCGGCATTGTCGGGTTGGCAACGGCAATGGCGCTTTCACAACAAACTCGCGCTTCGGTCGTTGTGCTAGAGGCTGAAAACCGGCTGGCGTACCACCAGACGGGTAACAATAGCGGTGTCATCCATTCTGGGATTTACTACAAACCCGGCTCGCTCAAAGCGGAAAACTGTGTCCGCGGTCGCGAAAAACTGTACAAGTTTTGCGAAGAGCACGATATCCTGCATGAACGCTGCGGCAAACTGATCATCGCGCTCAAAACTGAGGAGCTGCCAGCGTTGGAAACGCTTGAAAAACGCGGCGGCGCCAATGGATTGGAAGGTATCAAGCGTCTTTGTGCTTCCGAGATCCGCGATTATGAGCCGCATGCCATCGGTATTGCCGGATTGTTGGTTCCTCAAACCGGCATTGTGGATTATGTGGCAGTTGTAAATAAATATGCTGAGGTATTCCGCAATATGGGCGGCGAAATTCGCACCAATTCGGAAGTCTTCAAAATTAAGTTTAATACCTATGAATTTCAAATATCGACGCCCTCCGGCGATATCTACTGCCGGACATTGATTAATTGCGGCGGATTACAGTCCGACCGCGTTGCCAGAATGGCAGGTGTCGACCCCGGGCTGCAAATTATCCCGTTCCGCGGTGAATATTATGACGTGGCTGAAGACAAACACGACCTGGTCAAAAACCTGATTTATCCAGTGCCGGACCCGCGCTTCCCCTTCCTTGGCGTCCACTTTACCCGTCGCGTCACAGGCGGCATTGAGGCTGGCCCCAATGCCGTACTGGCATTCAAGCGTGAAGGGTACAAAATGACCTCCGTTTCCGTCGGCGATATGCTTACCTACGGCTTGTACGGCGGCTTCTGGAAAATGGCCTCCAAATACTGGAAAATTGCTATTGGTGAGTTTTACCGCTCATTCTCAAAACACGCCTTTGTGGATGCCCTACGCACCCTGGTTCCCGATCTTGGTTATGATGACCTTACCCGCGGCGGTGCGGGCGTGCGTGCCCAGGCATTGACTCCTGACGGCGCTCTGGTGGACGATTTCCGAATCATCGAAGCCCAAAATATGATCCACGTGCTGAATGCCCCCTCCCCGGCTGCCACCGCATCCATCAGCATCGGGGAGACGATCGCCGAGATCGCCAAGAAGAACTTCGAACTGCCGCTGCGTGCCCGCATGAATTAACGAGGCAGCTCTCTCAGCGTGCTGTTTTGTTCTGCACGAGTGTTTCTGCCAAATACCTGGCGGATTCGTCAATTCCCATCAGCAGCCCCGACTTGAATTTATTCATCCACAGCATACCCAGGAAATATAATCCTGGAAAGCGAGTCACGCCGCGATCGGAAATGGGGAGTCCAAATTCATCGAAGGCTGGTAACTCGACGATGTTTTCCATGGTAAAACCGCAGGCCCAAATTATCGTTTGGATTTGATTCACATCCGGTTTTAGGGATGTGATCACCGACTCTGGCTGGTTATCCTCACCCGCATCCATTGGCTGAAAGGGAATGTCTAATCCTTCCCGGAAAATATACTCGTCGATTAATTTCAGTAAGGTGGCAGAGAAACCGTCCGCTTGGGCGAGGTTTTCAGCGAGATCTGGAGCGAATATCAGTGCTCCATTCTCGAATCCACGAATATGACCCAGCAACACAATGCCATTTTTCCGAAAAGTCCGCAGATTAATGTCATGTCCACCGTCTTTCCCCGTTGCATGAGGAGGAGCCTTCAAACGGTCCCCAGGAGATGGCAGCATTTCTGGCGTCCGGTCGAAGAATTTGATCTGATTCATCCAATACACAACGTCTTTACCCCGGTATCTCCGGCTAATACGGCCCGCACTGCTGGTGGAAAGAAACACTTTTCGCCCCGCTTCGGAAAGTTCCTCTGCAATCTGGCAGCCAGACTGGCCGGATCCGACAACAAGCACTGCCCCAGGCGGCAGCGATTGCGGGTTTTTATATGCATCCGATGGGATTTGCAAAATATTTTCCGGAAACTGGGATGCAAACGGAGGGATTTTGACTTTTTGGAACATCCCAGTAGCCATGATCACATTGCGGGCTGTATAAGTGCCGCGATTGGTGATCACTCGATATCGATGTAAACCATCTTGAGGTTCAACCTTTGCGACAGTCGTTGAGAATTGAATCGGGAACTGGTTCTCCTGCTCGAACCGATCGAAACGCTGCACAATCTGGCCTCTAGTCATGAATCCATCAGGCTCTGGTCCGTCGTAAACCGCGCCGGGAAGCTGAAAGGTCCAATTCGGCGTAACCAGCGTAAAGGAATCCCAGCGGCGATTCCTCCAGGCATCAGCCACCTGTGATGCCTTCTCCAATACCAAATGCTCCATCCCAACCTGATTTACGTAATGGCTGAGGGATAGACCCGCCTGCCCTGCTCCGATAATGATCGTTTCAATTGATTCAGTCATCTGCCACGCCTTTCAACCAGTAATTCATGTCGTAATTATTACTTAATTTATCATAATTCAAGAGAAATATTCACTTATTTTTCAAATGGTCTCCCAGTTGAGCCGCTCAGAAAATTCCAGGCCTATACCCTAGCGCAGGGGGAAAGAATAACGCGGTCAGTGTGTGTAATTTTTGAATAGTTTTGAAAGAAAGTATGGTTAAGTTATTGGCTACACGCAAATATCATGTTAGAAAACCTTATTTTTACATGAAGTATGGAATTATTCACGTCGTTATGGTTTAATACCTCTATCTATTTATTATCCTGGGAGGGAAATCATGAATTATCGCCACCTCGGTAAAGCTGGCCTCAAGGTCAGTGAATTATCTCTGGGCGCCTGGGTAACCTATGGCGGGCAGGTTGGAGAAGAAGTCGCTGAAAAGTGTATGGCTGCAGCCTTTGAGGCTGGTGTCAATTTTTTCGACAATGCCGAAGCGTATGCCAGCGGCAATGCCGAAATTGTTATGGGTAACGTGATCAAACGTCTGAAATGGCGCCGCGAAGACCTGGTGATCTCCACCAAGATCTTCTGGGGCGGACGTGGACCCAATGATAAAGGCCTGTCGCACAAGCACATCGTCGAAGGCGTAAACAACTCATTGCGCCGGCTGCAAATGGATTACGTTGATTTGCTATTCTGCCACCGCCCGGACCCCCACACCCCTATCGAAGAAACCGTGCGGGCGATGGATATCATCATCAAGCAGGGAAAATCCTTCTATTGGGGAACCTCGGAATGGAGCGCCGGGGAGATCATCAAAGCAGACGGAATTGCCCGGCAATACGGGCTCACTCCCCCCAGCATGGAACAACCGCAATATAACATGTTCCACCGCGACATCTTCGAGGTCGAATATGAGCCCATTTTCTCTCAACTGGGTTATGGAACGACCATTTGGAGCCCATTGGCGGATGGCGTGCTCACCGGAAAATATGCCAACGGCATCCCAGCGGGCAGCCGGGCAGCTTTACCGGGTTATGAGTGGCTGCAGGAACACCAAATTACCCCGGAACGAATTGAGAAGACCAAATTACTCACCGCGATTGCCAATGACCTGGGCTGCACGACAGCCCAACTGGCCCTGGCATGGTGCCTGACCAACCCCAACGTCAGCACCGTTATCACAGGCGCTTCACGACCCGAACAGGTTGTTGAGAACATGAAGGCAGTGGATGTGGTGGAAAAGCTCACACCTGATGTGTTGACAAAAATCGAAGAGATACTGAACAACAAACCCGTCCGCTATATCGCCTGACGGGCCTCAATTAATAAAAAAAGCGAGAATCAAAAGATTCTCGCTTTTTTTATATCTCGAAGGTAATTAGACCAGTACTTCTTCCGGAACGCGCATAACTTCGTTGGCCTTGATCACTTCGTCAGGCACGTTGAAGTCCAGCTCGGAACCAGTCATCTGCTGAACGTACTTCTTGACCATCTGGTCCCAGTACTTCTTGGTGACGTAATAGACGCGGGCGCCGCCAAGTTCATGCTGTACATCCGGCCAGGGGTAGGAAGGCTGAGCCATGCCAACGCCCCAGCGAGCCCAACCATTGTAGCTTTCGTAGGTGGCCCACCATTCCTTGTTACCAAGGATCTCAAAGCCGTAATAGGCTTTGGCATAGTACATGACCGCACCGATGCGTCCACCGCGGATTAACGCCATGGTGTGCAGGCTGATGTTGACATCTTCGTTCATCAAACGGCCGTTGGCGAAACCAGCCCACAACCCGTCGATCAGACCAACCAGGGTGTAGGGATCCTTCAAACGCTTGCGGTACCAGCCGAGAACCTCGGCATACACACGGGCACCGACGATATCATAGAAGTCGTGGTCGACGTCCAGGAATTTCTTCAGGTAGTCCAGCATCATGGGCGCTTCTTCGATTTTGGCTTCGCGAATGAGCAGCGTCCGACCATCTTTCAACTTGACCTGGCAAACAGGCCAGGGCTTCAAATCCAGGGCTGGTCCTTGCAGAATGGCTTCGATTTCTTCAGCATCGAACTGTACGGTCGGTTGCGATGCTTTTTCGGGAAGTGGAACACGCATTTTGGGTTCTCCTTTAAAAATATTTTGGCGGGTTTACGCCAGGCTCTCTTTGGAAATCGCGTTGAGGCTCTCAACATGTTTCGGGTTGGTCGCGTCACCGAATTTCGTCTTGGGAAGTTCGGCTTTCATCTTCATCATGTCTTCGTACTCATCGTCATCAACGATGGCACAGCAGCGACCGATGCTGGCTTCGCCGTCAACGAAGCGCCAGGGGAAGAAGCCGATTTGGGTACGGCGGTTGAGGATCAAATCCAAATCTCCACCGATGCACTCAGCATGAATGATTCCGTAAGGGAACATTTCCAGGTGCATTAACTGATACTTTGAATCATCATAAAACTCGCCGATGCTCATGCCGAATTTCTTCTTGAATACTTTCTCCGCCTGACGAGTCTGACGGGGCATCCACTCGCGGATGATGGTATTCATGGGATGATCTGCGCTGCCGCAGTCTACACCAATCCAGCGCAGGTGTTTTTCTTTGGCAAACTCTGCGAATTCGCGATCGGGACCTGGGTGCATAACCATGTAGCGTACTTCATTGGCGGTCGGTTGATCCCAACCAAAATGATGGTAACCGGTGTGAATGATGAGAATGTCACCATCTTTGACCTCAACCCGGTCGGTGATCATCTTGCTGGTGTACACGTCGTAATCACCGCAAACGTCGGAAAGATCGACCACGGCGGCATCGTGCACCAAAAAATCCATCGGCAGCGAGGCCATGTCACGGCCTGGTGTGTGGAAGTGAATCTCGCCGTCCATGTGAGTGCCAAGATGATTCGAGTGGGTCACTACTTGTCCGTTCGCGCCATTCGGCGCCAAACGTTTGAAGTATTTGACCTGCAAAGGTTCATAAGTTGGCCACGGCGGTGTACCAATCCCTAAAGGGATGGTTAAGTCAAGAAACTTCATGCTATGTCTCCTTTCATTGGACGGAATTGATTTTGAAATCCGCGGATTAATGCTGCGGGAGTTTCCGAGAGAATGTTACGCGAGGATTAACGAACTCTCCCCTGTAGAGACAGTCACAGGGGAGAGCAAATAGCCTTTAACAAGGCTGTCCGAAGCCCGAATAATCCATTGAAAAGCATGGCCAGGCGTACTTGATCAAAGAAATCCTCGTATCGTACCAGCAAAATGAATTACAAACACAAGATCTGTGTGGGAATGGTAATAAGACTTTACCTTTGAAAATTATCTACTAAAATTGGAGGCGTGTCAACTGATGAATCTCATATAGATTGTCTAACAACTGACGGTTATACACGTGAATTTCAACTGTGGCCAACCATGGTTGGCCGCAAGGCTGCTGAGGTTTTGACCCTGGAGCGGCCTTTTACTATTCGTGGCGTCACTTCGCGTGGAATTTTCGTGGACATCGAAGAAAAGATTATTCTATTTCTTTCGCGCGAGCGCTTTCGTGGGCCGCTGATCATTAACCTACCGCAGAATTCAGATATCCTCGATAAGATCCAGGTCAAGACCGTTGGCATGGTGTGTAGGTCCAGCCTGCTATTTTCCAGTCCGGATTTGGCCGTTCACACAGCCAAGTCCCTGACCTGGAGTGCGCTCGATGTCTGGAAACCAATAGTTATCCCAGAGTCTTTGCCAACCAACGGGCAGATTTTTAACTTTTTTCAGCAACTGAATTCTCGTAATGAAAATGGCAATGAATTAATAGATATGGTTTCACAGATTCTCAAGGGTTCAACGTCACCTCTCGAAAGCGCTAACGATATGGCGAACGCAATATCAACGCTCTATCACGCGCTCCGACAAAAGGATATAGGTCAACTGGATCGCGCCGCACTTTTTCTTGCCGGGCGCGGGCGCGGATTAACCCCTTCCGGCGACGATTTTCTGCTCGGCATTTGCTACGGGATGTTCATAGCTCAAGTTAAACTCTCTGGCTTCCACGATTCTGCCAGCAAGTTAATTTCTGGGATTGTCGCAAAACGATCGACCTTAATTAGCGGCAACCTGGTGGAATGCGCCGCCGCGGGCGAAGTTGATGAACGCCTCGGTACAGCTTTCCACGCCCTGCTCCACCCCGAACAATCGTCTTCACCGGCGATAGCTGGGATCCTCAACTGGGGCAGCTCGTCGGGAATGGACGCAGCCGCCGGGATGGCTTTATTGTTGTCAGCTATACGCTAATTAATGTTTAAATACTTGGCTATGCGCAATTTTAGGGTTGATTTTGGAAATACATCAGGCGCAAAGCGCTAAATGGGTAACCTGGCGCATCGGAAAATGCCATCCAAAAGTCCTCGGGGCGGTTAATCTTTCCCATTGAAGCCTGCACATAGCGCTTAATCGCGGTATTGTAGTCTTCCACACCCGCCTGCTCCCGTAGAGCAGCGAAAAATTGCGCTGACCGCAAATAAACTGAATTGCGGTAGCCGATATAAAACTGGTAATCGTAAACTGGCAGGTCGATCAAACCATCCGGTTGATAATAATTCACCCGGTACGCCCACCACCAATCCACCTGGTCCGGGTAGAACCGCTCAATATATTGCAATTCGGCAAAGGTCGATAATCCCTCGTCCAGCCAGGGATCGATCGCCTGGTCGTTTCCAACAACTCCATACCACCATTGATGCGCCATCTCATGGACAGTGATGAGCGACAAATAGCCGTTGACTGTACCATCAAACAGGTTATAAAACCCTTTGCTGACGAAATACAGACCGTCATATTCCATCCCGTCCAGAAAATCCGCCTGCACAATGCTGACGGTTTGACGCGGCAGTGCTCCAAACCGTTCTGAATAATAGGCCAGCGCCTGGGAAGCATACTCAATTACTGCTTGATTCTGCAGAGTGCTTTCGCTAAACGCATAGGCCTGAATGGTTACACCCGCTGCTTCCCTCTCCAGCACCTGATAATTCGGGCTGACCGATACCACAAAATTTCGCGCCTGACGCATTTCATAATGGTAGCGGTTTTCAGTTCGGCTGCCTGGACCGCTGGCAGCGACGATCAGCGGTGTGTTATTGCCATACAATTCAAGCTCAACGTTAAAATCAGCCAGCGGGTAAACCAGAGTCTCGCCAAAAACATGCGGCGGATGAATCACCCATTGGTTCAGGTCGTCCAGCGGCGGTACAAAAGGATACCAATCCACCAGATTAAGTTGGCGGTCGGTATACCCATAGGGCTGCGGTTTATAAAGGTCGGACGGCGGCGGTATTGTCGGCAACTGCAAGGTGTAGGTCAAATTGATTTGGATGGAATCCGCTGTCTGAACCCCTTCTGGCAAGCGAAAACCCAGCTGATTTCCTTCAAGCGTATAATCGCCAACCTCTATCTCATTAACCGAGATATTACTCAACGAAAAACCGCCCTGGAAGAGGTTGGGTTCAACGACTAACAGCAGATTTCCGACGCCATCCGGCAGCTCATGCATCACGATTGTTTGGCCGACTTCGACCTGTTTTTCCTCGTAATTTATCGCCACGTTGAAGTCATAGGCTAAGCGGTAGCCGTCCGCGGCCACAGGGGTGATGACTGGTGCCGTGGTAGGCTCGCTGGTTTGCAGCGTTGTGGCTGCTGGAATGGTTGGGCTGGATACCGTCGGGTTTTCAGCGGGAACAGTAGCTACCGGCGTAGGATTGCAACCGGTTACAATCCCCAAAAGGAGAGAGATCAGGCAGAGAATCTGAATGAAATTGGGTTTCATAATTGCCGGCGGCAGCGTATCTCCTGATCCAATGAAGGCAAACTTTTCTCTTCACAGTATAATTTACCCAAGCCATTCTGTTAACCCTGTTGAGGATCCATGACACTATCGCACTGCTTCGACACTATCTTACTCCTGGCTCGTCCGGCTGCCGGCAAGTCCGAGATCATCGATTTTCTAAAAAAGACACCACCCGAGCAGCGACTTGAAAAATTTCACATTGGCCAAATGACCGAATTTGATGATTTCCCGATTTTATGGGGCTGGTTCGAAGAGGACGCCATTCTTGAAAAAATGGGATATCCCCGTCTCCATAGCGATTCGGATGGGTACTTTCTCGGAAACCATCATTGGGATGTACTCATCGAACGATTGTCCCTTGAATACCAAAAATGGCTGCGCGACCGAAGCCATGACGGGCAATGCCATACAGCCATCATCGAATTTTCGCGCGGTTCGGAGCATGACGGCTACCAGAAGGCTTTCCAGCATCTTTCACCAGAAGTCGCCAGCCAGTGCGCCATTTTATACGTCAATGTGTCCTGGGAGGAATCGCTGCGGAAGAATCGCAGACGCTTCAACCCCGACCGACCGGACAGCATCCTGGAGCATGGACTCGAGGATGAAAAAATGGAATTCCTTTACCGCGAAGTTGACTGGCATCAGGTCAGCTCACCACACCCGGAATTTATCGAAATTCAAGGCTATCAAGTGCCATATGTGGTATTCGAGAACGAAGATGACGTCACCACCCAGAAAGGCGAAGCCCTGGAATCGCGGCTAAACACGTCTTTAAATAAACTGTGGGATTTGTTTCAAAAATCCCACAGTTAGTATTTTATTCGACTTCCAGCAGTTCTTTGGCTTTCTTCGTCAATTTGCCGCGATCTTCAGTATTCAGAATTCTTTTGCGGATGCGGAAGTTGATCGGTGTAATCTCGAGCAGTTCGTCCTCAGCCAGGTATTCGAGCGCCTCATCCAGGCTCATTTGACGCGGTGGGGTCAATCGGACTTCGATATCTTTGTTAGATGAGCGCATATTGGTCAGATGCTTTTTCTTGCATATATTGACCGGCAGGTCTAGCGGACGTTGCGTTTCGCCTGCCACCATGCCTTCATACACCTCAACGCCTGGTCCAAGGAACAAAACACCCCGTTCTTCAGCATTTTTTAAACCGAAATTGGTGGTTACGCCGGCTTCCCAGGCAACAATAGAACTCGAGTTTCGGCCGGGCAGGTTGCCTGCCAACGGATGATACCCGTTGAACATGGAATGCATCACGCCCATTCCGTGCGTGGCGGTCAGGAATTGGTAACGGAAACCGAGCAAACCACGGGTGGGGATAATATAGGTCAGATGGACGGTTGTGTCCGGGTTGTTGATCAGGTCGATCAGCTGACCTTTACGTTGGCCCAGCATTTCCACCACCACGCCCACGGTATCACCGCTGGTTTCAATGTGCACTTCTTCGAACGGTTCCAGCAATTCGCCATCAGGTCCTTCGCGCATGATCGCCTCGGGACGCGAAACCTGAAACTCGTAACCCTCGCGGCGCATTGTCTCGATCAAAATGGCCAGGTGAAGCTCTCCCCTGCCGGACACCAGGAAGGTATCCGCTGATTCAGTTTCGGCTACACGCAAAGCTACGTTGTTTCGTAATTCCATCAGCAATCGCTCGCGCAATTTCCGCGAGGTACTCCACTTACCTTCCCGTCCTGTGAATGGCGAAGTGTTGACGCCGAAAGTCATGCGGACGGTGGGTTCTTCTACGCGGATGGGCGGCAGGCCAATTGGGTTATCCGGATCTCCCAGCGTTTCGCCAATTTCAATCCCCTCCAGCCCTGAAACGACCACAATTTCGCCGGCGCTAGCCTCTGCAACATCGACCTTCTGCAAGCCTTGAAAGGCAAACATGTAGCGCGCCCGTTCCGGTACGATGGACCCATCCACCTTTATGCGCGCCAGGTTCTGCCCGACTGTAATTTTTCCAGCAAAGATTCGCCCAATGGCAGTCACGCCGCGATAATCATCATAACCCAGGCTGGTCACCAGTATTTGCAACGGAGCAGACGGGTCAACCACCGGACAAGGGATGTGACGCAGGATGGCATTGAACAGCGGTTGAAGATCCGGACCCATTTCTTCCGTCTCTCCGGCTTGCTGCGTGATGCCGTTGGCATAAATGATTGGAAAGTCCGCCTGTTCTTCGGTTGCGCCCAGTTCGATGAACAAATCGAAGGTGCCGTTCAACGTCGCGGAAGCATCGGCATCCTTACGGTCCATTTTATTTATTACCACGACAGCCTTATGACCTAATTCCAGTGCTTTTTTAAGCACGAAACGAGTTTGCGGCATGGGACCTTCCGCCGCATCCACCAGCAGCAGAACCCCGTCGACCATGTTCATCACCCGCTCGACCTCGCCGCCAAAATCAGCATGCCCGGGCGTATCGACGATATTTATCTTGACCATTTGCCCGGTTTGGGGGTCTGGAATGGTGATGGCGGTGTTTTTAGCCAAAATGGTTATACCGCGCTCGCGTTCCAGGTCATTCGAGTCCATCACGCGTTCCTGGACAACCTGGTTTTCACGGAAAACTCGCGATTGGCGCAGTAATCCATCGACTAAAGTGGTTTTACCATGGTCAACATGCGCAATAATCGCAATATTGCGAAGGTCTGTTCTTTCGATCATTTTACCTACCTATACTTAACCCGCAGCAGCGAGGAATCTACAAACTCGAAAGCCTGTTTACAACGACAAGGTGTAATTATAAGACCGCTGGACAATCTTGAACAGATGGAGATTTTCTCTCCCACAAAATTTCGTGGGTACTTCATGGCGCCGCATGCCTGTTGAGTTCCTACAGTGTGGCTTCGCTTAGCGGTGTATCCCCTTGCGAAGCAGCAGCAAATAAAGACCGAAGATAATCAGCCCAATTGAACCCGTATTAGCAATGAAGGCTGTGGCGTTTTCCGGATCACCGCTTATGTACAAACCCCATCCCACCATCGCCAAAATGCCAAGCGGAATTAATGGCCACCAGATAAATTTTGCGGTAACAACCCGCGAAAAGAGAATGATTAATGCCCAGCCGAGCGCAAAAATGGCCAGCATGATGCCAGTTTTGGCCAGCGGGTTGGTACCCATAGTGGTGCCCCAGGCCAGGTAAATCCCCGGACCCGTGGTGACCATCAAGCTACCGGGAATAATCAACCCGAATAAACGCCAATACACACCCCAGATCAGAAGCACTAGGCCAGTACCAGTCACCACCCACAAAACAAAGTCAATTAATCGCAGTTCGGTGAACAGGAAGGCCAAACCTACCGAAAAGATAATGCCTCCCGGAATCAGCGCCCACCAGGCGGGTTTAGCTTTCAGCTTGCGGGAAAGCACGGCGATGGCCACCCAACCCAGCGCAAAAAATACCAACAGCCAGCCAACGTCATGCGCCAATGGCCGGTCAAACAATTCACTCATGCCGACAAATCCGCCCAGCCCGGCTCCGGTCAACAGCCCGCCAAGCACCAGGTAGACGAACCGCTGAGTGCGCATTGCTTCTACCAGGAAGAATATCCCGAAAATCGGAGCAAAGGCCAGCAATAACCAGCCGGTTTTTAAATATTGATCCGCCAGCACCAATACGCCGATGGCGACCATAATGATGCCGATGATATATACGAAGCCTGGGCGGGAACTTTTAATTGGGTTGTGGGCTGAATTCTGTTCCATATCGGGGTTGCCTGTTGGTGGTTTTGAATCAGATGATGCCATACTCGCGCGCTTTGAGGACTGCCTGCATGCGGTCTCGGGCATCCAACTTTGCCAAAATGCTGGTCAGGTGGTTTTTGACGGTGCCCTCCGCTATCACTAATAGATCGGCGATTTCTTTGTTGCTGGCGCCAGTAGCTACTTGACGCAGCACCTCCAGCTCCCGGCTGGAAAGATCCACCGCCAGGTCATTGACCTGCGTCCGCGGAGTGCGGGCCATGCGGGTAAATTCGGACATCACTTTCGCGGTAATCGATGGCTGCATAAAATATTCGCCGCGGGAGGCCGCCCGAATAGCCTCACACAACTTTTCCGAGGTGACGTCTTTGAGCAGGTAACCGACCGCGCCTGCCCGCAATCCATCGAAAACGGTTTCGTCGTCGTCAAAAGTAGTCAGTACGATGACACGGATATTGGGGAACAGATCCCGTACGCGCCTTGTAGCGGTCACGCCATCCATAACCGGCATGCGCAGATCCATTAATACGACTTCGGGCTGGTTAGTGGCAGTTAACCGCAGCGCTTCTTCGCCATTGGCTGCTTCGCCCACAACCTGGAAATCCGGTTGAACTTCGAGCAAGGTTCTCAAACCCTCACGGAACAAGGACTGGTCGTCCACCAGTAAAACTTTGATGATTTGATTCATGCCGGCACCTTGATGTCGAATTCAAAACCGCCTTTGGTGGAAGAGCCAATTTTTAACTCTCCGCCTACACTGTTAACTCGTTCTTTTAATCCCATTAACCCAAAACCTTCTTTGTACTCGCCAGGACCAATGCCATTATCCTCGACCTCAAGTTCAACACAGGCGCTTTGCGTAAAATCCAGATTAATCCAAAGACGCGAGGCATGGGCATGTTTGCAGGTATTGCTGATGCCTTCCTGTGCTGCCCGGTACAAGGTCCAGCGGGTCTGAGGGTTGAGTGGACGCTCTTCCCCAGTAACGATAAGCTCAGGTTCAATTCCAGCGTTCCTGGCGCCATCCAGCAATCCACCAATCATATCTGCCAGGGGCTTATGGCCATCGATCGGAGAGCGCAGGGCTGCCACTGAATGCCTCACGTCTGCTAATGCTTCCTGTGTCAGGTTCTGTGCTTTAGACAAAATTGCTTCCGCGCGTCCTTTGTCATTGCCTGAGACAGCTCGGGCTGCCTGGATTTGCATATAAATCGTGGTCAAATAATGCCCAAGACCGTCGTGAATTTCG
>Ga0209521_10000788_pt1 | contig 25004 bp, 25 predicted proteins | sample Rifsed19ft4_FD_184016 | JGI IMG/M metagenome (GOLD analysis project Ga0209521, IMG submission 184016) | Soil microbial communities from Rifle, Colorado, USA - sediment 19ft 4 (version 2) | ecosystem: Environmental > Terrestrial > Deep subsurface > Rock core/Sediment | place: Rifle, Colorado...
CCCGGCGGGCTGGCCGCCACCCGTATAGTCACGCCAGCCACCACGCTCGTCCCCACACCTGTGCCCACCCCAGTGCCTGACCCGGCCTTGGTTGGCGCAGGCGATATTGCATCCTGCACTCAGGACAACGACGTCCTAACCGCAGAGCTTATCGATGCCGTCGTATCCAGTACGGCGGGCGAAGTTGTCGTGTTCACGGCCGGAGACAACGTCTACGAAGACGGCTCGCTAGAAGAGTACGAGCAGTGCTATGACCCAACGTGGGGCCGTCACAAGGCGAGGACGCGCCCGGCGCCCGGGAACCACGACTATGGGACCGGCAACGCGGACGGCTACTTTGCGTACTTCGGCGCGGGCGCCGGCGACCCCGCCCTGGGCTACTACAGCTATGACCTCGGCGCCTGGCATATCATCGTTCTCAACACAAGCGACCATTGCCGGCTGATCCCTTGTAGCCAGGGCTCACCCCAGGAGGCGTGGCTTCGCTCAGACCTGGCGGCACACCCTTCTCTCTGCACGCTGGCGATCTGGCACGATCCGCTATTTAGCTCGGGGAGTGTGCACGGCAATTCGGACCACGTGAAGCATTTTTGGGAAGCGTTATACCAATTCGGGGCTGACTTGGTTGTGAACGGCCACGAACACAACTACGAGCGTTTCGCCCCTCAGACGCCGGACGGCGCGCTTGATCTCGATTACGGTCTACGCCAATTCATCGTCGGCACCGGAGGCGAAAGCCACTACCAGGAGGGGCCGTTTCTCGACAATAGCGAGGCTGCAAGTGGCAACACCTACGGAGTGATGAAGCTGACGCTCCACGCAGCCGGGTACGACTGGGAGTTCATCTCCGAGGAGCGAGGCACATTCAGAGACTCCGGCGGCGGTACGTGCCACGGCCCTCCGGCTAACCCCTAACGAGAGATTGATCAGAAACCGCACCATCCGCCGTGAGTCGCCGCGGCTGTAACTCCCGACAGTCCGGCGGTATCTTAACCTATGGCTAGCTGAAGCATTCCACCCTGATTGAGCCCATGAAGTGCGCCAAACACACGGACGTTGAGACGTCACTCACGTGCGGTCGCTGCGAGACTCCTGTCTGTGTTCGCTGCCTGACCCACACTGATGTCGGCATTCGCTGCCGGAAGTGTTCGCCCTCCCGCGGCTGGACGACTGCCGGCGGGCGGTCCACGCGCTTTCGTAACGTCGTGATCATCGTCGGGCTCGTTTTCGTCGCTGTCGTGCTCATCGGCGGCGGCAGCCAGTTGGGCCGCGGCTCCAACGACATCGCCGACTACGAGCAATACTTGGACGATACGCTTGCGCAGTACCAGCCCAATGTAACAGCCAGCCGCCTGCTAGACCCGTGGATACCGGAGGCCGGTGAAGAGCAGCCGCCGCCGGGGTACCGTTTCGTAGCGCTGGAAGTTACGATCGAATACCCGGATGACCGGCCTTTCTCGCACTACGTCAGCACTTCGCACTTCAAGCTGATCGACTCCGAAGACTTCGCTTCTGGTGCGACGAAGTCACTCGCCGGTCCTCCGATCCCAGAGGCGCTCGCGCTTACACCCGGTCAGAGGACCAAAGGATGGGTGATGTTCGAAATCGACGAAGCGACCGAGATTAAAGGCGTGATGTACTCGGTTGTCGAAGTCGCCCTGCCCCAAGCAGAGTCCGACATCGCCTCGCCGGGCGAGGGCAGGAGTTGAACAGTCACGCTAACTGCGAGCTGCCCGATATGTGCCGTGGGACTCCGGCTCAATCAGTGCCCATGCCGCATCAGCCACGCTGTGTCCAGCAATCCTAAACTCGACCAGCGTTCGAACTCGATGACGATCGCTGTTTCGCCTTCAGTCAGGACCTCCGCCATCCAGTCCCGGATCTCAGGAGGCTCTTCCGGCGCGTAGACCGCGAACGAATCATCGCCCAGCTTCAACATGTCATCGGACGGCACCCTCGATGCGAGCGCCTGCTCGACGAGGCTGCACAGGTTGCGCCGGTCCGACCATGCGATCACGCACTTCAACGTCGGGATTGCGCCGCTCATACCCTCAAATACCGGTCGAACCACGCCACGCACTTCGTCCAGGCATCCGCCGCTGCTTCGGCGCGGTAGCTAGGCCGACCCTCGTTCATGAAGGCGTGCCCGGCGCCGGCGTAGGAGTGGAACTCGTGCGTCTTGCTCAGTCGCGTTAGCTCGGCATCCAGCTTCGCGACGTCCGCTGGGTTCGGGTTCGGGTCGTCTTCGCCAAATAGGCCGAGGACGGCGCAGTCTATGTCTTTCGACAGCTCGAACGGCGCGGGCCCTTCTCCCCACGGCACCATTATGTTGCCGCCCCAGCAAACTACGGCCGCCTTCAGGTCAGCGTTCTTCGCGGCCATGAGATACGTGACGCGGCCGCCCATGCAGTATCCCGTGATGCCGATGCGGTCCGCCTGCGCCTCGGAAAGGGCCTTCGTGTGCTCGATCGCCGCATCGACGTCGGCAACGATCGACACGTCGCGCAGGCACCCCATGCGCGTCAGCGGATCGTCTCCAGAGTTCGGCTCTTCCCGGTGATAGAGGTCGGGCGCTATCGCGACGAAGCTCGCGGCCGCGAAACGATCACTCATACGCCGCACGAAATCATCCACGCCCCCCGCGTGTTGAATGACCACCACAGCCGGAAACGGCCCCGCGCCGTCCGGCACACTTACGTAGCAGCGCATCGAGCCGCCGTTGACAGCGACGTTATCCCACCTGGACGGCATGACTTCCCTCCTTCGTTCTACTCGGAACGGCGTTGACGATATACGGCCCAGCTCGCACAATCAAGTGCGAAAATTCCCGTAGATCTCGTGGACCGATCGAAGGCGCGGGCGGTGGGCCTATCGAGTTTAGTGCCGCCCGCCATGGCCGCCGTGCCCGAAGTTGTGCGCCTCAGGCGCCAGGCCACCCGCGGTCAGCGGTACGAACCACTCCGCCATCAGGTTTGTGATCCCGTCACGCCGCTGTAGCTCCCCACGCACGATCACGAACGGCTCTGAGCGTACGAGCGTTCGCTGCGCCTCGTAGATGTCCGGCTTCACGATCACGTTCACCAGCCCGAACTCGTCCTCCAGCACCATGAAAACGAACCCTTTGGCCGTCCCCGGCCTCTGCCGGCACACCACCAGCCCCGCCGTTTCTACCCTCGTCGCATCCGCCAGCGACGCCAGCGTCCGGCTGGCCACGATCCCCTCGTGCAGCCTCGGCCGCAGGAACGTCATGGGGTGCACATTCGGAGACATGCCCAGGATTATGTAGTCCGTCCGCATCTTGTCCCAGTCGCTCATCGGATCGAGCTTCACCATGTCCTGCTCGACCGGCAAAGGAAGCGCGAGCTGCCTCTGCCCCGCGTTTCGGCCCTCAGGCCTGTAGACCAGGCCCAGTTGCCAGATCAACTCCCGCCGCTCCAATCCGAAGGAATCGAATGCCCCGCAGGCGATCAGGTTCTTGATCCCCTCCCGCTTCAGCCGCGTCCGCTCCACGAAATCGAACAGCGACCGGAAGTCGCCGCCGCGCTTTCGCTCGTCCTCGATCTCCTTCGCGCCCTTCTTCTCGCTCAGCCCCCGCACGTAGCGCAGGCCGATAAGGACCGCATCTTCCTCCACCGCACAATTCGCCCCGCTCCCATTGATGTCCGGCGGCAGCACCTCGACGCCGTGGCGCTTTCCGTCGTTCACCAGCACATGTGGAGCGTAGAACCCCATCGGCTGAGCGTTGAAGAGCGCGCAGAGTGATTCCGCCGGGTAGTACGTGCGCAGCCAGGCCGTCTGGTAGGCCAGCAGCCCAAACGCTGCCGCGTGCGCCTTCGGGAACCCGAACTCCGCGAACCCGGCGATCTTCTGGAACACCCGCTCAGCCACCGGCCCCATCACGCCCTGCGCCAGTGCCCCCGCAACGAACTCCTCCTTCAGCTTGCCGATCGCCTCCCGCGAGCGCTTGCGGCTCATCGCCCGGCGCAGGCTCTCCGCCTGGCCGGCGCTGAACCCCGCCAGCGCCATCGCCACCTGAAGCACCTGCTCCTGGTAGAGGATCACGCCCAATGTCTCCGCCAGCACCGGCTCCAGCGAGGGGTGGTCGTACGTCAGCGGCTCCTTTCCCATCCGACGGTTTATATATGGGTTCACGGAACCGCCCACGATCGGCCCAGGACGGATTATCGCCACCTGCACGGTCAGGTCATCTAGCGTGCGAGGCCGCACTCGAGGCAGTGTTTGCATCTGCGCCCGCGATTCAATCTGGAAGACCCCCATCGTGTCGGCGTCGCAGATGCTGGCGTAAACGCGCTCGTCCTCGAAGTCGATGCGCGAGAGGTCGACGCGCTTCCCCCGGTGTTCCTCGATCAGCTCCAGCGTTTCGTCCACGGCAGAGAGCATCCCCAGCGCCAGGAAGTCGATCTTGATCATGCGCGCATCGTCCACAGAGTCCTTGTCCCACTGCATCAGCACGCGGCCTTCCATCGCCGACTGCTCCAACGGCACCAGCTCGATCAGCGGCCGCGAGGAAATGACCATCCCGCCCACATGCTGCGAGATGTGGCGCGGGAACCCCGCGATCTGCTCCGAGAGTTCCGCCAGGTGCCGCCATCCGCCGGCGGCCGACAGCCGCTCGCGATAGTGCTCCACGCGCTCCATCTCCGCCCGAATATCCTTCGCGGAGCCGCCTTCGCTCACCTTCGCCAGCCGGTCCAGTTCCGCCGGCGGCAGCCCCAGCGCCTTCCCCACTTCATGTATGGCGCTGCGGACGCGATAGGTGGGGAACGTCGCTGTCAGCCCCACGTGCTCCTTGCCGAAGTGCTCGTAGATGCGCAACATCAGCTTCTCTCGGATGTCGCGCGGGAAATCGAGGTCGATGTCGGGCACGGACGCCATCTCTTCGTTGAGGAATCGCCCCAGGAACAGATTGTTCGCGATCGGGTCGATGTGCGAAAGGCCAATCAAGTAACAGATGACCGAGCCGACGGAGGAGCCGCGGCCACGTCCCGGCGGGCCATGTGAGGCTCGCCCAAGGACCTCCGCCGCGACTTTTTCGGCTAGCTGGAGGATCTCTCGGTGGATGAGAAAGAACCCGGAAAGCCCGTGCCGCTCCACCAGCGACAGCTCCTGCTCCAGCCGCTCCTCGATCTGCCGGGTGAAACGCGGGTAACGCCGCGCGGCCTCCTGGCTGCACAGCGTACGCAGGTAAGATTCCGCCGTCTCGCCCTGTGGCACCGGCGATTCCGGGAACCGATAGTCTAGGTCCCGCGTCAGGTCGAATTGACAGCGTCCGGCGATGTGCACCGTGTTCGCGATCGCCTGCGGGAACTCCTTGAACAAGCCTTCCATCTCGGCCGGCGGCTTGAGATAGTACTCTGAGTTTTCGCGCCGCAGCAGATGGCTGGCATCCAGCGTCGTCCGGTTCTTGATCGCTACCAGCACGTCCTGCAGCCGGTGGCGCTCCCGCACGTGGTAGTGCACGTTCCCCGTTGCCACCGTCCCCACGCCAATGCGCTCCGCCAGCTCCGCCAGCAGCCGGTTGCGCCGCTCGTCTCCGTACACCAGGTTGTGCTGCAGCTCGACGAAGAAGTTCTCCTTGCCGAACGTCTCGACATAACGCCGTGCCGCTGCCTCCGCCTCCCCTGCCCGTCATGGTCAAGCAGGAGCAGCCCCCGCAGCGTCAGTCGAGCAACGAGATCCTGCCGGTCCCCGCCGCCCAACCGGGCCATCCGGGCATGCTCGCCCGGGCCGATTTGGCAGGCTCCACCACCGATGTCCCCTCTTCGCTGGAGGCCGAGGCCGCCGGGCAGGAGGCCGCCCCGGCCCTCAAGGCCGACGCCGCGGCGGTGGAGGACACGCATGTCCACGCCTTCGACCCCTTCGCCGGCGCACCCGCGCAGGCCGGTATGCAAAACGGCCATGCCGCCCCAACCGAGTCGGCCGCCGGGGCGAGTGGGCATGCCCTGGATGACGATGGCGGTCCTTCCAGCGGGTCAGGCACTGTTTCGGCGGCATCGGTCGACCGAGCGCCCGTTGAGGCGCCTGAGCCCGTACCGGCCAAGGCCGAGTTGTCCGCGACGGTCGCACCTCAGGCAGAGCCCGCGAGTGCCGAAACCTCCGCTCGCGCAACGGCCCCGGCCGAACCAGCGAGTGTGGTCGCCAAAACGCCGCCGGCTGAACCAGCGAATGTGGCAGTCGAAGCCGCTCCCGCCCCGGCGACTGCGGTGCCTGCCGCGGTCCAGGCCGTGGCGGCAACGCCTCAGGCAAGCATGGCTGAGGCCAACGCCAAGGTCGATGCGGGGCCCCCTTCGATCATCGCCACGAAGCTCGGGGCCGGAACCAAGGCGGCAGGTATCATGGCGGCGGAGCCCCGCTCCACGGCGCCCTTGCGCATTCTGGTGACGCGGCGGACGCAACGCGACCGCATCATCGGCGTGCAGCAGATCTTGGCGGAAATGGGCTATCTGCCACAGCTGGATTTCGACGGGAGCCTCGGGAAGCCCACCGCAACTGCCATCAAGGCCTTCCAAAAAGCCAACTGGATGCCTGAGACCGGCGCCTTCACCGATGAACTCGTGAAGAGGGTCTATGCGATTGCCCGCAAAGGCGAGCCGCCCGCCGGACACCTTTTCGTCAGGCAGGAGTTCGGCCGCGTGTTCGACGCGCCGGTGAGCTTCCGCGATCCCGAGACGCCGCTCGGCACGCACCTCTTCACCGCCCTGAGTTTCGCCCCCGGCGACACCAAGACGCGATGGACGGCGATCAGCCTGCAGGGCGACGATGCCTCGAGCGCGCTCGACCGCCTCGAGATTCCGAACGACCTTCGCCAGAAGATCTCCGAGCGGCTGACGCCCGGCTCCTCGCTCATTATCGGCGATACCGCCATCAACACGGCGACCTTGCCGAAGGGCGCGGATTTCCTCGTCTGGGCCAAGGACACGCCGGCAAAGATCACCACGGTCAGCGCCGACGGCGACAATTCAACGCCGCGGCCTAAGAAGAAGCGCAGCGTGCGGCGTTACAACAATAGCAATTACACCTTCAGCTACCCGGCCACGCGCCCCTTCACGCGGGGATACCCGTCTTGGCCCTGGTAGGCGGCAACCACCTTCGCCTCTAGCGAAAGCGGCCCCTTAAGAAGGGGCCGTTTGCTTTTCCGTATTAGGGAGAAAATTGGAGCGGGCGAGGGGATTCGAACCCCCGACCCCAACCTTGGCAAGGTTGTGCTCTACCCCTGAGCTACACCCGCGAAATCCAACCTTCGATTGGGCCTTAACGATCTAGTTGATCATCGCCCGAATGTCTACCTCCCCCCGGGAAGACGCGAGAGCCATTCGATGGCAACCGACCGAGAGACCCTGTTCGCCCGCCTGGAAGAGCTCGGCATTGCGACGACGACGGTCGAGCACGCGCCGATGTTCACGGTCGAGCAGTCGGGCGCTTTGCGGATGAGCCTTCCCGGTGCCCACACCAAGAACCTGTTTCTCACCGACCGAGACGGAAGCATGATCCTCGTCGTCGCCAAGGACGATACGCGGGTCGACCTCAAGGCGCTTGCCAAGCGGCTGGCGGCGGGGCGTCTCAGTTTCGGCAAGGGGGAGCACCTCGAAGCGGTGCTCGGCGTGCCTCCCGGCTCGGTCACGCCGTTGGCGCTGATCAATGCGTCTGCGGCGGGGGTCAAGGTGGTGGTCGATAAGGCGCTCATGGACTTCGCCGAGGTCAATTGCCATCCGCTGGAGAACACCGCCACGACGCGGCTCGCAACTCAGGACCTCATCCGCTTCATCAAAGCTTGCGGCCATGAGCCCCTCATCACCCCCCTTGGGTGAGGCCGCTTGCCGCCTCCCGGCAGGTTGCCAAACGGCTTGGGCCGGGCCATCTTCCAGGGCACGGAACGGACCTCTAGCGCCTTGGCGCTGCCTCGACTTGGCTCTAGGGTCGCCGCCTGCGGGCAAGGAGCATGAGCGTAGATATCCCGATCCTGACGGAAGGCGGTGCAGGCAGTCCTGACGCCGACCTCATCAAGAACACCACCACCCAAGACTTCGTGCGCGACGTCATCGAGGCCTCGCGCGAGGTGCCGGTGCTGGTCGATTTCTGGGCGCCGTGGTGCGGTCCCTGCCGCCAGCTTACGCCCACCCTGGAAAAGGCCGTGCGGGCGGCGAAGGGCGCCGTGAGGCTGGTCAAGCTCAACATCGACGAGCATCCGCAGATCCCGGGCCAGATGGGCGTGCAGTCGATCCCGGCGGTGTTCGCCTTCCAGGACGGCAGGCCGGTCGACGGCTTCATGGGGGCGCTGCCTGAGTCCCGAATCAACGCCTTCATCGCGCGGCTGATCGGCGAGACTGCCGGCGATACGGCCGCCGATCTCGAAGCCGCAGAGGCGGCGCTGGCCGCCGGAGACGTCAACGCCGCGGCGCAGATGTTCGGCGAGGTGCTGCAAGCCGATCGCGAGAACGCTCAAAGTCTCGCCGGCCTCGCCAAGTGCTACATCAAGACCGGCGACCTCGCCCGCGCCGAGCAGATGCTCGCGCTGGTACCGCCCGCCAAGGCCGACAGCGCGCCCGTGGCGAGCGCTCGCGCCGCGCTCGAACTTCAGCGCAAGGCGCCGAGCGCCGGCGATATCGAGTCTTTCCGCGCCAAGCTCGCCGCCGATCCGAACGACGCTCAGGCCCGCTTCGACCTCGCGCTCGCGCTCGCCGCCAAAGGCGACCGCAGCGGCGCGGCTGACGAGCTGCTCACGCTCGTCGCCAAGAACCGCACCTGGAACGACGACGCAGCGCGCAAGCAGCTCCTGCAACTGTTCGAGGCGTGGGGCGCAAGCGACCCCGCCACCATCATGGGCCGGCAAAGGCTCTCATCGCTACTGTTCGCGTGAGGCCAAGGAGAGCTTCTCTTGGGGGTGACCGACCGCTATCGCAACGTCGCAGACATGCCGAAGGTGCTGCCGCTGTTCCCGCTGCGCGGCGCCATTCTCCTGCCGCGCGCCTCGCTCACCCTCAATGTGTTCGAGCCGCGCTACCTCGCTCTGGTCGATCATGCCCTGGCCGACGACCGCCTGATGGGCGTCGTACAGCCGGCCCCTGAAGCGGGAAATGCCGAGTCGCCCGCCGGGAAGAGCTTTCCCGTCAGGCGGGTGGGCTGCGCGGGACGGATCTCTTCCTTCACGGAGAGCGACGATGGCCGGGTGGTCATCTCGCTCGCCGGGATCGCGCGTTTCGTGGTTGCGGGCGATGTCGAGGGAAAGAGCCCATTCCGGACCGCACACGTGGATTTTTCGCCTTACGCCAAAGACTTCGTCTTGGGCCACGGCGAGGAGGACGTCGACCGCCCGCACCTCATCGCGACGCTCAGAAGCTATCTGATCGCCAACAACCTCAATGCCGATTGGGATCGCATCAACAACGCCAGCACCGAGCGGCTGGTCAATACGCTGTCGATCCTCTCCCCCTATGGGCCGGAGGAGAAGCAGGCCCTGCTTGAGGCCCCCGACCTGCGGGCGCGCGCCGAGGCCCTTATCGCGCTCGCCGAGATGGAGCTTGCGGCCACCGACGACGGCTCCGGGACATCGCTGCAATGACGGACAAGGAGACGCACCCATGACCAACGCACCCGAGCGCGGCGGCGAGCGCCGCCTCGATCCAAAGCTGCTGGAGATCCTAGTCTGTCCTGTGACCAAGACCTCGCTCGACTACGATGCCGAGCGTCAGGAGCTGATCAGCCGCGCCGCGGGCCTCGCCTATCCGATCCGCGACGGCATTCCCATCATGTTGCCCGAGGAAGCGCGCAAGCTCGACGAGGGCTAGCGCGAGGATGCCAAACGGCGCTCGCATGAGAAGACGCGCGCGAACGCGGTCGATCTGATACAATGATTTTATGGCAGCCAGAGTCCTAAAAGAGGTCATGCAGAAGATCGAGTCCTGGCCGGAAGAGGCGCAGGAGGAGCTTGCGGCAATCGCGCAAGAGATGGACGAAGCGCTTCGTGGCGGCATCTATCACGCCAGCCAAGACGAGCTTGCAGGAATCGATCGGGGGCTCAAAGCGGCTCGCGAAGGCCGGTTCGCAACAGACGCGGATGTTGAGGCGGCGCTCTCCAAGCGCCGTCCATGAGGGTCGTCTATACCGACGAGGCGCTGTCCGATCTCACCGAGATCTTGGTCTACATCGACGCCAACTATCCCATCAATTCCTCCGCATTCAGACACCGGCTACGCGCTGTCACTGCGCGGATTGGGGCATGGCCGGAAAGCGCCGAGGAAGTGGCACAGCGGCCCGGGGTGCGGATGGTGCCATTGATCCGCTACCCGTATCGGATTTTCTACAGGGTTGGCAGCGATGCCGTCGAAATTCTCTACATTCATCATTCGGCGAGAAGCGAGCCTTGAACGGCGCCTACAGCCTCTCGCCAGTCAGCAAACACGGCACGGTGCCGGTTCTACCCGCCGCCTCGCGAACGAGGAAGCGTTTAACCCAAGGCGCCCGGTCGACGAGACCCAAGCCAAGATCGCGTAAGGTCCGCAACGGCACATTGTCGTTGGAGAAGAGGCGGTTCAACCCATCCATGACCGCGGCGGAGAAGGCGCTGTCGAAACGCCGCCAGCGCTCGTATCGCTCAAGCTGCGCCGCCGCACCGATATCGAGTCCAAGCCGCGTGGCGTCGATGATGGTCTCGGCGAGCGCCGCCACGTCGCGCATGCCGATATTGAGCCCCTGCCCCGCCAGCGGATGCACCACGTGCGCCGCGTCGCCGACGAGCGCAAGCCGGTCCGCCACGAAGGAGCGGGCGACCTGCATGTCGAGCGGAAAGGATTGGCGCGGTCCGGCAAGGGCGATCTCCCCGAGCCTCAAGCCGAAGCGCTTGGTCAGCTCGTCGAGAAAGCCTGCCTCGTCAGCTGCCATGATGGCCTCGCCGCGGCCTTTCTCTTCGGTCCACACAATGGAGGAGCGGTTCCCTGTGAGGGGAAGCATGGCGAAGGGTCCGGAAGGGAGAAAGTGCTGCACGGCCTTGCCGCGATGGGGCCGCGCATGGGCCACGGTGGTGACGATGCCCAGTTGCGGATAGGACCAGCCCACGCATTTGATGCCGGCACGCTCGCGCAGTGCCGAACGCTTGCCGTCGGCGGCGACGAGGAGGCGCGCTTCGATCGTTTTGCCGCTGCCGAGCCTCGCTTCCACCCCAAAGGCGTCAGTCTTGAAATCGGTCACGGTCTCGGGCGCAATGATCTCGATGGCGGGCTCCTGTGCCACGGCGGCGGCGAGCACGCGCTTTAAGTCGCCATGCTCGACCATGAAGGCACTCGCGCCGTCGCTTTTGAGCTCGTCGTCGAAGCCGAGGAAATGGGGACGCAAGGCAGCGTTCAGGTCGCTGTCGGTAATCTCGATCGCCTCGATGGCTTGAGCTTTCGGCGCGAGCACCGGCCACAGATCGAGCACCGCGAGGAGATTCCTGGTCGCCGCCGAAAGGGCGAGGGCCCGGGCATCTTCGGCTCCGCTCTCTTCCGCACGAGCTGGCTCGGCATCGACCAGAGCGACGCGGAAACCTTGCGGCGCGAGTTTGGCCAGCGCAAGCCCAAGCGTTCGCCCGACGAACCCGCCGCCGGCGATGACCACGTCGAACCGATCCCGGCCTCTTGTCTTTCCTTCCGGCATCTCCCAGGAATGCCACGTTCCGCCTAGCGAGTGAACCTGCTAAAGGGGGCCCTCTTTACGAAAGGCTTCGCTCATGAGCCGCGCGCTGGAAACGCTGCTGTCCATCCTCGACATCGAGACGCTCGAGGTGAACCTGTTCCGCGGGCTTAGCCCGCAGGTCGGCTGGCAGCGCGTGTTCGGCGGTCAGGTGATCGGGCAAGCGCTGGTTGCCGCCGGCCGCACCGTCGAGGGGCGCCTGGCTCATTCGCTGCACGCCTATTTCCTGCGCGCCGGCGATCCTGCGGTGCCCATCATCTACGAGGTCGACCGCATTCGCGACGGCGGCAGCTTCTCCACCCGCCGCGTGGTGGCGATCCAGCACGGTCAGGCGATCTTCTCCATGGCCGTCTCCTTCCATAAGGACGAGCCGGGACTCCACCATCAGATCAAAATGCCGGAGGTGCCCCCGCCGGAATCGCTGCCGAGCGAGGCGGAGCTCAAGGAGCAGCTCATCGACCGCTTGCCGGAGCCGGTCAAAGCCTATTGGCAGCGCGAGCGGCCAATCGAGATCAGGCCTGTCGACCTTTCCCGATATCTCTCGCCGGAGAACCGCGCCCCCACCCAGCAGGTCTGGATCAGGGCCACGGGCAGGCTCGGCGACGATTTTGCGCTTCACCAATGCGTGCTGGCCTACGCGTCGGACTTCACGCTTCTCGATACGGCGCTCATTGCTCACGGCCGCTTCGTCTTCGATCCGAGGCTGATGCTGGCGAGCCTCGACCACGCCATCTGGTTCCATCGGCGCTTCAGGGCGGACGACTGGCTGCTCTATGCCCAAGACAGCCCAAGCTCAGGCGCCGGCCGCGCCTTTTGCCGCGGTACGCTGTTCACACGGAAGGGCGAGCTGGTGGCCTCCACGGCGCAGGAAGGGCTGGTGCGTGAGCGCAATGCCCGAAAAGACGCCTAATTTCTAGGCAATCATCCATTTCCGCCTAATTTTTAGGCCAATAGGGGCCTCACCGGGATTGGCCTACCCCGCCGCCGCCCGAAAAAGAGTCACTAAACCCAAGCACTTGCCGCCCCGGAGCGAAGTTGGCACGGGGCTTGACTCTGCTTTCGGGTTCGCACGGCTTGAACGGACGCGGTCAAGAGCCCGGCAGCCGTAAACATGGAGGGGTAGACACATGAAGCTGGTGATGGCGATCATCAAGCCATTCAAGCTCGATGAGGTGCGCCAAGCCCTCACCGAGCTCGGCCTGCAAGGCATGACCGTGACCGAAGTCAAAGGTTACGGGAGGCAGAAGGGCCATACGGAGATCTATCGCGGCGCCGAATACGCCGTGAATTTCCTGCCGAAGATCAAGATCGAGGTCGTGATACCTGCCAAATTGGTCGACAAAGCCGTGGACGCCATCGTGGCCGCGGCCAAGACCGGACAAATCGGCGACGGCAAGATCTTCGTCGTTCCCGTCGAGCAGACGGTGCGCATCCGCACCGGCGAAACCAACGAATCAGCGCTCTAAAGGGGGAGGTAGAAGATGACCCTTGCCAAATATCTGTTCGGCGCGGTCGCAGCGCTCGCTGTGCTGGCGCTGTTCCACATCGACCCGGCGCTTGCCCAAGAGGCGGCGGAAGCCGCCGAACCGGCCAAGCCCGCAATAGACACCGGCGACACGGCGTGGATGCTCACATCCACGGCACTCGTCCTGATGATGACCATTCCCGGCCTAGCCCTGTTCTATGGCGGCATGGTGCGCAAGAAGAACGTGCTCACGACCGTCATGCAGTGCTTCGCGACCACGTGTGTCGTGACGGTTGCTTGGATGGTGCTCGGCTATTCGTGGGCCTTTACCGACGGCGGCGGCATGCAGAGCTATCTCGGCGGCATGTCGCAATTCATGCTCAAGAGCATGACGCTCGACAGCACCAACTCGCTCGCGGGGACGATCCCCGAGTCGGTGTTCATGACCTTCCAGATGACCTTCGCCATCATCACGCCGGCGCTCATCGTCGGCGCCTTCGCCGACCGCATGAAGTTCTCGGCGCTGGTGCTGTTCATGACCCTGTGGCTGCTCATCGTCTATGCGCCGATCGCGCATTGGGTGTGGGGCGGCGGCTTCCTCGTCAGCGCGGGCGTGCTCGACTTCGCCGGAGGGACGGTCGTGCATATCAACGCCGGCATCGCCGGCCTGGTCTGTGCCATCTATCTCGGCAAGCGCTCTGGCTACGGGTCCGAGAACATGGCGCCGCACAACCTCGTGTACAGCGTGGCCGGCGCATCCCTTCTGTGGGTCGGCTGGTTCGGCTTCAACGCGGGATCGGCGGTGGCAGCGGGCGGACGCGCGGGCATGGCCATGGCCGTCACCCAGATCGCCACGGCCACGGCGGCGCTTGCCTGGATGTTCGCCGAATGGGTCGTGCACAAGAAGCCGAGCGTGCTCGGTATCATCTCGGGCGCGGTCGCTGGCCTCGTCGCCATCACGCCGGCATCGGGCTTCGTCGGCCCGATGGGTGCGCTATGGATCGGGGCGGCGGCCGGCGTCGGCTGCTTCTTCGCCTCTACGGTGGTGAAGCGGGCTCTCGGCTATGACGATTCGCTCGATGTTTTCGGGGTGCACTGCATCGGCGGCATCATCGGTGCGATGCTCACCGGGGTCTTTGCGGTGGAAGCCATCGGCGGCGCCAAGGGCGTCCTCGAAGGCAATATCGGCCAGATCTGGACTCAGGCCGAAGGCGTTCTCGTCACCCTCGTCTGGTCCGGACTAGCCACCTTCGTCATCCTGATCGTGGTCAACATCCTCACCGGCGTCAGGGTCAGTCAGGCCGTCGAGGTCGAAGGCCTCGACATCAACCTGCACGGCGAGGTGGTGCCATAGTCATCCGTCGCGCGGAACCGAATGAGGGACAAAAACGCAGCAGAAAACAGAGCTAAGCCACATCCTCCCTTGACTTCTGCTCTCCTCAAGCCCCGGCCTCTTGCCGGGGCTTATTCATTTGGCCGGACGCCGTTGACGGCCATTGCCGCCAACGCCGCCATCACGTAACACCGGCCGCATGCCGCCTCGCGCCGCGCCGACCAGCCTCGACGATTTGGTCCGTTCGCCGTTCGCGCGTCTCACCCTCTTGCTCGAAGGGCTCGCGCCGGGCGCATCCGCCATCGACCTCTCGCTCGGCGAGCCCAAGGCGCTCGTGCCGTCCTTCCTCGGTCCCACCTTGCAAGAGCATTTGAGCGAATTCGGCCGCTACCCGCCGATCAAAGGCATCCCCGCTCTCCGCCAGGCGATCGCCGATTGGATGGGGCGCCGCTATCCCATCCTCAAAGGACGGATCGACGCGGAGAGCCACGTGCTGCCGCTTAACGGCTCGCGCGAAGGATTGTTCTCGGCGATCTTTCCGGCGCTGGCGCGAAAGCCAAAGACAGAACGGCCGGTGGTGCTGATCCCCAATCCCTTCTATCAGGCCTATGGCGCGGCCGCGGCGGCCTCAGGCGCCACGCCCGTGTTCCTGAGCTCTTCCGCCGAAGCGGGGTTCTTGCCCGAGCTTGAGGCCATCGACGAGGCGCTCCTTGCCCGGACGGTCGCCTTCTATCTCTGCACACCGTCCAATCCGCAAGGCGCCGTTGCCGGCCGCGCCTATCTTGCCCGCGCCATCGCGCTGGCGCGGCGCTTCGACTTTCTGCTGTTTGCCGACGAATGCTATTCGGAGATCTATAGCGACACCCCTCCTCCAGGCGTTCTTGAAACGGCCTTTGGCGAGACCGGAAGCATCGCCAATGTCGTGTCGTTCCAGTCGCTGTCAAAGCGCTCAGGCCTGCCGGGCCTAAGGTCCGGCTTCGTCGCCGGCGACAAGGAGTTCATCGCTGCCTTCGGCCGCTTCCGCAACGTCGCCTGCCCGCAAGTGCCCCTTCCCGTGCAGCACGTCTCGGCCAAGGCTTGGGCTGACGAGCGCCATGTCGAGGAGGGACGCGCGCTCTACCGTAAGAATTTCGCCATCGCCGACGCCCTTCTCAAGGGCCGCTACGGCTACCGCCGGCCGGCGGGGAGCTTCTTTCTTTGGCTCGATTTGGCGGCTTTCGGGGGCGGCGAGGAGGCCGCGAAAACCCTTTGGAAAGGGTGTGGTGTCAGAGTGCTGCCGGGAGCTTATCTCGCACAAGCCGAACCCGATGGGGTCAATCCGGGCACGGACTACATCAGGATCGCGCTCGTGCATGACGCGGACACCACACGCGAGGCCTTGAGCCGAGTCGTCGCCACATTGGGTTGAGGGATGGCCACTAGAAGAAGAGCGAAGGAGCGGCGGCGCCTCCTGCCGGGAGCGGTCGAGTCCGGCTTGCGGCGGATCATGCTCGGCAGCTATGGCCTGGTGAGCGTCGCGATAGCCTGCGCCGCCTGGGCGAGCCTCGCCACCTGGTCCGTGCACGACCCGAGCCTCAACAACGCGACGCGCGCGGCTCCCCGCAACTTGCTGGGCGAATGGGGGGCGGTGGTGGCTGACCTCACCATCCAATCCTTGGGCCTCGCCTCGATCACTCTCTTCCTGCCGCTGGCGGCGTGGGGATGGCACCTCGTGTTCCGCACGACGCCGAACCGCCGGAGACTGAGGTTCCTCGCCTGGCCTGCCGCCGTCATCCTGCTCGCCGCGGCGCTGGCGGCGCTGCCCCAGCCGAAAAGCTGGCCTCTGCCGAACGGCCTGGGCGGCATTTTCGGCGATTTCTTCATGGCCGGCGCTCACGTCATCGGGCCCTTCCTCCCTGACGCCGCGGTATCCTTCGTCGCCGGCCTTGCCTTTCTGGTGATCGGCACCATGCTGCTCCTGTTCGCCTGCGGCACGAGCACCTCGAGACTCATCGCGCTTTGGGCACCGCGCAGCCGCGTTGCGGGCGAATGGGCGAATGCGTCGCTTGGCGCCGCCATGCATTTCGCCATGCACACCGGCGCCATTCTGCGGCGGACCTTCCGCCGGCGCCCGGCGCACGACGAGGACGTGGAAGAGTTCGACGACAGCGAGCAGGAGGCTTGGGAAGAGGCCGAGCCGGAGCCCGACGCCGACGGCCGCATCGAGCCCTCGTTTGGCCCGGCGTCGATCGGCGGGGAGATCGATGACGAGGAGGCGGAGGACGACATTACCGCACCGGACTATCGCATCACCCGTCTCAATCCCAAGAAGAAGAAGCATACGGGCCTCTCGCGCGCCTCGCGCATGGACACGCCTTACGATCCGCCGCCGACCCGCCTCTTGCAGCAGTCGCGCACTCCGCGCGGCCGCGGCGTCAGCGACGAGGTGCTTCAGGAGAATGCGCGCGAGCTCGAAGGCGTGTTCCAGGACTTCGGCATCAAGGGCGAGATCACCAATGTCAGGCCGGGTCCCGTGGTCACGCTCTACGAGCTTGAGCCTGCGCCAGGAACCAAGTCCTCGCGCGTAATCGGGCTTGCCGACGACATTGCCCGGTCGATGAGCGCGGTCGCCGCCCGCGTCGCCGTTGTGCCCGGCCGCAATGTTATCGGCATCGAGCTTCCCAACGACCGGCGCGAAATCGTGATGCTGCGCGAGATGATCGAGTCTCCCGACTTCCAGGAAAACGACGCAAGGCTGGCGCTGGCGCTCGGCAAGAATATCGGCGGCGAGCCGATCATCGTCGATCTCTTCCGCATGCCGCATCTCCTCATCGCCGGCACCACCGGCTCAGGCAAGTCGGTCGGCATCAACACCATGATCCTGTCGCTGCTTTACCGGCTGTCGCCCGAGCAGTGCAAATTCATCATGATCGATCCCAAGATGCTCGAGCTGTCCGTCTATGACGGCATCCCGCATCTGCTCGCGCCAGTGGTCACCGATCCGAAAAAGGCGGTGGTCGCGCTGAAATGGACGGTGCGCGAGATGGAAGAGCGCTACAAGCGCATGTCGAAATTGGGCGTGCGCGACATCAAGGGCTACAATTCCCGCATCCTCCAGGCCGAGGCCAAGGGCGAGGTTCTGACGCGGACCGTGCAGACGGGCTTCGACCGCGCCACCGGCCGCGCCATCTACGAGCAGGAGGAGATGGATTACGACGTGATGCCCTATATCGTGGTGATCGTCGACGAGATGGCCGATTTGATGATGGTCGCGGGCAAGGACATCGAGGCCGCGGTGCAGAGGCTCGCGCAGATGGCGCGCGCGGCCGGCATCCATCTCATCACGGCGACGCAGCGCCCGAGCGTCGACGTCATCACCGGCACCATCAAGGCGAACTTCCCGACGCGGGTGAGCTTCCAAGTCACCTCGAAGATCGATAGCCGCACCATTCTCGGCGAGCAGGGCGCGGAGCAGCTGCTCGGGCAGGGCGACATGCTCTATATGGCGGGCGGCGGCCGGATCATGCGCGTGCATGGGCCGTTCGTCGCCGACGAGGAGGTCGAGAAGGTGGTGCGTCACCTGAAGAAGCAAGGCACGCCCGCCTATCTCGATGCCGTCACCGATGAGGAGGACGACGAGGCCGAGGACGGGGAGGGCGGGGATCTCGGCGAGCCGGGCGACGACCTCTACGACCAGGCCGTGGCCGTGGTGCTGCGCGACCGCAAGGCCTCAACGAGCTACGTGCAGCGCCGGCTCGGCATCGGCTACAACCGCGCCGCCTCGCTGGTCGAGCGCATGGAGAACGAGGGCCTGATCGGCGCCGCCAATCATGCCGGAAAACGCGAGATTCTGGTCGGTGGGGACGAGGCCGAGAGGCCCTATTAGGCGCCTTGTCTTGCCCCTGCCAAGAAGTTGACCAGATTTGCCTGAATCATCTATCGGTTGCCTCTTAGGCTAGAGCCGCGCCGGACCACGGAGGGGGGTTGATGACAAGCTGCAGAGCCGCCGGGCTACTCTTTGGGCTGCCGCTCGCCTTTTGGCTCTCCATAGGGCCGGCACCTGCCCAAGACGGCGCGACCTCGGTGGTGAAGAGCCCTTCCCCTACCACTCCGGCCACCCCGCCCGGCCTGACGGAACCCGAGGACGAGCTCAGGCCCTCGCTTGGCGACGAGACGTCGGCGACCGGGGCACCACCACCCCCGCCGGACGAGATCGTCCCGACCCCTGTTGACGAGGGAGCGGGCTGGGAAGCCGCTGTCGAGGCGGCGCAGGCGGCGACGCCTCTGATCGGGTCCGAGCAGACCAAAGCCGTTGAGCGCATCAACGCCTATTTCAACAGCATCACCAATCTCCAAGGCGGCTTCGAGCAGATCGATGCCACCAACAAGCGCTCCACCGGGCGCTTCTATGTGCAAAGGCCCGGGAAGATCAGATTCGATTATGCGCCGCCGAGCGGCTTGCGCATCGTGGCCGACGGGAGCTCTCTCGCCATTGAGGATGCCGAGCTGAGGACGGTCGAGAAATATCCCATCCAATCGACGCCCTTCCGCCTGCTTCTGTCCGAGGCGGTCGATCTTGGCCGCGATGCCCGCATTGTCGGGGTCGAGAGCCAGGAGGGGACGCTCGCCATATCGCTCGAAGACAAGTCGGGGGACGCCGCGGGCAGCATCAGGCTCTTGTTCGACAGCGGACCCGAGCTTCAGCTGAAGCAGTGGATGATTACCGACGCGCAAGGATTGACGACGCAGGTTACAGTCACCGATGTCGTATCGGGACGGAAGGTCGCGGCCGATTTCTTTACCGCCAAGGACAGCTTCCAGCCCTTCCGCTAGGCTGAAAACGGGCGTTTCAGGCCCCGGTCAGCCGCCCTCTCTGGCGCTTCCCAGCCCTTGCGGGAATCGAGAGAAAATAACGCCCAATCAAGCCCTTGTCTTAAGGGCCGGGGTTTCTATTTACGTGGCGTTAAATTTTTCACGGAGCGCCGGTTGAAATCGGTGCGAAATCTACTTATGTGTGGGACCTAGAAGCGGACCACGTCGTTTTCATCGGTAGTGCCCCCCGTCTAGCCGAAGATGTGGTTCGCTCGTGCCGGCTTCCCTCCCGGCACGCGCGCGAAAAAACGCGCTTCTGGCGCCCAACCACGCGCAGCGGTTGGGCGCCTTTCTTTTGGCTATTGCGTATCCCTAAACCCAATGCTGTGAGCCACCCTAACCCCCAAGTGAGCCGGGGTTGAAACGGTTGTTTGGATTGCTACGTAGGTTGTAGTGATGGGTAATCCCTCTCCCATCACAGGTCCCCCCATAAGGACCGGAGAAGCCCCGTACCCCCCGTCCGGGGCTTCTTCTTTTGGCTTCCAAATGGACTCGCTATTCATGCCTGTTTCTTTTGGCTGTTGCGTATCCCCAAACTCAATCCCTTGAGCTACCTTAGCCCCCGGTTGAAACCAGGGAGGGTGCGATGCCAAAGGCCAAGCCGAAGGCAAAGGCCAAATCGAAGGCGAGAATTGGCTGTAAGGCCTCCAAGAACGGACGCGTCACGGTGTTCCTCATAAGGAGCGGTGAGGCCGAGGCTGGCGTTGGGATGCCAAGCAAGGATATTGCCGGCGTCGTGGCAATGCTTCTGGCGGCCGCCATGGACGCGGCAAAGATGAGCGGTGAAACGCCTTCTGGCGGAGGCGGCGTATTGCCGGCCGACATCCCCATGATCGTCCCGACAGCCATTAGCTTGAGTCAGGGTGGCGCACCGGAGCCAATGGCTCTGGTCGTTCACGCGGGCATGACTCGCTTCGGCATTGCCTTGTCCAAGCCTCGCGAGCTTGCGCATGCCTTGTGGACAGCGAGTGCGCCAGTAGCCTCCCTTCAATGACGAGCATGTCTTGATCCTCACGAAAAACCCCGGCTCACTTGGCCGGGGTCATGCTATGGAGATCGCGGTGATCGTCCCTGCGATCACCCCTTTGGTTGGAAAGCCCCGGTCAACCACCTTCGGCCGGGGCTTTCTTCTTAAGGCTGTGGCGAAATGCGCCATCCGCCGGCGTGCAGAAGTGATATGCCGCTTCCCGTGATGGGATTCCCTCCCCATCACAGGTTCCCCCCATAAGGAACCCGAAGAAGCCCCGAGTCCCCCCGTCTCTGGGGCTTCTTCTTTGTGCGCACCTCTGTGGCCACGACTTGCTTTTCCCATCGCTCACACCGATCTTTGCCCTCCGATGCGCTTTCGCCTCGCCACCTGGAACATCAATTCGGTCAGGCTCAGGCTCGATCTCGTGAGCCGCTTGGTCAAAGCCTACCAGCCGGACGTGCTCTGTCTGCAGGAGATCAAATGCATCGAAGGCAAGTTTCCGGAGCTTGAGCTTCGCGCGCTCGGTTTCCCCCATATCGCCGTGGCCGGCCAGAAGGGCTATCACGGCGTCGCCACCCTCTCCCGCCTGCCCTTCACGCCAACTGAGCGCCGCGACATTTGCGGCCGCGGCCATGCGCGGCACCTCTCCGTCGCGCTTGACGGGGTGAGCGGAGACGCGAAGCCGATCGTGCTGCACAACATCTATGTGCCGGCGGGCGGCGACCTCCCCGATCCCGTGCTCAATGAGAAGTTCCGTCATAAGCTCGATTTCCTCGAGGCGATGGACACCTGGTTCGGAGGCATGCGCGGCAAGGCCAAGAACCGCATGATCATGGCCGGCGATCTGAACGTCGCGCCGCTTCCGGCCGACGTGTGGTCGCACAAGCAGCTGCTCAAAGTGGTGAGCCATACCCCGGCCGAAGTGGAGCGGCTCGAGCGCGTCCAGGCCTCGCATGATTGGGTGGACGTGATGCGCCGGCATGTTCCGCCGGCTGAGAAGCTCTTCACCTGGTGGAGCTATCGCAACCGCGACTGGCGCGCCTCGAACCGCGGGCGCCGCCTCGATCACATCTGGACGACGCCGGCGCTCGGCGGCGCGGCAATCTCCATGACGGTTCTCGACGAGACGCGCGACTGGCCGCGCCCCTCGGACCATGTGCCGGTGATTGCGGATTTCGTGATTGAGTGAGTAAGGCCCCCTCACCCCTGCAAGGGGGAGGGAAAATCAGGGGACGAGCTTGTAGCCGCCGGTCTCGGTGATGAGCAGCTCGGCCTGAGACGGGTCCTTCTCGATCTTCTGGCGCAAGCGATAGATATGCGTCTCGAGCGTGTGGGTGGTGACGCCGGCGTTATAGCCCCACACCTCGTGCAGGAGCACGTCGCGGGTCACGACCCGCTCGCCCGCGCGATAGAGATATTTCAGGATCGAGGTCTCCTTCTCGGTGAGCCTGATCTTGCCGCCGGCGCCGTCGACCAACAGCTTCGATGCCGGCCTGAAGGTGTAAGGACCGATGGTGAAGACCGCGTCCTCGCTCTGCTCGTGTTGCCTCAGCTGAGCGCGGATGCGGGCGAGCAGCACGCCTAGCTTGAAGGGCTTGGTCACGTAGTCGTTGGCGCCCGACTCCAACCCGAGGATGGTGTCGGCATCAGAGGTCTGCGCCGTCAGCATGACGATGGGGCCTTTGAAGCCGCCGCGGCGCAAGAGCTTGCAGGCCTCGCGGCCGTCAAGATCGGGGAGGCCGACGTCCAGAAGCACGAGATCGACATGACCGCCGCGCGCCTGCTTCACGCCCTCCGATGCCGTCGCCGCAAGGAGCGTGTCGAACTCCTCATGCAGGCTGAGCTGCTCGCTCAAAGATTCGCGAAGCTCGTCGTCATCGTCGATGATGAGGATCTTGCGGGCATTGCTCATACGGTGGCCCCTGGCTTGTTTCCGCGCCTTGCGAGTTGTAAGCGGGGCCAAGCCCTGGGACAAGCGTGTCGCGAACTTGCCTGGCGCATAAAAAGGCTCATCGCCCATGAGGGTTAAGCGATCCCGACCGATCCTCGTCAGGCCAGCGCCGGGGAGCGCATCTCAGGCGCGGGTCGCGCTCTCGCACGGCGTCAGGCCCGCGGCGCTCGGCCGCACCGGCATCCGCGCCTTGAAGCGCGAGGGGGACGGCGGGACGCCGCTCGGCCGTTTTCCCATCCGCCAAGTGCTCTACCGGGCCGACCGGGTCACCCGGCCGCGTACGCTCATTCCGGTGCAGGCGATCCGCCAGCATGACGGCTGGTGCGACGACCCGGCCGACCGCAATTATAACCGGCTGATCAGATTGCCGTCGCGGCGGAGTGCAGAAGGGTTGAAGCGCGCTGACGAACTCTACGATCTCGTGCTCGTGCTCGGCTACAACGACCGGCCGCGGGTCAAGGGGAAGGGCAGCGCCATCTTCGTGCATCTTGCGCGGCCCGGCTTCACGCCGACCGACGGCTGCATCGCGTTGACGCGACACGATTTCACGATGCTGCTTGCGCAGGTTCGGGAGGGCTCGGTGATTTGGGTGCTGCGCTAGTCCCCCTCGGTCATGCTATGATGTCACCATGACAAAGCTCTTAGACAAGGCCCTTGAGCGCGTCCGCGCCTGGCCAAAGGATCGCCAGGACGACGCCGCGCGATTGTTGCTGGCGATGGATCATCGCGATGCAGAACCATACAAGTTGACGCCTCATGAGCGTGCTGAAATAGACGCCGCCCTGGACGAAGCCGAGTGCGGCGAGCTCGCAAGCGACGAAGAGGTCGCGGCGCTGTTTCAACGCTTCGGCGGATGAGCCTTCGCTACACCGCGCGCGCTCTTGCTCAGCTTGGGGAAATCTTCGACTATATCGCACATGACAATTCTCGCGCGGCGCACGATGTGCATGCCAAGATTCGAGCTTCAATTGAAAGTCTCCCGCGTTTTCCTTTTGCAGGACAGGCCACGGACAAGCCCGGCGTGCGGGTTCTAACAATCACCCGCTATCCGTATTGGATCTTCTACCGAGTGGAGGGCAATAATGACGTGCTGATCCTGCGCATCCTGCATGCGGCACGGGATCAATCGCGCCTCTAGCCTTGGTCTTCGGGTGGTCGGGCACCGAAGATGGCGGTGCCGACGCGTACATGGGTGGCGCCGAAGGCAATCGCGCGGGCAAAATCGCCGCTCATGCCCATGCTCAGCTGCTTCACCCCGAGCCGCTCGGCAAGCTTGGCGAGCAGAGCAAAATGCATCGCGGCCTCTTCGTCGAAGGGCGGAATGCACATCAGTCCATCGACGGCGAGGCCGAATGTCTCGCGGCAAAGCGCGACGAAGGATTCCGCTTCGCCCGGCGGCACGCCGGCTTTTTGCGGCTCCTCGCCGGTGTTGACCTGCACGAAGAGGCGCGGGCGCTTGTCCGCGCGCGCCATTTCCTCGGCGAGGGCGCGTGCGAGCTTGGGCCGATCGAGGCTTTCGATCACGTCGAACAGATCGACCGCCTCGCGCACCTTGTTCGATTGGAGCGGACCGATCAGATGCAACTCAATGCCGGGATGACGCTGTTTCAGCGCCGGCCATTTTGCGTCTGCCTCTTGCACCCGGTTCTCGCCGAAGCAGCGCTGTCCCGCTTCGATGGCCTCCTCGATGACGTGGGCCGGCACGGTTTTCGTCACCGCCACGAGCTTTACGGAGTCGGGGTCGCGACCCGCCGCCGCCGCGGCCAGAGCGATCTCCTGCCGCACCAGGCGCAGTCGCGCCGGGACCTCGATGGGGGCGGCCGGATCGGATCTCATGACACCTTCTAGCAAGGCTCTCGATAGAGCGTAACTTGACCGCTCTCACCAATTGGGTTCATTCCCCGTCACACGGGTCATAACTGGGCAAGGACCATGGCGGCGGAACGCTACGACGCGCCGAAACGCGAGAAGCATTGGCAGGCGGCCTGGGAGAGACGTGGTATCTTCCGCGCGTCGGAGAACGACCCGCGCCCGAAATACTATGTTCTCGAAATGTTCCCCTACCCCTCGGGTCGCATCCATATGGGGCATGTGCGCAACTACACCATGGGCGACGTGGTGGCCCGCTATATGCGCGCCAAGGGCCACAACGTGCTGCATCCCATGGGCTGGGACGCCTTCGGCCTGCCGGCGGAAAACGCGGCAATAGAGCGCGGCGTCCATCCCGCCAAATGGACTTACGGCAACATCGCCGTCATGCGCGGCCAGCTCAAAAGCATGGGGCTGTCGCTCGATTGGACGCGCGAGCTCGCCACCTGCGACCTCGACTATTACCACCAGCAGCAGCGCCTGTTCCTCGACATGCTGAAAGCCGGCCTCGTCGACCGCAAGACGCGGAAGGTCAACTGGGACCCGGTCGATCGCACCGTGCTCGCCAACGAGCAGGTGATCGACGGCCGCGGCTGGCGCTCAGGCGCGCTGATCGAGCAGCGCGAGCAGCCGGAATGGGTGTTCAAGATCACCGACTACGCAGAGGATTTGCTTGGGGCGCTCGACTGCCTCGAGCGCTGGCCCGAGAAGGTCAGGCTGATGCAGGCGAACTGGATCGGGCGCTCGGAAGGGCTTCTCATCCGCTTCGCGATCGCTCAGGGCGCCGCGCCCAAAGGCCACGAATTGATCGAGGTCTTCACCACCCGGCCCGACACGCTGTTCGGGGCAAGCTTCCTTGCGCTCGCACCCGACCATCCCC
>Ga0209521_10000792_pt1 | contig 24958 bp, 22 predicted proteins | sample Rifsed19ft4_FD_184016 | JGI IMG/M metagenome (GOLD analysis project Ga0209521, IMG submission 184016) | Soil microbial communities from Rifle, Colorado, USA - sediment 19ft 4 (version 2) | ecosystem: Environmental > Terrestrial > Deep subsurface > Rock core/Sediment | place: Rifle, Colorado...
AGTAAGGGCATTTTATCGTGGCAGTGATATACCGGAAAGCATATGCGACGGACTCGGTTTCCGGGTCGCAAAGACCCCATAGTTTATATGAACATAAAAATCAGAAGACAGAAGACAGAAGTCAGAAGTCAGACCTCTTGCCTCCGCAGTCTAAAACCTACGGCTACTCATTACTCATTGCTCATTGCTCATTGCTTCATGTTCTTGCTTCTTGCAGATAATGTAAATGCGGCGGGATGCACACTACTGGAACCGGAAGCACTGAAAAAGGCTATAGAAAATAAATCTATATATGAGATGATTATATTTGATGTTCGTCCGCGGTATACTCCTGACTCTAAGCGTAGGTTTGATATTGAGACTAACATGAAGCGTATCCCGTCGTCTCTGTGGGCACCTCGTGAAAAGATTGAATTGGATCTGGTTGGTAAGGTGGAGGAACTTATTGATAAGAATGTTATTCTGGTGGGGGAGAATACAGAGTCCGCAGAAAGTGTATGCAGATTTATGATGAAAAAAGATTATGGAATTCGTAATATATATGTTTTAAAAGGGGGGATGGAGAAATGGGATGGTCCTGTTAAAGAGGATATTACAAAAGTTGAATGTGAGATGATTACCTCCAGGGAGTTGATGAATATGATGAAATCTGGAAAAAATGTTGAGATAATTGATAAACGTTCAGATGATGAATATCATGAGGGACATATACCAAGTGCAGTATTACAGCCTGGCGAAATAAGACAGCCTTCACTAAAATATCTTATACGAAAACGGGAATGGCGTATAAAAAGGGCAAGGGAGAATGCTACCATCGTATATGTGTATGAGAATGAAGTTCAAGCAATGCTGGATTGTAAGTATGAAAAATATTTTACACATCCTGCATGGTATCCTCATGGTGAAGAGATAGCAAAAAAAAATATTTATGTGCTTCGTGGTGGAATGAGGGTATGGGAAGGAGAAGTAAAAAGAGATTATCTGGAAATATTGAAAAAGAGAGTTAAGGAGAGACTTAAATAGAGAGGGGAAAATGACCACTTTAACCAGTAAAAGGGATTTGTCAGAAGATACAGAACTTGAGGTAAAGATAGATACCCAGACCTTTCATAAATTTTTAGATGTAGGTATGCTTAAAGAGGATGATAGAGTTGAGCTTATAGAAGGGAGGATGTATGAGATGACACCAATAGGTTTGAGGCATATGGCACTGGTTAAGAGGTTAGGGATGTTCTTTAGTAAACAGGCGGGTGACAAATTTATTGTAGGCATTCAGGATGGGATAAGACTTAGTGAATACATAGAAGTTTATCCTGATATAACCATCCTTAAGTTTAAAGATGACTTTTATGTAAAGGGGTATCCCGATCCCGAAAATGATATTCTTCTAATTATAGAAGTTGCAGATAAATCATTAAAATATGATAGGGATAGGAAATTACCCTTGTATGCTGGAGCAAAGGTTTTAGAGGTGTGGATAGTAAATCTTCAGGAAGGGGTTGTTGAGGTTTATCAATATCCAGATTCTAAAAAAAAGGAATATACACTTATAAGAAGGGTCAGCGGTGGTGAAATAAAACCCTTGAAATTGGAAGATATTACATTATTATTAACGCAGATTACACAGATTTTAAAACCAAATAATGGGTAAAAAACAGTGTAAGTGTCAGTATCAGTGTCAGTTAAAGGTCTTTTGCTGACACTAACACTAATCACTGACACTTTATTAGGAGGTGGTAAATATGAAAAAGATATTTTATATAATTTCAGCCTTTTTCTTTGTGTCCTTCCTGTTCTTCGTGGTTAATCAAGTTTTTGTCCCTTCATCATCAGAGGCATCGGAATGTATTCTTATTGAACCTGAAGATATGAAGATGAGATATGAAGATAGAGCAATTCTTTTAAATGATATGTTCATATTTGATGTTCGCCCTTATATAACAGCAAATAAGGGGAAACGAATTCCGATGTCAATGGCTATTACTTATGAGTCTCTTGAAAATGAGCTTACTTATGAGATAGAAGTCTGGAAAGGGAAAGACCTCTATCTGGTAGGTGAAGATACAGAATCAACAGAGAATTTCTGCAAAGTCATGCTAAAGAAAAATTATCCAATAGATGATATTTATGTTTTAAAGGGGGGGATGAATGCATGGAATGGGCCTGTTATTACAGGGAATTTTGAGGATGTAAAATGTGAAGAGATAGACTTATTAGAGATATCAGGACTGAATAATTCAAATAGAAAAATTGAATATGTTGATATGCGTTCCTTGCAAGATTATGTGAAAGGACATATACCCGGTGCAGTAGGCGAAGGGGCATTCAGTCGGGAAAATTTATGTTTGACAGGTGTATTCTCAAGGGCGGTTCAGGAGGATGGTCTTGTGGTTTTTGTAGGATATACCGAGCCAGAAACTCTGCATAGATGCAGGGTGCTGAAATGGGCGGTTGGATATAATAATATGTATGCCCTTAAGGGAAACATGAAGGCATGGAATGGGGCGATTGAAAAGGGGAGATTCGCAGGTCGTTATTAACGATTAGGTTTTTGTTTTCCAATAACTTCTGAAATGGCTTTCTGTGTATCACCAAGTTTTAATGCAGTTTCCACAATCTGAGGGTTGTAAAATTCTGAGCGATAGTGGTCCATTCCATACACATTATTGCCAATCCGGACATTCAGGAGTTTATCACCATTTAAAGAGGAATTGTAATAGCCTTCAGGCGTAATCACAATCCACTCGGCATCTCTGAAACTTATAAACTGAGCAATCTCTCTGCCTGTATTTATATCCCAGCACCTGCTCGTGCCGTCACCACTCCCCGATACCAGAAACCTTCCATCAGGACTAAAGGCAACTGAAAGGAGTATATCATTATGTCCTTTTAGTGTTTTTATTGCACTCCCTGTTGCCACATCCCATAGGATTACGGTTTTATCAACACTCCCTGAAGCCAGAGTCTTTCCATCAGGACTAAAGGCAACTGTTACAACATTACTATGATGTCCTATTAGAGTTTTTAAGGCACTCCCTGTTGCCACATCCCATAGGATTACGGTTTTATCAACACTCCCTGAAGCCAGAGTCTTTCCATCAGGACTAAAGGCAACAGGCACAACCCAATCAGTATGTCCTGTAAAAGTCTTTGTCACATTCCATGTTGTAATATCCCAAAGGGTTATGTTGTAATCACCCCCTGACGCTATGCTTCTTCCATCAGGACTAAAAGCAACTGATTTGACCCAATGTCCTTTTAGCGTTTTTATAGCACTGCCTGTTGCTGTATCCCAGAGGATTATGGCGTTATCCTGACCCACAGATACCAGAGTTTTTCCATCAGGACTAAAGGCAATTGATTTGACCCATGAAGTATGTCCCTTAAGCGTTTTTATAACACTGCCTGCTGCCACATCCCACAGGATTATGGTGTTATCCCAACCCCCTGATGCCAGAGTCCTTCCATCATGACCAAAGGCTATTGCAGAGACCCACTCATTATGCCCTTTTAGTGTTTTTATAGCACTGCCTGTTGCCACATCCCAGAGGATTATGGTGTCATAGCTCTCTGATGCCAGAATCTTTCCATCACGACTGAAGGCAATTGACTTGGCATAAAAAGCATACCCTTTTAGAGTTTTTATGGCACTGCCTGTTGCCGTATTCCAAAGGATTATGGTGTCATCAAATCCCCCTGATGCCAGAGTCCTTCCATCAGGACTAAAGTCAACTGAACTAATATAGTCTGTATGTTTATTGAGTATCTTTATAGCAGTGCCCATCTCAATATTCCAGAGGATTACGGTTTTATCAAAACTCCCCGATGTGAGAAGTTTTCCATCAGGACTAAAGTCAACTGACGAAACTATATCGGTGTGCTCTTTAAATGTTTTTATGACATTGCCTGTTTCAATGTCCCAGAGAATTATGGTTTTATCAATCCCTGATGCGAGAATCTTTCCATCATGACTGAAGGCAACTGATTTGACATGACCGTTATGTCCTTCAAATTTACGAAGCTCTTTACCTGTAGATACTTCCCATAGTCTGATAGTTTTATCCTGACCCCCTGACGCTATGCTTCTTCCATCAGGACTAAAGACAACCGAATCAATATAGTCATCATGTCCTTTTAGTATTTTTATGACATTGCCTGCTGCCACATCCCAGAGGATTATGGTTTTATCCCAGCTTCCTGATGCGAGAACTTTTCCATCAGGACTAAAGGCGACTGATCTTACAGAAGCAATATGTCCTTTGAGTATCTTTATGGCGTTGCCTGTTTCAATATCCCAGAGGATTATGGTTTTATCCCTACTTCCTGATGCCAGAGTTCTTCCGTTAGGGCTGAAGGCAACTGAATTGATATCATTATTAGTATGTCCTTCAAATTTCCGTATCTCCCTGCCTGTGGATGCTTCCCAGAGTATGAGGATTTTATCCTTGCCCCCTGATAATACATATTGTCCATCAGGGGAAAATATTACAGAAAGAACTGAGCCTGAATGCCCCATCTGCACAAAAATTTGCGCTTCGGAGGCAAGCTTTTCGGAAGCAAGGACGGGGATTGGGATAGTCGTGATGATAAAAAACATTACAAATGGAGCAATGGGCAATGAGCAATGAGCAATGAGCAATTTAGGTAGTAATTTATGAATCATAAGTCACCAGAGCACCAGTTTGTAACCTCTTCTCTGCTTCTACTCTGACTTTTTGACACTCATTTCACAGGGGCTGCAAGCCGAAATCCACTGCTGTTAGACCGCTTATCATGATTGCGATCAGCGCGGACTGATGTGCGTAGACGGCGCGGAGCGTTGTACCATGTACCGCCGCGTAAGACACGAAATCCACTATTATCCACACCTTTTGGATTATACTTCGGGCTATTACTATAATAATTTTCATCATACCAGTCTGAACACCATTCCCATAGATTCCCTGTCATGTCATATAATCCCAATCCATTTGGTTTTTTCTGCCCTACGGGATGTGTTTTGCTTTCGGAGTTTTTACTATACCATGCATAATCGGAAAGCTCTGATTCGTTATTCGTCCCTGCCCATTTTTCTGCCTTACCACCACTCCTCGCTGCATACTCCCATTCTGCCTCTGTTGGCAGACGATAACTCTTTCCTGTCTTCCCAGACAACCACTCAATATATGCTGCAGCATCATTCCATGATACACAGCATACTGGATGATTGTCATTCTGATAAAAACCTGGATTACGCCAGTCCTTGCCTTTATCCTCTTTCCATTCTTTTCCTGCATCCTTTTTCCATTCTCTTCCTCCATATACAGAACAACCATCTCCAACTTCACCTTCCGTAATGTATCCTGTAACGTTTACAAATTCCCTGAACTCACCCACTGTTACTTCATACTTTCCCATATAAAAATCATCCACACATACCTCATGCACAGGTTTTTCACTGCTCCTTTTATAATGACGCCCTTTATGCATAGAATCTTCATTGCTCTCTGAATCTCCAAAGGTATCACCCATTTGATAACACCCGCCTTTGACAAAAACCATTTCTATAGACAATTGGACATCCTTTCCTTTTTCCCCATTAACAATAGATGGAAGAAGTAAGATGCAAAAGGAAAGAATCAAGAAGCCAGATGCTTGCCCAGTTAGAAATATCACGGCGTGATACGCCATTTCTAACTGGGCTTGTATCTTATATCTATTCGTGCTATTCGTTGATTCGTGTAATTCGTGTTCCATTGGTTTTTTTTGGAAAGATTTAATTATTACGATAAAATAAGTATAAAAAACTTTAAGATTAATGTCAATGTCAATGAGGTAGTCATTCTTATCAAGAAAGGAATAGTTCTTGCTATACATTAATATCATGTTATAAAATGTTTATCTTTTGGGTATTTTCGCACATGTAATTTTAAAAAGAACAAAAACCTAATTTTTGCCAGACACGAAGACGCTAAGTAAAAATTATTCCCTATTTCTTTGAGCCTTTGTGTCTTGGTGGCTAAAGATTTTATAATTTCCTATACAATGAGAAAAATTATAATTTTAATAAATATAATAATAATCTTTTCAAGTGGTAATTGTTTTGCGGAGGTGAACTCTCAGAAAAAGGAGGAATCCATAAGAGAGTTAATAATCAGATTAGATAATGAATATATTTTTCTTGAGGAGTCATTAAAAAAAATTGAGAAGAATATTTGGGATTTTCCTACCACAATTTTAAATCTATCCATCATAAAGCGGAGCAGTGATATAAAGATAACTTCTATAGAAATTTTTGATAATAATAAATTGTTAGAGGGGCATATTTATACACCTGTTGAAAACGAGGCACTTAATTCGGGTGGCCGCCATCAGCTTTACAGTAAAGAGATAACAGGAGGGAATCGTAATCTTGGAATAATATATTTCTGGGCAGAAAAAGATAAACCCCAGCAAAAAGGGGAGTTATTTATCCCTCTGAATATGCCACGAGGTAAGGATATTTATATAGAACTTTCAATTGAAAAGAGGAAAGATAAAGTAGAGCTTCGGGTCACTAAGTTTGAATTTGATGGATGATAATAGGTAAAGTGTAATTTCAAGCAACATCTTATAACTATTTGATAAATCAGTGAAATATATAATTTATTATTTTCAAATATTTTTTGTTTTATTATTTCCACAGATATTAAATGCGGCGGATTTCCTGCCATTACTAAAAACTTCATCTTATGCAGAAATGGAAGAGGTTCGGATTCCTTTGAGTGAATATCAATATCAAAATGCCCTCTATCTTTATCTTACAGGTGACTATCTCTCCTCATCAATATTGAGCAGGAACATTATAAATAATCCTTCTAAAATTAAGGATAAGGCAATTCTTCTCCTGAAGCAATCAGATATAAACAGATTGTCTGAAATGAGAGAGTATCCCATGTTTTCATTTCAATCCTTTCCCAAGGAAATATCTGAGAGGGTGAGATTATTGGATGTTATTTACGAAATGAGTGAATATGAGAGGTTGTTTTTGAGTAAAGAGCTGGATAATCTGGGGACTGCAAACTATTTTGAGGGGATAAGCCTTTTACGGCTGAACAGGCTAACTGATTCAAAAAGAGTGCTATTGCAGATTTCAAGAGATAATAAGCTTTATCCATATGCCAGAATTTCCATTGCCCAGATAGAGGCAATGAAACAGAATTATAAAGAGGCAGAGAATATCTTAAGAGATTCTCTCAATCATCCTGTCATAGAAAAAGAAAATCTCTCCGAAAGAATTCATATCTTGCTCGGTCAGGTTTTATTTGAAATGGGGTCTTTCTCCAGTGCCTTGAATGAGTTTTTATCGGTATCACAAAAGAGTCAATTTTATAAGGAAGCCATTACCGGGCAGGCATGGAGCCTTATAAAACTGGGTTATTATGAAAATGCAATTCCTATCCTTAAGGAGATGAAACCTCTACCTCCGTATAATCAGGAAGAGCAGGAGATTCAGATAGTCTTAGGTTACTGTTATCTTAAGACGGGCATGGTTAAGGAAGCTGTTGAACATTTCCAATTTTTATCAAATGTATATTCAGAGACAGAGGGCAGATTGAAACAGATAATTAGTGATAAATCTATAAGAAGAGAGTATATTTCCAATCTTATTGAGAGAAACTCAGCATCTTTGAGTAATGAGGAAAGCTATTATCTATCAGCATTACGCAGCAATGCGGATTTAACTGACATTGTAGAAGAATACAAACTTTTAAATATATTGAAGAACGGCTTTTTAAGAAAGAAAGAGGAGGTTGTAGATAGAGAGATTTATGCAGATAACATAATAAGATGGATGGAGGATATGCAGAAGAAGATAGAGGAAGATATAGAAGATGTTAAAAACAATCTGATTGCTATAATTGGAAAGGAGGGGAAAAATAAAAAGATACTCTCGGCAAAAGGAGTTGAGATAGCCAGAATCCAAATGCTAAATGACTACTGGCAGAAAACAGTAAAGCACCAGATGACTGAGACTGAAAAAAAGATTGTTGAAGCTATTCTCCATGAAGCTTCAGAGGCAATGGAGTGTCTTAATTCTCCAGTAACATGTCCTATTTTTAACCATACAATAGACAGCGGAGTTAAAATGGTTAAATATGATACTTTAGAAGATTTAAAGAGGATAGTGCTGACAATTGAGAAGTTTGGAAGGGATATAGATAAGATACAGAAGAAAGATAAGATAGAATTTGAGAATGCTTTATTAAAGGTTATGCCAATCTTTGAAAAAAGGATAGGTAAGGGGCGGGAAGACCTGAAGGAACTGGGAATGATAAAGGAGAGGCTCAATAAGGATATAAAAGATACAGAGAGGGCATTGGATGAGACGATGAACAGACTGGATAATCATGTGACGGAGAGATTTACAAAAATAAAGTATGAGCTTGCAGATTTTAAGGATGATATTATTGCAGGAACGGATATAGTAAAAATGAATGTGGAAAAGTTGGCAAAAGATAAAGGCAGGTAATAACTACAAGATAGAAATGTGTATAAAGTTCATTTACATATTAATTCTGATATTTCTTATCTCCTCCTGTAAGACACTGGAAGGGAGGAAAACAGATAAATCTGCTATCAATCTTAAAGAAACTTCTTCAGAAGATAGATTTTTAAAGGAACGGGTACGAGAGTGGGAAGAGTATATGAATCTTACAGGGCATAAAGACCTTTCACTTGATACAATTTTAAGGCTTACAGAGGGTTATCTTGAGGCAAAGGATATTTTGTATAAAAGGGAGATGGAGGAATATGAGAAGGCACTGGCTGTTGAGAAAGGTTCGTTAAAACAAGAATTGAGGTATCCCCAACAGGATTATAGCTCTATTATAAGGCATTTCAGGATTCTATCGGATGAGTACCGCTATAGAAAGGGGGCGGATGCAGTTCACTACGCCCTTGGTTTTGCCCTCTACGAGCTGGGGGAAAGGGATGAGGCTGTAAAGGTGTTTGAGGGGATTATAAGAAACTACCCCCAGAGTATCTACCTGCCTGAAATGAATTTCAGGATTGGAGAGTTTTATTTTGAAACCGGACAGATGGGGGAGGCAAGAGACTCATACATGAGGGTATTAAATTACCCTCAGTCTGTATTTTATGATAAGGCAGTATATAAACTCGGCTGGGTCTATTATAAGATTGATGATTTTAAAAATGCATCGGATTTATTCATGTCACTAATAGATAGGACATGGGAAGGTAAGTTTAAGGAGGCAGGATTGACTGAAGAGTCTATCTCCTGTCTTGTAATGAGCTTAACCCATTTTAGTAAGATAGATGAGGCTGTGGGATATCTGCAATCTAAAGGGGTAAGGGGATACTCAACATCAGTCTTGGAAAAGATTGGCGAGGTGCTTATACAGGAGACGAGATATGAAAATGCCATATATGTTTACGATTTCCTGATAAAAAGTTTCCCTGATAATCCAAATACCCCGTTTATGTATGAAAAAATGGCTGACCTTCTTGAAATAAATGGGGATAAAGAAACTGCTATTGCTAAAAGAGAGATACTGGCACATCAATATAACTATACAACAGCCTGGTACAAGAAAAACCATCCGGATGGCTCAGAGAAGATTGATAGTCTTATTTCCAAAACGATTGTTGATGTATCCAAGTCATACCATTTGAAAGGGAAGATTGAGGCTGATATAAAGTATTTACAGAGTGCAATTGATGGTTATCGTAATTTTTTATTGCTCTTTCCGAAGTCTCAAAATTATAAAGAGATAAATCTTTTGCTTGCAGAGGCAATGTTTGATGCCGGGACATATAATGAGGCAGCTATGGAATATGAAAAAACTGCCAAACTCTATCAGGAAACTTTAAAAAGAGGTGATATAGCCTATTCCGCCCTATTGACTCATGCAGTAATATTTAACAAGACTGAAGGTGAAAGGGGTGCGGTTATAAACAATGCGGTTCGTATATTGGAGGCATACGGAAAAGATTTTTCTTTGAGCGGTAAGCTGGAGAAGGCACACTACACAATATCTGATATGTATGCCCAAATAAGGATATATAATAAGGCAAGGGAAATTCTTATGCCTCTGACAAAGGGGAAGGATTCTGTCAATGCCTATAAGAGGATTGCTGAACTTCATCTTGAAGAGGGCAACCTTGCTTCCTCTGAAGATATATATTCAAAGCTGTTCTCTGTATCAAAAGATCCCGAGCTGCTGGAAATTCTTGCAAAACTCCGCTACAGGCTTGGTGATGGGTATCTGAAGGCGGGTAAGCTGAATGAGGCGGTTGAGAAATTTAATTCAGCATTTACAGTTTATCCTGATTCTGATATTGGAGAGGGTTCCCTGATAAAGATAGGACATATTCATATTCAGAAAAAAAATATAAATGGCATTAGAGAAACGGTTGGACGATTTAGGAAGGCATATCCAAACTCATCCGGGGCTTTATCCCTGCTTGTAGAGGCAGGACAGCAGATAGAGAATGATGATCCCTTGAAGGCGGCAATGCTTTATGAGGAGGCATCCTCTATAACATCCGATTCCAAAAATATTCAGAAACTATTATTTGCATCAGGTATAATATATGAAAAAAATAAGGAATACAATAAGGCAATAGAGATATTTAAAAAATATTTATTAAAAGATGAAATACCGCCTGATAGAGAGGCGGAAGCGAGATACAGGTTAGGTTATTCACAAATTAAATCTGGTAAAAAAGAAGAGGGTATGGAAACCTTTAGCAGGTTAAAAGAGAGGAGCGGGCAAACGGGCAATATTTTTGTTGCAAAGGCAGAGTTTTTAATTTTAAAGGAGAGGCTAAATGTGTATTTCGGTATGAAAATTACACAGCCCTTTGAAGAAACACTAATTAAAAAGACAGAACTTTTAAATCGCCTTATTAAAGACTATTCTGATATGGCAAGTTATAAAATGCCGGAGCTTCTGACCGAGATGTTTTTTTCAATGGGGATTGCCCTTGAAAATTTCAGAGATTCCATCCTTCATTCTGAAAGGCCGTCAGATTTAACGAAAGAAGAGCTGGAGGAGTATAACTTCCTGCTGGAAGAAAAGGCATATCCCTATGATGAAAAGGCTGTCAGGGCATATGAAAACAGCCTGCAGATTAGCAGGGAATATAAGGTGTATAACGAATGGATGCAAAAGGGTCTGGAAAGACTCGCAAATCTAAGACCTGTGCTATATAAAAGAGGATTTGCATTTAAAGATATAAAACCTGTTTTCATATATCCCGAACCTGTAATGATGGAGGCAGGCCATGCTGAACAGAGATACAGTAAAAATTAGTAAGGAAATTATAAAAACTACCACAGATTTATCACGGATGGACACGGACAAGATAAATCCTTTTACTTTTTCTGTGTTTATCCGTGTTCTTCCGTGGTTTTATTATGTTTTTGTTCTGTTTTTTTTTACGGGATGTGTAACTAATCAGAAGGAAGGATATTCACTAAAAAACAGGATTCGTCTTGAATCAGAGGCAGCGGTAAAAAAACAGCAGGATGATGAAAGACAAAGGAAGGCAATATCACTGTTCAATAACGGATTTCAGCTTATAAATAATGACCCGATAAGTGCAAACGCTCTTTACCGTGAGGGCATAATGCTTATGCCGGATAGATGGGAGGCTTATTATAATTTAGGCATTACTTATATGAAGCTTCATGACTATGAGAGGGCAATAAAGGAATACTCTAATGCATTAAAATACAATGCACCGCAATTAAAGGTATATAATGCCATCGGAGTAACATACCAATCTATGGGAAAAAACGGAGATGCAATTAAGTATTTTAAAAAGGCACTATCTTTGGAAAGGTCGCCAATTATAATAATGAATATTGCAAACATTTATCAGAATATAGGGCAGACGGAGGAATCAATAAAGTTCTATCATCAGATAGAGACTGTAGATAATTCAAATCTACCTCTTCATAATAACATAGGCATTTTGAAATATAAGATGGGCGATTTTAAAGGTGCCAGGGATGAGTTTAATAAGGCGTTGGAAAAAGGAGGGGAAAATATAGAAGTGCTTTATTATCAGGCACAGACTCTTCTGATGCTTGAAGAATATGAGAATGCCTTGAATGTTTATAAGAAAATAGCAGCCAAATACCCTGCTGACCCTGCCCCTTATATAAATATGGGTATAATATATGAGATTTATCTTGGAGATATGGCAAAGGCATATGATAATTATACTGCGTATATAAAAAACGGAGGAGGGGAGACTAAAGATGTAGAGTCGTGGATAGAGGTGGTAAAGGCGAGAATGGCAAAGAAGGAGGAGCAATGATATGAAGAAGCAAGGGGCAAGAGGTCTGTTCTCTGTCTTCTGTCTTCTGTCTTCTGTCTTCTGTCTGACGGTCACCCCTGTATATAGTGCTAATAGGGGGATAACGAGAGGAGATGAACCTGCAGTGGTTGAGCACGTTATAAAGATAGAGGGGAGTGTTGAAAAACCGAGGGTTATTTTTATTGTGCCGAGGTCCAAATTATGGAGAGATGACATTTTTAAAAAGAGTTTTGTTGCGGATATATTGAGGCCTGTATATCCAAAACTTTCAATAAAGGAAGAGGGTACTGATAAGGATTTAAGGAGGTAAATTCTATGGAGATATTAGCAAGTTTTTTTAGGGATGGCGGAATGTTCATGTATTTTATCCTAATGGCATCTGTTGTTGGAATAGCCATAGTGGTGGAGCGGGGCATTACTTTGCTATTTAAATATAATGTAGATGCCCGCATCCTATGGGACAGGGTCAGCAAATTTATAGCGGATGGAGATATAGAAAAGGCAAGGTTACTATGCAAAGATTCCAACGCACCCCTTTTCAAGATATTATATGCCGGTCTTTTAGTATCTGACAGGCCGGAAAAGGAAATTCAAAATGCCATAGATGAGGTTGCGCTGGAAATAGTGCCTGCAATAGATAAGAGGGTTTCTTACCTCTCTACCCTTGCCAATATTGCAACCCTTTTAGGACTGCTTGGCACTATTCAGGGATTGATACAGGCCTTTGCTGCAGTTGGAGTTGCAGACCCTTCCCAAAAAGCATCACTCCTTGCTAACGGTATTTCCGTAGCCCTATACACAACCGCCTTTGGTCTTATTGTAGCCATACCGCTACTTGCTATGTATACAGTTCTTCAGGCAAAGGCGCATAGATTAATAGATGAGATAGATGAGTTTTCCGTAAAATTTATCAATCTCTTGAACAGGAGGAAGAGTGGCATACAAGCCCAGTAAGAGAAGGCGCCATTCTATATCAGATATGGATCTCAATCTGACCCCTGTAATGAATCTCTTTATGGTTATCATACCCTTTCTCCTCCTTACAGCAGTCTTTGCAAAGACTGCAATAATTGATACATATCTACCACAAGAGAGTGGAGGTGGTGGAGTGAGCCAAACTGCTGTCCCCAAAATACTTATTGTAAAAGCAACAGAGAAGGGGATTGAGCTTGGAGGAATAGGGGAAGGAATTTTTATTCCCCGTGTTGAAGGGAATTTGAATTACAAACAACTTTCTATAGAACTGGCGAGGCTTAAAAATTCGCATCCTGATGAAGAAGAGGCGGTTCTTTTGTTTCCCCCGCAGATACCTTATGACCATGTAGTTCAGATAATGGATGCCGCGAGGGAAACAACTGCGGAAAATGGTATAAAAAAGATACTCTTTCCAGCAATCTCGCTCGGAGAGAACAAATAGAGAAAATTATTTACATATGTCCTTTCAACCATCTAAAAAAAAGAAGAGAAGATCAAGGCTTACCGGGGCAACATTGACACTCACTTCGATGATGGATATGTTTACCATCATCCTCCTTTTCCTTCTGGTCAACTATTCTGCCGAGGGTATTGTAGTTACCGACCCCAAAAAATTGAACCTGCCAATCTCCACATCCCGGAAGACACCAACAAGGAAACTTGATATTCAGATTACTACGGAAGATATTATAGTGGAAGGGACAAAGATTATGGATGTAAAAGAGGCGGAGGATAACCATGACTACATTATAAAACCACTGCTTGATGCATTAGACGAAAACACGAAGAAGGTGAAATTTATTGAAAAAAATAATCCTTCCTTTAAGTTTACGGGGGAGGTCATGATTCAGGGTGATAAGGGAATACCATTTATCCTTCTCGAGAAGGTTATGTATACCTGCGGACAGGCAGGTTACAGCGGTATATCTCTGACAGTTATATCTCGTGGCTAAAAATAGAAATGTCTTTTTTGTATCTCTTCATAAAACAGATAAAGGGGTTAAGGAGTTTTTTCCCGGGCAGAATCTAACCATTGGGAAAGAACCTGACTGCGAAATTAATCCCATACATGGATTCCCTGAACGACATAGATTGCTTGAGAAGTCTAAAACAGGGTATAACCTTATAATTCCCGCAGATTTAGAGGGAACTATTACCAGAGGGGAGATTATCCTTCCCCTTAAGGGGATTATTGGGTTTAGTTTTTTAAAGAAAAAAGGCAATTCCTATATCTTTCCATTAACCACAGAAGAATGTATTTTAAAGTTAACAGACCACACTTTTACCTTTGGCTATAAAGAAATAGTCCCTCCCGAAAAAAAGCCTGCACAAATTGATAAATTATTAAAGAGGCCATGGATAACAAGAGAGGATTATTCTTTTCTGGTAATCTTTTTACTCTCCACTGTTATCCATTTCTCAACAGTTGGTTATTTAAACTCTTTAGAGATAAAAAAAGAAACACAGATAGAGGTAATCCAAAAAATACCCCAGAGGTTTGCAAAGCTCATACTTCAACCGCCTCAAAAAAAGGTTTTAAAGACTGCTATAAACAAACTGCCAATGGAAAAAAAGGAAGAAATGGTTGAGGATAAAAAGGAAAAAGAAATTAAAAAGGAAGAAATAAAACCGTCAGACGAAATTAAAGAGGTTGAAACTGTAAAAAAAGATAAAGAAGAGATACAGAATGAAGAGAATTCTGAGAAGGAAGTTGCCATGCTTAACCCTCCAGAGAAACTTACATCATCAATAAATAGAGAGGCGGTGAGGGAAAAAGTGAAGACTAAGGGGCTTCTGGGCGTCATAATGGCAAAGGCTTTGCCGGATGAAATCTCAAGTGATATTGTCTTTAGAGATGTTGATAAGATGGTAAAGGGTATTGAGAAAGGGAGTGGTGATAAAGAGGGAGAGGGTTTGCTTGATATAAAAGGTTCAGTAAAGGCTGATGATTTGTCAAAGAAGATTAATGAGACCACGCGAAAAATAAAACAAAGGGATACCAGTGAAATAATAGCTGAAAAAAGAGGAATCATAAAAGAGGAACTGAATAAAAATAAGGAGGGTATTTCTTCTGCCGATAGGAAGAGGAACGAGGCAGAGGTATATAGGATAGTTAGCACATATATAGGGGGGCTTAAATATTTATACAATAATACACTCAGAAAAAATCCATCCCTGAAAGGAAAAATAACTGTAAAGATAGTTATTTCTCAAGAGGGCAAGGTTGTCAAATCGGAGGTTGTATCATCTACACTTGGCTCTCCTGAATTGGAAGAGGCAATTATTAACAGAATATATAGATGGAGGTTTTCTGAGTTAAACGATGTAGAAGATTTTACAATAGATTATACATTTGATTTTGCCCCTGTTGGCTGAATAAATTCAACAAAATAGGTATAGTTCTTGCTTTTAATATAGTTTTATGTTATAAAAAGCTCATTTTTTGAGCGTTTTCGCACAGAAAGAGGAGACTTTTAAAAGTGAGATATTTTTATTTTCTATTTGTATGTATTGATTTTTTGCTATTTTGTTTAATACCGCCATCTTTTGCAGTTGAAGATACGAATATATCATCACGATATGCCACAAAAAAAATGGCTGTTCCACTTACCCTTCTACCGAGGGATAAATATGGAATTATTGACTGGGCAGGGAGTGTCAGGAGCGGCATAATCTCACCGCTTTCATCAATTGATGGACTGCAGGAAGATAATGACCCGATTGACCTGCTTATATCAATCAAGGCTAAGAATGAATTTATGACAGATGTCATGTTTCCTCATAGTATTCACACATACTGGTTAAGCTGTAAAAATTGTCACCCCGATATCTTTATTCAAAAGAAGGGTGGTAACCCTGAGATGACTATGTGGAAGATTTTAGATGGGAAATATTGCGGCAGGTGCCACGGGAAGATAGCCTTTCCTCTAAGGGAATGCTACAGGTGTCATATGGAGCGTGAGCCAAAGATAGAAGATGTTAAGATCCAGAAATAATAAATATTAATATAATGATACTGTTAAAAACAAGAATTATATTGATGATTATCCCTCTCATAATCTCTTGTGCAGAGATGAAGGTGGAAAAAGAAGGGAGATTGGATGGGACGCTCATAGTTTATCTCTATTCCGGCAGTAACCAGCAGGATATAAATTTCACAGTCGATGGACTTGAAATCAAACAAAAGGATGGGGAATGGATTAAATTATCAGAAAAACCATTAACAATAAGGTCTCTTGACATAGCAAACAATCAGGTTCTGCTAACCGAATCTGCTGTAAGGGAAGGGGAGTATGATAGGGTGAAGATACGGGTCTCTGATGCCACCGTTAGGAGAAATGAGAAATATCATTCATTGGCACTTCCACAACCGGGTGGGGAAGTAGAGTTAGAGGGAACCATTGTAAATATCAGGCACGGGGAGAGTATAGCCCTGTTTTTAATATGGAATCCTGATAAATCCATATCAAATAACTATCTATTCAATCCTTCAATTAATATTGAACCTCAGGATGTCTCTCCAAAGACCCTGCTTTTATATGTTACAAATAGCGGCTCAAACTATATATCTGTCATTGACAGATTTGAAAACAGGGTAGTTGGGATTATCGGTGTAGAGAAAAATCCGACCAGCATGGCTTTAAGTAAGGAACAGGAAAGACTATATGTCTTAAATTCAAGTTCAAACAGTATATCAGTTATTGATACATCACAGGATTATGTTCGGGATAGAATACAGTTTGCCTCAGGGATTGAACCGGTTGAAATGGCAATGATCCCATACAGTGATAAGAGAAATCATGGGAAACTATATATAACAAATCGTGGGTCTAATGATGTTACAGTGGTGGACACATTTATGAAGTCGCAGTTGAAGAGTATAAAGGTTGGAAATACCCCGATTGGAGTATCTGCCAATCCATCAAGGCAGGAGGTATATGTAGCCAATAGCGGGTCAAATTCTATTTCGGTTATTGATTCAATAAATGATACGGTAAAGGCTACAATCAATGTTGACAGTATCCCTATAGATATTGTCACTGTAAAGGATTCTATATATGCAATTAACTCCGGGTCAGACAGTATTACTATATTGGATGTCGTTACAAAGGCTGTTAAGGGGAGAATACAGGCTGGGATAAACCCAAGAAAGGGGATATACTCCGAGCAGTATAACAGAGTTTATCTTTCAAATTATAGTAGTGGGGAGGTATCTTTTTTGATACCGTCATCAGCAGTTATTACGAGGAGTATCAAGGCAGGAGAAAAGCCTGTTGGACTGGCGATTGATGAAAGCAGAAACCGTCTCTACATCACCGATTACAGTTCCAATAAGGTGGTGGTAATAAATTCTGTTTCAGAGGTGATAGAAAAGACAATCATGGTAGGGAAAAGACCCTATGGAATTATTTCAGTAAAATAGAGAAAAAATAATTTGAGTGAAGATAAGAACAAAGGAAAAAGATAAGGAGAAATGGGGAAATTGGGGAAAGGGAGAAAAGAAGTATTCTTTAAAAGAATTTTTTTCTTTCTCCATTTCTCCCTGTTCTCCCTTTCGTCTTATAGGAATAGTTATTTTTTTGCTAACGGTTTCATCGGGCAAAAGCTCGGCGGATAATCTATCTTTGAATGGAGATATAGTTTATACAGTGAACGAGAGTAAATTTGCAGGAAAGATGACAAAGAAGTCAAGTTTATCTCAGATTTATTCACTTGCTTTTAATAAAGGATTAACGAAGACAATTAGGTTTTCCGGGGATGTCAGGGCATCCCAGAATAGGGTAGATTCAACTGAAAGCAGTTCAATTGACCCTTCTTTGTTTCTGGATATGAATAATGAATATTTTAATTCTTCTCTGGGGTATCAGATTAATGACCGTTTTCTTTCAACCGGGAACAGGATAAACACCACCTCAAAAAATGCCACTTTCTCAACAGACCCTGCTGGTTTTCCTTCTCTGAGATTTAATTACAATGAATTGCAATCAAAAGATAGATTTTCTCTGGTTGATACAAGGCAGTCATATATAAATGCCAGCACAGATTATACAATCAAACGTATCAACTTATTGTATAATTACACCAACTCTCATTGAATGATCTCATCACAGAGATAAAACAGGAGAATCCAACACATCTGGGAATCGTCAGTTATAACAATTCCTTTTTTGATAACAGGTTGAATATTAGCACGAATCTTGGTGTAATAAGGTCAACCACTACAAATATAAGCCTATCCGGTACACCTCAGGACTTTCCTGAAAAGAAGGTTGCAAGCAATGGGCTTTATGAAGCAGATACACTGCCGGGTGATGGACAATTATCCGATTACCCGGCATTAATTGATGATAACAAATCTTCGGAAACAGGTATTGATTTGAACGGCTCTTACAGGAATATAGGTTTGAAATTGAAAAATACAGATATAATAAATAGTATCTATCTATATGTGGATACATCGGATGATAATATAGCAAGTATGAATTTCGGATGGAATGTTTATTATAGCAATGAAACCTCAGGCATCAACTGGAGCTTTGTAACCGTGTCGAGCAGTTCCTATGATGAGGTTAATAAGAGGTTTAACCTTGTCTTTTCTGTGCCTATAAATGCTATATTTATTAAGGCGGTGAACACAACTTACGACTCTTCAGCCCAGAAGATAAATGTTACCGAGATAGAAGCGATAGGATCAATCTCTAAAGAGACCAGCGTTACAGTTGAAACAATCAATGACAGGCAATACGGTGGTATGAAGCTGAGCCTTAGGCCAACGGAGAAGACGAGTATTACATACAATATAAATTATGATCAATCGAAACAGTCCCCTGCTGACCGTAAAGATACGAATATCAATCAAGGAATAGCATTATCCTATGCAATGTCTAAATATGCATCTTTTTTTCTAAACTATCAAAGTCAGAAAGCTGAATCGACATTAAGTGAAACTATCGGTTCAAATAACTATACATTTTCACTAAGCACAAACCCGATGGAAACTATAAATGGCTCAGTCGCCCTCAGCCGTTTTGAATCCCTTCTCGGTGGTGATAAAACTTCAGAAACAAATTCCGGGAATATAAATATGTTCCTTAATCTGTATTCTGGTATTGACCTTGGAACAGGTTTTACATTAAGCAACACGGATGATATTAGCAGGGGAACAAAAACTGCAACTAATTCAGTTAATGGAAATTTGACCTTAATACCGAGGAAAAGCATAAACATTCTTATTGATGGGTCATTTTCATCTTCAATATCTGATACCGGTGGAGAATCGAGCAGTTCTAAATCCGAGACTTTAAGGTCAACGATAAATATAACTCCATCACGGTTTGTAAATTTGGCAGCCAATATTCAGCATCTCCCTGAGACGAAGCAGAATTACTCTATAAATACACGGCTGCCGGGCAGTCTGCAAGTAAATATTAATTACAATGTTTCAGAAACAGGGGCAGAGACAATGGGAGGCAGTATTTACTGGAACATCAGCAGGTATATATATATATCTTCAAACTATAGCACAACTCAGATTCACAACAGTGCAGGGGACAGTAGTAATTTATATAGTGTGGCTCTATCAATACGCAAATGAGCATAGTTCCTTGACATAAGAGAATATAAGGGGGTAAAATTGCCAAAATGCAGAACAAAAATATGAATTTAACCACAGAGACACAGAGTCACAGAGAAGGGCAAAAGGATAAAGATACTGAAAACCACACACATATTTTATGTGTAATGTCAGAGAAGATTTTTCCCCTCCGTGTCTCCGTGCCTCTGTGGTTCATAATTTTCTTTATATTAATTCAGATTGGATGCGGCACGGCTCCAAAACAATATATCAGAGCTAATGTAAACTTTCAGTATATTAAAAAGGTTGCGGTGCTCCCGCTCAATAATCTGACGGATGACAAGTATGCAGGCGAGAAATTTAAGAGCATAATTGTAATGGATATACTTGAAAGCGGTGCATTTGAAGTGGCAGAGGAGGGAGAGGTTAATAAGGCGGTAGCTGATGTTTTTAGAGAAATGGGGTTTAGAGAGGGGGAACTTGTGGCATTGGACATTGAGAGTATCAAGAGAATTTCTGAAAAATTAGGTGTTCAGGCGATTTTTATCGGTTCGGTGGACTCCTATGGACAGGGTAGAGGAGGGGGATCACAATATGCCATAGTTTCCCTATCTCTTCGGCTGGTAGAATCTAATTCAGGTATAACATTGTGGCGGGGTTTTGATTCTGAAAAGGGGAGCAGCTTAATGAGGTCTGTATTTGGAATTGAGCAGAAAAACGAGATTGAATTAAGCCGAGAATTATCAAAAAAGGTGCTGACAACACTTTTTGGAAAGTAGGTAGTGGTTAAAATAAATAAAGGCATTATAGTTATTTTACTATATGTCAGTATATTAAATATGCCTGCCTTTGGAGACGAATTGGAGTGTTTAAAGTGTCATCAAAAGGTCTATGATGAAATAATGAAATCATCATATAAACACCCTGATTTTATACAGAGAGATTGTGTAGGTTGTCATATCTCTAAAAGAAGCAGTTCCCCCGATGCAAATATCTCAGGAAACACCAAGACCATGAAGGTCAATATTAGAAATTATGACGAGGAACACATTGCCATCTTAAATAATTTATCAAAGGATGGTATCTATCAGGTTAAGATTATACTAAAAGACAAGGATGGCAGAAAGAATGAATCTGAGGTATTAAAATTTATACCTTCTTCTATCTCTGAAATTTGGACTGATGATAAGACTCCGCCTGTAATCAGCAATATTAAGGTTAACAGGATTGATATATCGGTACTTACAAGTGGAGAAATAGGATGGGAGACTGATGAGCTGTCAGATTCAACGGTAGAATATGGGACTACAGAAGACGGAGATTACAAATATTATTCAGTCTCAGATGCTTATGCAAAAAAACACATCATAAAATTGAATAATCTTGAGAATAAAAAGAAATATCACTTCAGGGTTATATCAAGTGATTTATTTGGAAATAAGACTGTTTCTGATGGTTATACCTTTGATGTTTCAAAACCATTTAATTTTAATCAGACTTTAGATATTAAAAAAGATAATGATAAACCTGATTTTAGGACAGTGAGAGTTATGAGGTTAAAGCCAAAAGAGGGGATTATGAGAGAGAAAGATAGCTCAATGTCCAGTGTGGCAATCTACTTTGCCGCATCAAGCGAAGTTACATCCATTGTTGAGTATGCTGTGAATAAACCAGATAATAATATAAAAAGTATTATTTCTAATAAGGAGATACATGGTAAAGTGATATTGAAGAATGCAAAGGAAGTAGGTATTGACACCTGTATAGAAAGGTGCCACAGACAGGGCGCCTCTCATCCTGTTGGTGTGCCGTCAAGGGGGGATATAAAGATACCTGACAATCTTCCAACTTCGGATGGAAATGGCATTACATGCATAACATGTCATATGCCGCATGGGAGCAAAGAACGATATCTTGCACGTTTAGACTTTAAAACGGATATCTGTGTTTTGTGCCACATAGATAGATTATAGGTATAAGGGGGAGAATATATGGAAAAACATAGAAGGTCGAGCATAAATTATTCAATTAAAACCCATTTTCAGGTTATGCTCTTTTTGAAGATAGCTGTTATTATTCTTGTGAGCATTATGGTTACGACCGGTATATTCTATTTTTATGCAAATCGTGAAATAGGTGATTCCTATAAACAATTTCATGTTACGGCAAGAAATTTTCTTGATTATCTCCTGCCTGCAGTTATAATATCGGGTGGTCTTGGGATTGTTGTTGCTTTTGGTATCGCCATGTTCATTCCGCACTCCTTTGCAGGGCCGCTGTATAGAATAGAAAGGGATCTGAAAGAGAGGATTGGAGAGGGCGATCTAACGACCAGATTTTATTTGAGGAATGGTGATAAAGTAAAGGAACTTGCCGAGAGTTTAAATATCATGCTTGAAAAACTTAATTTAAAGATAGGGGATGTAAAAACTATCTCTAACGACCTATCGCTGCTATCATCCGCTAATGGAAATCTCCCTATTGAAAAGCTTAAATTAATTCAGGAGAGATTGGCAGAGGCAGTCCAAAAATTTAAAACCCAATAATAATGCGGTGATTAAAAAGTTAACACCTTTATTAATATCAACGATTACGACGGCATTATTATTTCATGGATGTTCTTCTTCCCTTGTAGCCTATTCTAATCTTAAGCAAGAAAATGAAATACTTGAAATAAAGAGGATTGGAGTGCTTCCCTTTGTAAACGAAAGCGGAAAACGGGGGGCAGGCGAGATTGTTGCAAATATATTTATTAGTGTGATATTTAAGAGTGGAATTTTTGACGTAGAGGAAAGAGGGAATATTGAGAGGTTTTTACTTAACGAGAAGGTGAAGAATGTCAATGCAATGGATATTGAACAGATAAAAAGGCTGGGGGAAAGGCTGAATATTGATGCAATCTTTGTAGGGACAGTAGAGGAATTTTCAGGTAGTGATAAGGGAGACAGGTCAACAACACCGATGGTTGGTATCAGAGTCAGGCTGATTGATATAAAGACTGGAAAGATTGTATGGATGGTTAGACATAAAAGGAGAGGTGAAGATTATGTTACTGTATTTAATTTCGGTCGGATCAGGTCGATAAGTGCCCTTACAAAAAAAGTAGTCTCGGAGGTGATTGATACAATAAAATGAGGAATAATAATCTAATGAAACCACAGATTACACAGATTTACACAGAAGCACAGGACGCAGGTAGTAAAGTTGTTGCTTATTCTCTGTGTACTCTGTGGCAAAAGGTTATTTTTGTTTCTCTTTTTTTTATATTATTCAGTGGTTGCAATGGAGGGGCATTCTGGTTTTTTGGGGATAAATATGTTGCAAGGGTTAATGACGATATCATAACGGAATACGATTTTAAAAAGAGACTTGAGGGATTTCATACTGTAAAGGATATAAAGGAGAAGATGAAGATAGATATTGATAGTGTGGATTACTACAAGATACTGAATGATATGATAGATGACAAACTTATCGTTCAGGAGGCGATTAAGATAGGTCTTGACAAGATACCTGAGTTTGCAGGTGATTATAAACTCTACAGTCTCAATCTCTCTCTATATATGCTGAAAAAAGAAGAAGTTATCGACAGGATTAAGATAACAGATGAGGAAATAAAGAGCCGCTATATTACCCTTTACGAGTCAGTTAGATTGCGGCATTTTTTTACAAAGGACAGGAAGAAGGGAGAGAGTATTATTGATGCAGTAAAAAAAAATGCTGATTTTTCAAACCTCGTAGAGGAGGAATCTGAAGACTCTGATGAGATAAAGAAAAAAAAGGGGGATGTGGGTTTTAAGAGAAGAGGTGAATTGCCGAAGGAGATAGCAGATGCAGCCTTTGCAATGAAAGAAGGGGAAATCAGCGGATTAATCAATACAGTGCATGGTTTTCATATAATCAAATTAGAGGAGAAAAGGGCACCGGATGAGAAAATTTCCGATAAGGAGAGAAAAAGGATAGAGAGGGCAATCTTTAATGAGAAAGAAATAGAGAGAAGCAGGGAATACCTGTCACAATTAAGAGAAAAGGCAAAAATTTCCATCAATGAGGATATCTTGAAAGGCATCAAAAGGGATGAAGAGTTTGACGGGGGAAAAGGGATTGTGGCAATTGTGGATGGTGAAACTATTAAAAGGGATGAAGTTCTGGTTCGCTTGAGGTCAGAACCTGAGGCAAGAGACGGAGATGATTTGGATAGATTTAAAAAATCGGCTATAGACAGCCTGATTAACCAGAGGCTTCTTGATAAGGAAGTTGGTAGAAGGAATTACGAAAAGAATGAAGACTTCAGATTTTCACTTTTACTTGCAAAAGAGTCTATCTTAAATAAGATTTTTAAAAATAAGATTATTGCTGCTTCAATTAAATTAGATGATGAGGAAATCAGAAAATATTATGATGATAACAAAGGGCTCTTTAAGGAACCTGAAAAGGTGAGAATGAGCACAATTATAATTAAGGAAAAGAAAGATGCGGAAAGAATTGTTGACGAGTTGAAAAAGGGGGCTGATTTTGATGCAACTGCAGCTGATATATCCATGACTTCAGTGGTCTCAAAAGGGGAAGATTCAGGTTGGTTATATGCTGATATGCTGCCTCCTGATATTAAAGAGAAGCTAAATGAGATGGAGATAGGCGGGATATATGGTCCTTTTAATTTTGATAGAGATTTTATTGTTATTAAATTTATTGGGAGAGAGGAAGGGAAACTTAAGAGTTTTGAATCTGTGAGAGGCGGTATTATTGAATCCCTGAGTAAAAAAAAGTATGAGCAGCTCATATCTGATTACCTTATGAAGTTAAGGGCAGTTTCAAAGATTAGAATAAATGAGCCTGCTATGAAAGGTCATATAAAACCAAAAAGGGGTATGGTGGAACAAAGACACGAATGACACGAATAAACGAATTACACGAAAATAAGAAACAAGATGTAATAAGCAAGAGGCAAGAAGCAAGAGACAAGGTTTTATTCTTGCTTCTTTTTTCTTGTTTCTTGCTTATATTTGTGTCCTGTGTGCCGCCAAGAGTGGCTCTTGTGAAGAAGACATGTGTTGACTGCCATCAGAAAGAGTATAAAAAATATTCCAGTGATGAGAG
>Ga0209521_10000795_pt1 | contig 24924 bp, 19 predicted proteins | sample Rifsed19ft4_FD_184016 | JGI IMG/M metagenome (GOLD analysis project Ga0209521, IMG submission 184016) | Soil microbial communities from Rifle, Colorado, USA - sediment 19ft 4 (version 2) | ecosystem: Environmental > Terrestrial > Deep subsurface > Rock core/Sediment | place: Rifle, Colorado...
GTGAGAGGGGGTCGCCACGTAGAGTCTGCTTCGCGCGTAGATTTCCTGCTTGCGCCCCCAGTTGAACGCCGTCGCGTCCCTCCGAATCGGTGGATGAATCGAGAGGTCCGGGCATTCCCCGCATCCGGTCTTCCATCGCTCGCAATCGAAGGATTGACCACAGTGACCACTCAACATCCACGCATCATGGAGCGTCAGAACCGTTGGAATGCGTTCGGACAAGTGTGGGAGAGCTCGAAGATCAAAGGGAAAGCTGTGCAATCGGTGGCAGTGCAACAAATCAGGAGGCTCGGGAGGCAACTCCAATAAGCGCCAGGTTTCCGGGGCATTGAAATCCTCGATCCCTCGCCACCAGTCGAGGAAGTGCCGAGGTTCCGCGAACCTTCGAAGCCTCCGTCCAATCCCAACGGCTCCGTGATCGCCTCTTCCGAGTCGCGATACGGCGTCCCCGATGGTGTACCAAGTTTTCCTCCAGCCGTTTGATGGCGTCGAGTCCGGAATGGTGATGGCGTAGGGAGTCTGTTCCCACTTGTATCCAACCGCAAGCCAGGAGGCGTGTCCCATTTGACGGTACGCTTGGTGGAGGCTCAGTGCTACCTGCGCTGCTCCCCCGCCGGTGTCCGAAGTATTGACTTGGAGGATTCGCAGCCCCCGGTTCTTTTGAGGTCGAGGTCCTTCGGTTGATCGAAGTGAGGCCAATATCTGAACGTTGGGGGCGGACTCCCGGTGCTGACGCAGCAATTCCACGGCGTCCTCCCTAAGACTTATGCCACATGCCATTCAGCTTGCCCGCCAGACCGGCTCGTTCCCTTCCAAGCGCCAGCTTGAATTCGACTTTCTCAAACTTAAGGCGCAACCCGTCCACGAGTGTCGCATTCTTAACGGCAGAAAGAGTGTGCAGGCCATCGGGATAGGGACCACGGGAGAATGGGCCAACGGCACACACCGGCTCCTCATGGAAGTCTGTGGTCGTAAGGTCCAGGACCCGATTGATGATGATGCGTTTGCCATAGATCTCCGAGCAGTCCATCGCGGGTCGATAGAGGTCCCCCCGATGCACGAACGGCGTCCCGGCAGGCCGTGAGCCATTCCTTCCCACCCTGACCGGGTTGGCGGCATGGGGCTCCCACGGTCCAGCAAGGTCCGGCGCGTGCCAGACGAAGAGCTTCTCATGCGGCCCCGTATCTTGATCCGTGCACATCATCCACCAACGTCCTCGGTGAAAGAACACAGTCGGGTCGACGCCTGCGAAGTCCGAGACCAGTGTCGTGACCTTGATCCATCTCTCAGGGAATCGATCCGCTCTGTAGAGGCTAATCTCGCGCGCTTGGTGCGACTCGGGAATGAAGTATGTGTGCTCATTCCACTCGACCAGGTAGGGATACGACAGGTGGAACGGACGATCCAGAGCTTGGATGGGCGAAGATGAGAAACCCTCCTCGGAAAGCTCGAGTCGAGCAATTACGCCCTTGTGGGATTGATGGTCGAATTCCTCGCAGAAGACGTGGATTTTTCCGTCCCTTGCGACGCCGAAGGGATCCGCGAGGAAATTTCCCCTGCGCAGTGGCGGGAACCAGGTGACCTCCGGTCTGGAATCGGGCTCCAGGAAGGCATGGATGGGTTCCCAGACCACTCCAATGTTCCAGTTCTCGTGGCGGAAGAGGTCGTGGAACTTCTTGGCGAAATAGTCCTTAGGTCCCCTGTTCGCAAGATACAGCTTTCGACCTCCCAGCCTAGCGCCGTGCCTCGACGACCGACCGTGCCATTCCGCGCATTCGATTGCATGGCAAACCGGGCGAGGGCGGCACCGGTCGATTCATCACGGAGCGTGGATTGGCGGGGCGACGGCTTCGAGTCCCGCCTTTTCGATTTCTTCAAGTAGAAGCCTGTGAGAAAGGTGTTCTCGATTAATCCAGGGCAGGATGTGTTCGTCTCGATTGACATCCAAGTTCCACCAGTCTTTCCGGAACTCATAGCGGGACATGAGACGAGATGCGATCCAGGCAGGCGGTAGGAGGAGAATCCCTTGAAGGTTCCGACTGTCAAACATCCGAAGGCGCAGGCCGTCTCGAACGCGACAGAAGGAGTATCCCACGCGAAACCTCAATCGGCGTTTCTTTGGATCCATCCCCGTCCTTACCGCAGAAACTTTCCAGGACGCGGTTAGCTCGTGTCGACTGGCTAGTCGATAGGCAAGGAGCTGATCTTCATAGAAATGCAGATCAGGATATCCGCCGACCGCCTCGAGCATCTGCCGCGGAATGATGAAGAACCCTAAGCATCGGAACGCACGTTGCTGACCCGTAACCGGGTCATGCTCTACCACGGCGTGGTAGAGTCGTTTCACGTCTTGCAAGGAGACGACGATGTCGTCCGTATCCAGATAGTAGATGACGTATTCACCGGTACTAGACCTGAAGGCCATTTCGCGGGCTTCGCCCATGTTTGTCTTCGCCGCGATGAACGTGAACCCGTTCGCTTCGCAGAGTTGCTGGAGAAATTCCCGAGAACCATCCGTGGATAGGCCATCAACGATGATGATCTCGTCATCGTCGCTTATGTTCGCAAGCAGGGACGAGGCCCAACGATGGATGGTATTCGCCGAATTCAGGCTTGAGATGCAGAGAGAGTATTTGCTCATTTGCAACTCCGGTATATTGACACGCGATTTTGGGCGCCGCCTCCGCAGCGTAGGATCCTCGGGGCACACCCTGACAGAATCCAAGGGTTATGGTTTATGCAGCGATCGAGGAATATCACCGGACAGACAATGTATTCGGAGGTCCCCAGTATCCCGAGGCGCCGGGCCCAGGTCCCGCTAGCGTCCGTCGTCGTGCCGACATACAACCGGTCGTCCTTGCTTTCCCGCTGCCTCCAGTCTCTCGAAACTCAGGCGTTCGACAAGGCGGCATACGAAGTTATCGTAGTCGACGATGGCTCCGCGGACGGGACCGCCGAGCTCTGCACCGCTTTGCGCCAGCGGACCAATATGAACCTGATCTATGTAAGACGTCAGCATCGTGGCGGCCCTGCATCAGCAAGGAACAACGGGATCGCGAGGGCAGTCGGCAATGTCGTCGCTTTCATAGACGATGACTGTGAAGCGGCGACTGACTGGCTGGAGCAGCTCACCAAACCGTTCCGCGACCCGCACGTTATCGGAGTTGAGGGAAAGGTAGTCCGTCATCCCGGTAGCACGCCCTTCACACATTTCGTCGAGAACCTAGACGGCGGCCTCTTTCTCACGGCGAATATCGCCTATCGCCGGGAGGCTCTTGACTCTGTGGGTGGCTTCGATGAGACGTACCACCATGCTGCTGCGGAGGATTGGGATCTGGCATTCCGTATCCTCGAGCGTGGCGGCAAAGTCCAGTTCTGCGCGGAGGCTCTGGTCGTGCATGCGCCAGTCCCAATCAACGGTCGCCATTTCATCGACCGCGTCCAGGAACGCCGCTCTGCAGTCATTCTATATCAGCGGTTTCCACGGCGATGGGAACTCATCACCGGCCGAACTATGAGCCGCTCCTTTTTCGAGGGGATACTCATGGGGCCAGTTGTTGAAATGCGCAAGTGGGGTTCGTACTTCTCGAGCCACCGTTCCGAGGTCCCCCGGTTCTTACTCTGGCAGATCCTAGCCTCGGGCCGTCTTCTGGTCGAGTACGTTCGACTTCGACACGCCGGTCTCGCCTAGCCACTCGGTCGCGGTCCAGACCATTCCCTTCGTGCCGCTTCCGAGCGAAATTCCTGACGTTCGCGCATCGCACAACAAGCGCCAATTTCGGGCGTCTTTGTGTGAGTGACAGGCACGCGAGAACTGCGTTCGGTGCATGGCATCAGGGGGATCCTAAAAAAGGGAAGGTACAGAGACGGATTATGTAGAAGCGGCGGTGGTGACCACAACTCATGCCATCAAGACCAGCTGTCACTTTCTCGCCTCGGGAAGCCCCACGCTTTGAGTCGTCGCGGCCGCTTCATGGCTCCAGCCAGTCCCGTCGTCCAGAAGTAGACCGGCTTCACATACTGGCGACGGCAAAAATCGGGAAAGGCGTCATTCCAATCAACGTCATCTGACAACAACACACCCCCGGGTTTCAGGCGAGACCAAGCAGTTTCAAATTCGAACATCATCATCTCATGAGTATGCTCACTATCGTGCAAGAAAATGTCTATACTACTGAGGCTGTCCAAGACACTCTGGAGGAGGTCTCGAGTATTCCCAACATGGAGGTGCCACCGCGTGCGTAACGTTTTGGGAATCAGAAAACCAGTGGATTTCCCGGGCGGCAGGACGGCGATGGGATTCTTTCCGAGAGTCGGGAAGTATGCTTCTTCGTAGTCGGGGAAATCGATGGAGTGAAGCTCACCTCTCCCGTTCCGGGCAAGGGCGGCGAGTATGAAGGAGCTCGACACACCGGCGGCGACTCCCGTTTCCACGACGACGCTGGGTTTGAGGACCCTGACGAGTGCGTAGAGAATCTCTCCGCTATGGACCCATCCCAGGTACGGGAGTTGTGCCGCTTGGACAGACACCTCACGGGTCGCACCTTCACTCGCGAGTTCGTGTAGCGCCCACGAACCGTCTCGACCCAGTACCTGACGTATTGCTCGGTGAATCAGAGCGGGTTCTCCGGCGAGATAATAGGCAAAGGCGAGCGGGTCCCTCCTTACAAACTGCGAAAAGAGTGGGAGATAGGTCTCTCGTGGATGCATTATCTTCTCCTTATGGTGCAATTAGACGCGACAACCATGCCTCCAAGCCCAGAACCGACACGGACCGATTTCGGACTACCACGCCGTGACGAATTACACGTGGGGTTCACAGCCCAGACGCTCGGCACCCTCGAGATCGACTTCAATACGAGAAGTGGCGGACCATTTCCCCGAATTCCGATTCGAACATGCAGAAGGAGTTTGCCTTACTCATGAGCAATCCCACAGCAGGCTGCTAGGTCAGGCTTCAACTCGAGTGTGCGGCACGGCCTCGCCCCTGCTGCGGCTTTCGGTCATCTGCAAAGAATGGTAGATGCCGAAGGTCCGCGCTGCAATTGTGGACCAGCCAAGCGAGTTCTCGGCTGTTTCCCGCGCTTGCCTCCCCAGTGCTCGGGCTTTCACGCGATCTTCCAGTAGGGTTCTGATCGCCTCGGCCAAAGCGTCGGGATTTTGAGGGGGGACAAGCACCCCGCAGTTTCCATCATCGAGCAAGGCCTGGAACCCTGGGACGTTGGTCGCCACGATGGCACAGCCAGAGGCGAGTGCCTTGTGCAATGGGCCGCTCTGGGAGACGCCCCCCTCATAAGGTAAGACAACAATTTCGGCCGCTGCCAGCAGTCCGGGTACAAGGAGTCCCGGTACATATCCTGTAAAGACGACCCGATTGGAGAGTCCCAGTTGGCTGGTGAGCCTCCGGATTCGCGCGGGATACCGGGCTTCACTCTTAAGTAAGAGGTGATACCGCATTGCCTCGGTTGGAACTCCTCCGGCGACGACCAAAATCGCATCAGCGAATGAGGACTCGACCTTTTTCCAGGCCTCTAGCAATGTCTCGAGTCCCTTCCCTGGTCGGACGAAACCAAAGAACAGGATGATCCGCTGGCCCTCCAGGCCGTAACGGCCTAAGACTTCGCCTCTTGGCGAACGTGGGGAGTATCTGTCCAAGTCGACCCCGTGGGCAATCTCTACCACCTTGCCCTCGTCGATCCCATGGAAGATGGACATGGTTCGCGCTACGGCGCGGGAGTGGACAAGAAAGCAGGAGGTTTTCTTGTAGATCTTCCTAAGCCCAGGAATCACGTGGAAAACCCGCCACGAGCTCGGAGTGTCATGGACGGTGGTCACGAGTGGTACCTCGCAGGAGTCTGCCAGGCTTCCGTTTACCCCCGGCGGGTGGAGAAACGAAGCGCTTTGGAGGTGCACGATGTCGGGCTCGAACGTCCTGATCTCCGACTTGAGTCCACGCGCGGAGACCGTGCCACCAAGTGCGCGTGAAACCTCGAAGCCATTTGTCCGGGTCACGCCCGTGCTGAGCCCGTCACGGTAGGTGAGGACGCGGAGGTGAAGGTCTTCGGTCTTCGTCAGAGCATCTGCAAGGTCAGCGGCATAATCGCCAATCCCACATCGGCGAGGCGGGAACGTGGTTACCCAAAGGACTTTCATCTAAGGTCCCTGACTTTCGGATCACGGTGTAAGGTAAACCTGAACCTCGCCAGCATCAAACAATCGCGAGGCCTGGGCATCCTCGAGGAGTCTTCGGATTCCCACCGCGTCGTAAAGCACCCCCTGGTACGGATTACCGTACGGAAGGAAGTGGTCGTTGATAAGAACGAACGCCTGTAAGGTCCGTCCCTCGAATCCGTCGAGAGTACTGGTGTTCAGCGCAGCGAGTGCATTTGGAGCCCTCAAATTATTGTCGAAGTAGAACAAGGAGCCGAAGTCCATGTAGATTCGTGACTCTTCCTTCGCCATGGATAGGAAGTCCCTGCTTGCCAGGGCAGACCATGTGATGTGGGTGGTGAGGGCGGGAACCTCTCCGTTGAGGAACCGGGAGTCGTTGCTCGTCAGATAAGTCGAAGAGGCCAGGAACCCAAGGGTTGCGAACAGAACCACTACAAACACCGTGGTCTTTCGGGCGTTCGGCAAAGCGCGAGCCATGTTTGTAATGCCTATCCCACCGAGGATTACCATAGGAATCGTTAGGTAGAGGAGGAATCGGGACGATTGCGTCCGAAAGTTCTCGGCAACGACCTCGATTGCGGGAAATATCGTGAATACGACAATCAGCAGGGCGAAGAACCGATGCTCGGCCTTGACTGCGCCATGTGTGGAGAAGAGGCCGAATCCAACAAGGAACACGGCGAGGGCAAGGCTAAGCGGCGAGATCGCGCTCTGGACGACATAGAGCAGCGTCGAGCGTAGCGCGACGCTGGGGGAGGTCGCAAGAGGAGGCGAGGAAGTCGTGGCGAAGACTGTAAGCACGAACAGATTGAAGGAAGTCGCCGCGATGAACGCGACATAGGCCCCGTATACCACGCCATACGAGAGGGCTGGTGTCGCCGAGGTCCGACCGTGAAGGCTCGGTCGAGGGGAGAGCCGGAAGTAAAGGAAACGCAGTCCCAAGATGAGACCGAGGACGAGCGCACTGATCGGATGTGAGAAGAACGCGCCGAGGGCGGCGATCCAGAACACCGCAATCCAGCTCTGCTCGCGCCACGTCCTAATTTTCAGCAGCGCGTACACCGCGAGGACCAAGGACGAGAAGCCGTAGAGCGCTGGGGTGTACTGGGTCGAAAGGAAACCGAACACTGAGAACAAACCCAGAAGGGAGGCGAAAAGTCCTACGGTCCGGTTTGCTATCTCGCGACCGACAAGGTAAATTGCAGGGATGAACGTCAAGACTGCGAGGAGTGGGAAGATGCCATACCATGTGAGAGGAAATCCTCCGACGGCCACACCCTCATACGCGAAGGTCACTAGTCCGGGGAAATAGTAGTAGTGACCGAGTTCAGCTGGAAGGTGACCAGAGGCGTGGACTTCCACGAGACCTGAGAATTGGAAAAACGCGTCGGACGCGTAGACATACGGATTGAGATAGAAGAAGTGGAACTTCACGAGGGCGGCGAGGGCGACGAGCTGGGCGAGGATTCCCAAAGAGTGCTTTTCGCCGCATCGGTGAATGTTCCACGCAAGGGCCCCGCCCATGGCTCCGAGCAGGAGGTAGAACGTTGGCGGGGCGACGTAAAGGGCTCCATGCAACAGCCAAACACTAAGTGCAAGCAGGACGAAAAAGACGCTGCTGAGCAGGAGGAACGTTCGCTGCACCGACGAGTCTTTTGCCCGGGTTTCCAAATCTGTGGCCCTGGTTAGACGGGCCCGAAGCTTCTCGTTCCCGTGCCACAGCGCGCGAATAGCCTCCTCGCCATGCCCCGCAAGCTGAGCCTTATGGACCATCCGAAGCGTCTTCTGGTAGAATCGAGCCTCGATCCCCCACGATCGGGCGAGTGCGAGTAGCGTTTCCCCTTCGTCGGCGAGCCGTTGGAGTGGGTCCTTTGTCTCATCGAAGGCGCCCCGCGGCACGATAGTAAGGCCAGTCGGACTGGGGTCACCCCACGAGCTACGGCTGCGAGCCGTAGATGGCCCGCGCTGTATCTCCTTCAACGACTGCCGGCGTTCGTCTTTGGTTTTCCGCGGACCGAGAGCGGTTGCCCCATCGGCTTTCCGAGGTCCCCTCTGCGCCATCAGCCTCGTATACGCGTAAATTCCAATCGTGGCCGCCAGGGCAGATTCGAATAGGAAGAAGGTAAATGTGGAGGGTCCTCCCAACGCCCGCCACGCGGCGAATCCGGTAGCGAGGAGAGCCAGCTGGAATACTCCCCGAGGGACCAATGTTGCAGACCGAATCCGCCTCGCGGGTCCTTCCACGAAGGCGTCTTCCGCAGGCGCACTAGCTACGTTCTTTTCGCCCAGAGGACTTCCCCACCTGGATCATTCTCACGATCAGTCTCCCTTCAAACCCATCCGAATGATAATGGATGAGTTCATTCCGAACCGTTTCCTGTGATGGCATCGAGAATGTTAGGCGTGCATAAGCAGATGGCGAGTCTTCCACGGAGGTCGCTCGCGAGACGCCGCGCAACGGTCAAAGGAGCGTCAGACTCACGTGGGCGAGGTGGCGGCAGCAGCGGCTTGGTATGTCCGTTCAAAGGCTCGAACGACGCGACTCCAATTGAGCCGTTCCGTGACGAGCACCCTGCCTCGACGCACCATCTCTCTCGTTGTGGAATTCTGTCCCAAACCTAGGAGGAGCGCCTCTCGCAAGAGTACGGGGTCGCCGGGTGGAACGGTAAACGCTGCATCTGCCTCCGCAAGCAGCTCACCACACCCAGAATCTCTTGACACGACGACGGGCTTTCCGCACAGGAGTGCCTCGAAGGGAACGAGACCGAAAGGCTCGCGAGGTGCTGGGTACACGACTAACTCCGAGTCGATGAGGAGTTGGAGTTTCAGCGATGGCGGAAGAAAATCGGTGAATACAACTCGGTTCGATATCAAGAGCCGATCAGAAAGCTTCGTTAGCCTGTCTTTGTAGCCATCGTCCGGGCCAGCAACTACAAGACAGAGATCGTCGTGGACGCGGGTGACATCGCGGAAGGCAAGAAGGAGCTCATCAAGTCCCTTTCTCGCATTGAGACGGCCGAGATAGGTAACCAGTCTTTTTCCGTCGAGTCCGAAGGACTTCGCAAAGGCTCCTCGGAGTGGTAGGTTTTGATACGGGGAAGTGTCGATACCGTTGGAAATCAGCTCGATATTCGAACCCGAAATGCCCGCCGATTGATAGTCCGCTTTCTCAACCCGTGACAGGGCTACCAAGGCGCGTGCATCTCGGAGGATTCGATCTCCTGCGGCCAGGTCGAAAAGCTTCTTCACCGTCTTCTGCCGCATTATCCGCGGCAAGGAACCATGGGCCGAGAGCACATACGGGGTGCCAGATCGCAACGAAAATCTGTGCGCGGCGACGTTCAGCGTCGTCCGGAACATGTGCATGTGAATGACGTCATAGTGAGGAGCACGTTGGAAAAAGGATCGCATACCTAGCGGCAGAAAGGCCTGTTGCTTCCAAGCCAAGCGGTTGCTAAGGTTCCGAAGGCGGTACACTTCCACTCCGTCAAGTAGCTCATGCCCGTCCTCGAGTCTTTGGCGCGAATCGCAAGTGTCCGTCGTGACCACTGTAACCGTGTGGCCTAGCTTCACTAGCTCGCGCGAGAGTTCGAACACAACCCGCGGGGGACCGCCGTAAGCCCATGCGGGGGCAAAGTATGGAGTGACCTGTAGGATGTTCACGGACAGACCTTAGCCTGGACTTTCGCACCTCGGGACGTCAGCTAGAGGGCGCTTTTCGGCGAGGGTTCAGCTCGCTACCCGTTGGTTGAGCAGCCCTTGGAAGAGTTCCACATACTTCGCCGACGCTACCGTCCAGGCGTATCGCTCCAGGACTCTCTTGAGTCCTCGTTCCGCAAGCGTGTTCGCGAGCTGTGAATCTTCTAATAGGCTCAGGATGGCATCCGCCATCGGGCGTGGACTCGGATCGCGCACAAGGATTCCCGCATCGCCGATGATTTCCCTGTTGATGATCGTATCGAGGGCGACCACGGGAGTGCCGCACGCCATGGCCTCCACAACTGCAAATCCGAAACCTTCGTCAAGGCTCGGCCAGACAAAGACCGCGGCCTCCGAATAGAGATCTCGGAGCTCTTCATCGGAAAGTCGGGCGAGTCGGAGGACTTTGCCCCGAAGGAGCGGAGACCGAGCGAGGCGATCGATTTCCCGATCTAATGGCCCGGCGCCCACGAGCACGAGTTGCGCGCCAGGAACAGAGCCGACCAGGGACTTGAACGCCCGCATGAGGAGAGTCACGTTCTTTCGCGCGTTGATTGACCCCACGAATAGAATTGTCTTCTCCTTCTGATTCTGGAGGGTCCGGGTGGCCTTCTCATTGGGAAAGAACGTCTCGGTGTCGATTCCGTGATGGATCACCGTGACTTTCCTTGGGTCTACACCCAGGTCCCGAACCAGCTTCGTCGCTGTGGCCCTTGATGGTGTGACAACAGCATCGGCCCGGTGGTACATGTAGGAACCATACGAATTTCCGAACGGGACGGTCAGGAGATCGGTTATCCCCCGAACTCTTTCGACGTGGTGATTGAAAGCGACGACCGGGCACCTCTGCCGGATCGTGTCCACAGTAAGTAGCGGAACCGTCGAGTGTATCACATCGGTTTCCGTCACCAATTGCCCGGTCCGGATGAGCTGGGACGCGAACGACATGACGTTCACTTGACCCAGATACGCCGCGCGTCCGATGGAGTCTTTCAGGCACTTCAAGCGGACGACCTCGATGTTTGCGGCGGAATCATCACCGTCGCCATTGGCAGCAGGAACAACGACCCGCACATCTACTCCGCTGCGGGCAAGCTTCAGGGCTAGCTCTGTTGAGTATCTTCTCTCACCCGGAAAGTCTGAGCGTTCCGGATGACGAAACGCGGAAGCCACCAAGGTAACGTGCATGGCTAGGATGCCACCGGCGTACGCGCGGACCTGAACAGGGCCAAGTGTTTTCTTGCGACTTCTTCCCAGGTATTGGAGGCGGCCAGCTCTCGTGCACCTTCCGTGACCTTGTCGTAAAGGCTCGGGTTTTCGCATAACGAGACGACTGCCTCCGCGACCGCTCCGGGGTCCGGCTCGCACAACAGAGCGTCATGTCCATCCCTGAGGAAGTGCGGGGTGTCGCCGACATTGGTTGCCACGACGGCCTTCCCCAACGCGAGCGCTTCCATTAGGGCGACGGAAGGTATGTTTTCCACCGGGGACAGGAAGAGCACGATGTTGATTGAGCGCAGCGCCTCAAGAACCTCCTCTCTGGGCCGTTCACCCCACAGCGTACAGTTCTGCAGGCCAGCCGCGAGCAGCATGGGCCGCAGCGGCCCATCACCAAAGATCTCAAATCGAATTCTAGGCTGTCTTGCGTTCAACAGACGAGTGGCGCCGACTAGCATCTCGATTCCCTTTTCTTCGGCGAGTCGGCCAACAAAACCCACTCTCATCGATCCAGCCAGCGGGGCTGGAACGACGCCCTCAGGGGGAACTTCCGTTCCGTTGGGAATTGGCACCATTCGCCTTTCGTCGATTCCGCTCCCAGCCATCGCGACTCTGAGGGATTCCGAATTGACATGGATGCGATCGCTCCGTCGACACACGAACCTTCCGAGATACTTGTTCGCTCCGTATCGGAGACGCGCCGACCATTGATCGGGCCGTGGATGTAGCCAAGGCCAGATGTTGTGCTCAGCGTAGATGAAGACACCGCGACTCCGGTTGCGGGTCAACAACAAGATGGGCGCCGCAACGAACTTGTTGGAGACGTAAGTCACGTCGAACGCATGCCTACGAAAGAGGCTCATACAAAAGGCCGCCATCACGATCGTTGCGAAGAGGAATCGAACAGAAAGGAGAATACCTTCGAGTGTAAAGTCGAGTTTGTCGCGGATCGGGTATCGCCGAACCTCCGTTACTGGCGCATAGTGAAACACGATCTTTGGCTCGCCGGTTGAAGGAGCCTCATCTCGGGGCGTGGGACACACCACATGGACTTCATGGTCGCGGGAAATGATGCGAGAGAGTTCCAGAAGTACCTTCTCGATCCCTCCTCTGTCGGGACCCACTGCCAGCCAGGGAGTTCCGACGAAACAGATCCTCAGCCTCCGCTGGTCCGTTTTCTCACGCTCCGACATGGCCGACGATCAGTCGATTACCGTCTCACGACTTGACTCACACCGCCAACCCCAAGGCCAATCCCCCACGCGAAACCGCGTGCGAAACCGAGTCCGATTCCCTTGAAGAAGAAGTTGGCCCGACGGCTGCCACGAGCAACAGCCAACGCCTCGGGGATGATCAGCAAAAGGGTGATGAGCAGGCCCGTGGCCAGTGCAATCAGGCCGAGCATGCCGAGGGGCGTCAAGAGCAGGGCGAATGCGATGATCGCCAGAAAGAGCGTCGCGAGGAAGACCGGGGGCTGTACTTTCATGCCCAGCGATACAAAATCATCCTCCAACATCGCGGAGCGAGTGTACCTTGCCAACATTCTCGTGAAGGCCTTAGAGTCCCTGTATCTCTTCCGCAGGAAGGTGCGCCAATTCTCGTCGGCGACATGGTAGACAATGGCTTCGGGTACGTACCGAATTCGGTACCCCTTCTGCCAAATGCGATAACTCACCTCAGTATCCTCCGCATGATACCACGCGGGGTCGAATCCTCCGACTTCCAGGAGGATGGATCTGCGAAACGCGCAGTTCGGACCGTGCGCGACGCGCGTGAACGTTTTCCTTCGGGAATACCGACGCTCGATGTCGAGGCTCCTCATCCACGATGCACACGTCTCGTTCTTCATGACGATCATGTGCCCCGTCGTCGCAGCGATGGAAGGGTCAGCAAAGGGCTTGACCAAGTTTCGGAGCCAATCGGGAGTCACAGTCACGTCGCTGTCGACGTAGGCCACGATTTCACCAGAGGCCAAGCGAAGGCCCGCATCGCGTGCCGCCGACGCCCCCTTGTTCCACTGATTGACGAGTCGGACGGGATACCGAACCACGACGTCGTGCGTTCCGTCCCTGGAGCCATCGTTTATCACGATGACCTCAAAATCGGGATAGTCCACACGGAGGAGGGAGTCGAGCAACGGTCCGATTGTCGTCTCCGCATTGTAGGCAGGTACGACGACGGAGACTTTTGGGGGATGAGTCATGCTGCAAAGTCCCTACTTCATGAGGAGATAGTCGCCGAGCGCGAGCGCATCGAGCGCACTGTTCTCAAACGTCCAGATCGCAAGTTCCGGGGTCCCCACGATGGGATATCCGTGGAGGTTGAAGGAGGTGTTTAGGACTCCACCGACCCCGGTTTCCTGCTGGAAGGTCTCGAGAACCCGACGGTAGCCGGGGTTCCAGGCGTTCAGCGTCTGGGGCCGCGCGGTTAGGTCCTGCGTATGGAGGGCCGCAGATAGTTCGCTTGCACGGTCTGTTGTGTCGAAGGCTTCGATCATGTAACGGGCGGGGCGGGCGTCGACGAGGTAGTCATCCATCCGTTCTTCGAGGATTGACGGCGCAAATGGCATCCAGAAATCCCGCTGCTTGATCGCAGCGTTTAATCGCTTCACGACGCGAAGGTTCCGCGGGTCTGCGAGAATCGTGCGATTCCCGAGTGCGCGAGGACCCCACTCCGTCCCGCCCGCGAACCGAGCAATGATTTTGCCTTTTGCAACGAGTTCACCAAGCTCTTCATCAATCTGATCGACCCTCTCGACCGGACCGCGATAGTCCTTGCGGGCGAGGGCGGATTCGATTTCTTCATCAGAATAGGCCGTACCATAGTAGACTTGGCCGAGCGGCACACGGTTTGGCTTACGCCCGTCCCTCTCGCAGAATCGATAGTAAGCCTCGAGCGCGGCGCCCACGGGCGTCCCTCCGTCGTCGCATGCGGGATAGAAGAAGATGTCCTCTACCTCCGGGAGTTCGCGGAGGCACTTGTTCGCTTTCACGTTGAGGAACAAGCCGCCAGCGCATGCAACCCTGTGCAGACCGGTTGCCGCAATCGCGTTTTGGACCCATTGGACCATGAGTTCCTCGAAATGCAACTGGCACGCGGCGGCGATGTTGTCGAATCGCTGGCCCGTTAGTAGGCGGCGAAGGACCTTCTGAACCTGTGTTCCGCACTTCCCGCTCGTATTCTCGAACTCAAGAGGCTTTCTCGGGTTGATCCGTATCAGAGATCGTATCGCATCGAGACAGTGATCAGCCCGTCCGTAGGGAGCGAGGCCCATAACCTTGAACTCGTGTTCCCAGCGCTTCATTCCAAGGTAGGCCGTGATCTCGCTATAGTATCCGTTGCCGACGGAATCGTAGTATGTCGAGGAGGCAATGCGATCCATGCCGTACCCCTCGCCGACGCTCACCGTGGAGGAAAGGCCATCACCCGCGCCGTCGGCCGTGAGCACAAGGGTGGGTTCCCCCCACGGGCGCGGATAGAAAGCGGTGGCAGCATGGGCTTGGTGGTGCTCCACGATGATCAGTTCTTTCCCAGCCATGTTCAGCTCCCGAAGAACGGCTCGGAGCTCGCCCATGCGGCGGCGCCGGCCGAGGAGACCGACGTAGAATCGGGACCACCAATGGCTCGCGACGTAGGGGGATATCCACTCGAAGAGGCGCACCTTCCAAGGCAGCTCCTTGAGCGGGGCGTACACCCGGTTGAGGCTCACGATTGCCACGACGTCCACATCGCCGGGTTGGACTCCGCTAATCCGGAACACCTCGTGAATCGCACGCCTCGGAACCCCGCTGTAGTTCTTCTCGTTGACAAGACGCTCCTCCTGGATGGCGGCCGCCACGTCCCCGTTGCGGACTAAGGCCGCGCCCGCATTGTGGCCGTCGTTGATGCCGAGGGTGATGACGTCCTTTGCCATCCTCAGGTCCCTCTTTTTCGTTGCTCGATGTTATTGTGTCCGTTGAGGATCCGGACCACCGCTTTTGGCATGACGTTGAGGATCACGCCTGCGAAAAGGCCGAGAGTGCCCAGGAAAAATAGCACGATGGCGAGAAGGAACTTACCTGGCGGAAGGAGACCTCGTAGGTTGAACTCATCAACGGTCTGCAAGCCGTACCAGAGGCCAAAGATGGACAGGACAAACCCTGGAATGGCGAAGAATAGGAGAGGATGCCGTACCGCGATGATCCTGAGGAGGCGATCGACGACGCCGAACCCATGGGAGATGGGCCCTTTCGTCGATCCCTCGACGTCGTACCGGACGCGAATCGGGGTCTCGGCGATGCGCAGATGCTTCTCTTGGGCCTCGATGAGCATCTCGGATTCCACGCTAAAGTCGCGCTCCTCCAAAACGAGAGATTCGATCGCACTCCGGGACAGCGCCCGGAAACCAGACTGGGAATCCGTCATGGCACCCATCGACCCGAAGGCGGTGAGGAAATCGAGTATTCGTTGTCCTACTCGACGATGGACAGGCATCTTGCTCGTCCCCAACCGCCGGACGCCAACGACGAGATCCGCTTCATCTCGCAAGATCGGCGCGAGGAGTCCGGGGATGTCTGCCGGGTCGTGCTGTGCGTCGCCATCGAGGAGCACCAGCGCGTCGAAACCGTTCGACCGCGCATGTTTCAGGGCCGACTGAATTGCGATCCCTTTTCCGGCGTTAACCGCGTGCCGAACGACATTCGCCCCCGCGAGTTTTGCGACACCCGCGGTCCGATCCTCCGAGCCGTCGTCTACAACAAGGACCTCATCGGCGTATTGCCGGCAGCGCAGAATCACGCTGCCGATCGCTACTTCCTCGTTGTAGGCGGGAATCGCGATCAGGATCTTAGGCATCTTTTCCCTCCCGACACGTGGAGGTCATCTCGTCGCGCAGATATCGCGACTCGGCGGTTTCTATCCGGATGGCGGCACAATACCGGTTCGATCCCTGAAGGGGTATTGACATCCGGAACGGGATTGACGTCCGATTTGTCACTGGGCCCGCCCCTCATTGTCGAACCATTCCTTCAGAAACCGAACGAGGGGTTCGCGGAACTCCTCCCTCGTGAGGCTCAGCTCCAGATGCGCCTTGAGCCAGTCGAGTTTCGTGCCAATATCGTATCGGCGCCCGTCGAAGATATATCCATATACGGGCTCTTCGCGGCGCAGGAGCCTCAGGGCGTCCGTGAGCTGGACCTCGCTCGCCTTGCTCGGCGGCGTGCGCCGGAGGCAATCAAAGATCCTTGGTGTGAGGACGTAAGTCCCGGAGATTCCCCAGTCAGAGGGCGCCTCCTCCCGGCTGGGCTTCTCGACAAGTTCGTCGATGAGGAGGACGCGCTCTCCTTTCATTGCCCCCGCCACGATCCCATATGACGAAATCTTTTCAGGCCTTACTTTTTCAATCGCAATTACGCTCGCTCCGAGCCATGCATGCGAATCGATCAGCTGTTTCGCGACGGGAACGGGAGCGACGTTGATCGTGTCTCCGAGCATGACGACAAACGGCTCGTCCCCGACGTGCTTCTCCGCATGGAGGATCGCATCCCCGAGCCCCTTGGGCTCCCGCTGTCGGATATAGTGGATATCGACCTTTGCCCGCAAGGCATCGAGGGCCTCAAGGCCGTTCTCGCCATTGCTGTGATTCGTCTTCAGGAAGTGAGCGAGCTTATAGGAGGAGTCGAAGTAGTCCTCGATCGCACGCTTCTCACGCCCTGTGATGATCAAAATGTCGTCGATGCCCGAGAGGACGGCTTCCTCGATGACCCAATGGATTGCGGGTCGGTCGACGACGGGCAGCATCTCCTTTGGCTGCTCCTTCGTCAACGGCAAGAACCGGACGCCCAGTCCGGCGGCGGGAATGACTGCTTTCACTTTTCCATCCTCCCTAGCATTCGCTGATTCCCCGCACGCTATCCCTCATCCCCCGCGGTATCGGGGTCAGTACTGTGGGCACGGGGCCAATCAGTTTAGGTCGAAACAAATCCGTGGAGTGCCTCCCTCCGAGGACGCCCGTCAACACCGGAGAGCAGACGATGAATCTGCTCTGCTTTCAGATCGGATCGGACGAATCGGATAAATTCCAGGTATGTATCGAGACGGATGGGCGGGATCAGGCCAGCATTCCATTTTCGAGCCGGCGACGCGAAAACGCTGTTTCCGCAGCGTCGGCGTGTGTGCCTTGCACGTCCGTCTATGGGGGAATGTCCCATCTCCTCGCCCCTCCTCACAAGCCCCAATTCAATTCGGGGGCCGACCTTGCAAATTCGCAGAACGTCGGATAAGGATTTCGGCCTCGTGAGGAGAGTGAAATCACTTTTGAGAGCTTTTCGGAGGGATATAGTGAGCGGTCAATGCGTGCCTACTTCGTTGCCTCGACATGACCATCGGCACTTCATATACTGAGGGGTGGCCGAAGAGTGATTGTCCCTAGACTTGAATGCGGACTCTCCGATGTCCGCAAGCGCTAATCTACTTCCGTCCGCGGAAGGACAAGATTTCGCGAGAGAGGTCGGCCTTGCGCGGAAGGTTTCGACCGCGCAGCTCCATGATCCTCTTCGCTTGGGCGACCACGACGCCCTGGAGCGTACGTGTCTTCCGTCGGCTTCGGGTGAGCAGCAGTGCAAGTGGCAGCCATCCCGTTACAAGTCCTACAAGGCCCGCCAAAAGGGGTATCATCAGCGGCGCGGGAAGCACCGTGGCGTCTTGCACGCCCGTGGGCATCACTGCGCCCATGAACTGAAATGAGAAGCGACTCCCCATTACATTGCCACTTCGATCCGCGGCCTGCGGTTCGACGGTCAGGAGGTATGCGGTTCCTTCGAGGAGCTGGGCTTGGAGGAAGAGTGTTACGTGCGCATCGTTCACCCAGTCGACCCGGAACGGCACTCTCGGATTGATGATCAGCGATTGCCCGACGGACGAACGGTTCATCGATTTTGAAAAGACGACATCGAGCTGAGAAAAGGACGGAGTGAACCACACGCCATTCACGGCAGGCGGCCGTTCCGGCCCTGAATCTGACGGGTCCTCGGACGTGAGCACCTCGACCGGATTGGACACCGGCGACCAGTTTGTAACTTCGTCCGCGACCCGGATCGCGAACCAATAGATTGTCTCCGAAGCCAGGCCTGACACGTTGAGCTGCTCTAGTGCTCCCGCGGGCTTCGGAACTGGCGTGGGAACCGGAGTGCTCGTGTCAAAGTTATCGCTGTTAGTAGGACCCGCAGTGCGGTATCGAACATCGTACGATGATGCCTGGCCCGTGTCTCCGTCGTCCCCCGGGGCCGTCCATACAAGCACCACGTAGTTTTCCCCAATCGCGGCGGCCCGCAAGTCCATGACCGAGAACGGCGGTATGTTGTCCGGGGCAGCAGGACTCACGCGCACCGTCAGGGAGGCCGAACCGGAATTGCCCACCGCATCCCAAACGTTGAGAGTGACGCTATAGGATCCCTCGAACCGGTATGCGTACTGCACCGATTCACCTTGGGCGGTCGTGCCATCTCCGAAGGCCCATTCGTGACGGATGATGCCCGTGTCGTCATGTGACCCTGAGCCATCGAAGGTCACGGTTTCGCCGACCGAGGATTCCTGCCTCGCGTTAACGATTGCGACGGGGGATCCGGTGTCAACAAACGCGACGAGCCTGAAGGTGTGCGAGGCAGAGAAGGACCATGAGAAGGAGATGCCGCCAGCGTCCCGAGACCTGCTTTGCCGCACGGTATCGACGTGAACGTCGTACACTGCGTCGGCTCGAAGGCCCGTGACGTTGAACCACATCGTGTCGCCCGGTGCGGTCTCGGCGACGAACTCGATCGCCGTCGAGGTGCTATCGGCCTGGGGAGCCCAGGTCGTGATCTCCATCTCCGCACGAGGCAGCCTCCGTGGGATCTTCTCGACCCCTATCGATACGCCGTCGAATGTCACGCTCGTCGGCCCGGTCGCCACCTCAGCAAGAAATGTCCGCTCGGACGAAAAGCGGATGTCCGTCCACGATTGCGATGGTCGGAACACGGTGTTCGTACCAACTGTGATCCCTGGTCCCTGTGTCGGGGCCCGTGTCAAGGGCAGAAGCGCCAGGAGAGCCAGGGAAGCCGCCACGAAAACTACGACTGCCCAGCTAAAGATTTGGCGGCGCGGAGCGCTTTGGCTCACTTTGACCAGTGGGTCGGTGCAGCTCTGTCCCGCCTATATGCGGGCTCCCACTCACATATCGATCCTGATTGCCGGTCATGATTGCCGATCCTGATACGGGGACTGCGGACGGTTGCCGGGGTCCCAGAGACCGCGGGGGGCCGGCCGGCGGAATTCCAGTGGTCTTGCGGCGCGCGCCCGGCCGGGCCCACCGTGGCGAGAGCGATTAGTGCGACTTTCAGATATGTATAGGTATGACGACTCCTACTATTGCTTGAACACTGAGAACACCACGACGAATCGGTTCTCCGTGAGCGTGGACGGATGACGCACGAGAACATTCTTCAGATCGATGTTGAAGAGTGGTTTCAAGACGCGGAGATATCCCGTTGGGACGCGTTTCAAAGCCGGGTAGTTGACCAAGTCGACAGAGTCCTCGAGATTCTGAGGGACCGTCGGCAGACAGCAACATTCTTCGTCCTTGGTCATGTTGCCAGCCGTTTCCCTAAGCTCGTATCGAAAATCACCGAGGATGGTCACGAGGTCGGAACACACGGATACACCCACACCCCGCTCACCCGGCTGGCTCCCCAAGACTTTGAGGAAGAGCTTACCCGCTCGATTAAGATCGTTGAGGACATCACCGGTCAGAGTGTTTGGGGCTTCCGGGCGCCGCAGTTTACACTATCTGAAGAGACCGCCTGGGCCGTCGACATCTTGAAGAACCATGGACTGCGATATGACTCCAGCATCTTTCCGGTGAAGACAAGGCTGTATGGAGTCCCCGACGCACCGAGAAACCCGTACCGGATATCGGCTTCCAACATCAAGCGAGACGATCCGACGAGCAACCTGATGGAGTTCCCGCTTTCTGTGTACCGGGTACCGGGCATCGGCACGAATGTCCCCGTTGCAGGGGGATTCTATCTGAGGTTGCTCCCTTACTCTTTCATCGCACGAGCTCTGAGAAAAATCAACGCCGCGGGTCTGCCCGCGGTGTGCTATCTTCACCCTTGGGAGCTCGATCCTGACCAGCCGAGGTCTGCGGACTTGCGTTGGTACCACTATTACCGATTGCGGAGCGCAGAAGTCAAGTTCAGGAGACTGCTGCGTGATTTCCGTTTCATCTCGACGCAAGAGTGGATGGAGCGGAGACAGCATGGATGACGATCCTGTAAAGAAGTACTTCGAGGAAAGAGCCGCAGAGTTTGACTCCTTCTACGAAGGGCCTCGCAACTTCGTCGATGCGTTGGTCGACAAGGTATTCAGACGGGGGATGAGGGAGCGCGTAACGATCACTTTGGAAGAGGCAGGGGACGACCTCCGAGGGACGAAGGTGTTGGATGTAGGATGCGGCGCAGGGAGAGTGAGCATTCCATTGGCGGCAAGAGGGGCCGAGGTCACCGGGATCGATCTCGCGCGCTCTATGATCGAGTTGGGTGAGAAACATCTGCGGACATACGAACGGGGCATCGGTACCAGACTGCGGGTCCAGTTCATTCATGCCGACATCATGGCCTTTGCCACAGGTGAGGTCTTTGAAGTCACATTGGCCCTGGGGCTTTTTGATTACGTGAAGGACCCTTCTCCCTTGCTCCGTCGGATGAAGGAATTGACTCGGGGAAAGATTATTGCTTCGTTTCCCGCAAGATACACCTTCCAAGCCCCGATCAGAAAAGTTTGGTTACGGACAAGGGACTGTGTCGTCTACTTCTACACCAAAGGCAAGCTCAGGAAAATATACGACGCGGTAGGATTGCCGGTCCGAAGGATTGTCGACGTGCGGGCCGGTTACATGGTCATCGCCAATACCCAGAACGCACCTGACGGTACCCGGGCTGTTTAGCTGCCGCGATTGCCCAGCCCGTCACTCAGTGGTTCCTGATTCCTGCCACGCATAGGAGGATTCCCTTGGCGAGCTGGAGCGAATTGTTGGTGGGATTCACCCCGTCGGGCCGAGAGGGAGGCGGCCGCCACGTTGCGGAGGCCATCTTATACTGTATTTCAGGACCGGCGCCGAGGAGTAGTTCTGCGGCATCCGGAACGTCCACATCATCATCTCGTCCGTGAAGTCGTCGAATAGAGCTTGCAGCTAGAACGGGGCCGGGGCGGCGGCGCTCGACTTCGCCCGGACGACTCCTGGCGCGGCATTGCCACTAGAAGCGTCTGGAAGTGTCGCAGATCCTATTGGTAGTATGATTGTTTCTGTAGGCATCTCACGCCTGCCTCCGTAGTACCCTTAAGGTGTTCGCGCCGACCACGACATCTTGTGATATGTAAACACTGCTGGGATTATCAATCGTTCCAATCGGAAGAGCCAGTCCCGGAATCGGCTCGATGAACAAGTCGCTCCCGGTGATATCGAAGTTCCCGCTGCCCCACCATTGCCTGCCGACTCGATAATAACCGGAGCCGCCAATCGTCATCCCCTTGGAGGTCACGAATCCCTCGACGAATCCGCCTCTTGCGTTGAGAGAGAGGTAAGCGTCCTTATTGGCAAACGAGCCGTCTCCGAAATCGAAATTGGCCAGGCGCAACTTCCCATTGGCCCAAGCGTTGATGTATATCGTGTAATCCATCCCGGTTTGGGCGCATCCCTCGACAAGAACGTCTGACATCTCTCCATCCCAGGACATGGAGCCGGTAGCCCCAAGTCGTCCAATGTCAATTGTATAGGCGTTAGCAACGGTATTGCACCATCGAAATTCGAGATTCCGGAAAACACAGCTGCTGAGTTGTGGTTGCACGGTGGAATCACCCGGGTCAATTCTCAATCCGGTCCCACATTCAATAAAGAGAACGCGCTCCATTAGAATGTGCCAAATCTGCCAATTGTCCGACCATGACGGCATGTTCACCCCAGTCATGTGGATGCCGGGGTGGCCGAACTGAATCCTCACATTCTTGATTTCGAACCCGCCGGTCCACTTGTGCAAGTCGGGATTTACAACAGGGTCAAGGATGATCTTGAGAGCCGGTTCCGTCGCCTCGAATCCCGGCCGCGGGGAAATGGTGATATCATGGAAACTAGTCGGATTATAGCAATCGAATCCGGCCCTGATGTGCGTATTTCGGAGCATCCGCTGACCATCATCATCCCCATAGAACAGTGCGGGAACTCCTTCTCCAACGATCGTCACCCACTTCGGGGGGTTGACTCGAATTCGGGTGTTCCCTTCGTAGTATCCCGCCTTGACGAAGACAATGCCGCCGCGGGATGACAGAGCATCGATAGCGCTCTGAACGGCGCTCGCGTTGTATGGGTTCGTCGGGGAACCGTCGCCCTGGGTGATGAAGTCTTCCGCTCGAGCACCGTAGAACCCGCCGCCGCCCCCGCCACCGCCGGCGATGGGCCTATTATCCGTCAGGACGCCATCGACCCAAATCTCTGTGCGACGGGTCTCGCTTGCGGAGTCGATGTCCACCCCACCTGCGTCTGTGGCCAGGTTTGCCATTAACCAACCACTCTGCGTCCCCGCTGAGATGCACGGTGTCGCGCCATCGAGCAGCAACTTGGTCGACCTCCCGGCGCCGATCAAAGTTGCGTTGTCGACCGGTCGGGAAATCGTCGAGGAAAGCCTCCAAGTTCCTGAAGGAATGTATACGGCGAGCCCATCGTTCAGGGCCGCTTGGATCGCACTACCTGGATATGGATCGAGATCTGTGCCGGCGGGGACTGGGTCCGGGATGAATTCGGAGGCGATTCGCACCCCGCCGATCACTCGAGCAGCGATTTCCGTGTCGCTGATGACCGTTCGAACGCCGCCCGCGAGTCCAGCCCCTTGGGCGAAGCCGCCACTATAGCCAAGCCCGGCTCCGAGCGCGAGGACTCCCGCTCCGATCGCCGACTTCCTCAGGAACTGGCGGCGGTCGAGTTGAGCGTCCGCGAGCTCTCGTCGGGCCTCCGTGTCGATCCCTCGGGAGGGGGTTGTCTGTTGATCGCGCGGTCTTCCTTTGACGGTCCTCGCAACAACCGATTTCCCTCGGGCGGCGCTGCGGATGAAGGGACTTTCCGCGTGAGACGAGAGCGCAGACCGCAAGGTCTCATGTTCGCGTTCCAGCTTTGTCAGGCGATCCTCGAGCTGACGCGCCCGCTCTTTCCAATCCGTTGCATCTTCTCGACGAGCGAGGACTCGCTTGTAGCGCGCGGACTCCCGCGGCTCATCGTCCTCGATCTCGACGGTCTCTGCGTCTTGCGATCTCGTCATGTTTAACTCTCATTCCTGTGCGACGTTCCGTGACGTTCTCCTGGTTCCGCTCTCACATCGTTGATTTCCCGCTCAGCTTCCTTCCGAGCGAGGCGGAATTCTCCGAATGCCCGACCGATCCCTCGAGCGAGCTCGGGGATTTTCTTCGGGCCAAAGAGCAGGAGAAGCCCCACGGCGACAAACAGGACGATGAGTTCCCATTGGCCGATCATCGTGCTTCATTTCCTCCTGGTACTCACGCCATTCCTTTCGCTTCGCAATATCGTAGTGATTGCAAGTTTGACACACTCCTGAGAATTCGGTGGCCACCGAATGAGTCCCGGTTCGAAACATGACGGACTCTCTTCGAATTCAACGGTTCCGAAGGGGTCACGGCTAAGCGCCGCGAACCCTCTGAAAACTATATCCCAACTCTCTCTCGCCTATCGCCGATGATTGCCTTCACTGATTGCCGGAATCGATAGAGCGAATGTCCGTCCGCGGCATTGCGCGATGGCGGAGCTATGGGAGAAGAGCATGTTTGCAGCGAGACGCTGACCCATACCGAAAGGAGAGAAATGGCCCGCATTCTCTGCGATCGTGCACGCGGTTCATCACGGAGTTCCGTCCGAGATTGAATGGACTTCCCGCTTATCGCATCTTCACGCAAATGATCCGATCCATGTGTCGACGTCTTCATGACTTGCTACCGCCTCAAGCGGGCCTCGACGTCTGGCATCCTTAGGGACAGGGGCGGCCCTGATTCCGCGGACGCATATATATCGGGTTTGGTACAACCATCGGACAGCGGTCGATCGGCGCAAATCTCCATGGAGCGACTTGAACGTGCTTGCCGAATATGCGGGGGACTCCAGACCTACGGGAACTTCGATTCAACTCTTGGACCACGGCACGCGGTCTGGCGGTCGCTCTGCCCCTCTCGTCCCCCAGATTTCCGTACAGATGCTCAGGCCCGTCTCCTTCGTCGAAGGATGAGGACGGCGAACACAGCGGCCGCATTGACCCCGACGATGAGAGCAAGAAGGATCGTTCCTTGGGGTCCGGTTACGCTGAGGAACGACGTGTCGACTTGGAACGCGTACTCCGTCGACGCATTATTTCCCGCGAGGTCGAAGGCCATAAGACGGACCGTGTGCCTCCCGTTCGACAATTGGACCGGTGTGCTCCGCTCGACCCCGACGTTCTGGAATGCACCGCCATCCACGGAAACCTCCAAGCGCGCGACGCCGGAACCGAGGTCCTCAGAGTCCCACTGGAGAAGAACATTCCCGGAGGTGACCGTGCCCTGTGGTCTAAGGTCGAGGAAGACCGGTGGGTTCCGGTCGACGGGGACCCGGGCGGATTTCGTGAGCTCCGACAATCCCTCACGATCGTTCGAAAGGAATTCCACGGTGTGGTTTCCATCTGCACTGACCGAAAAGGGGACCCCGTAGAGCTGCCAGGGGGCGCGATCGAGCGAATACCAGGTCGATGCCACTCCGACATCGTCCGTCGCGGTCAGGATGACGAGGACGGG